>Ga0209629_10002193_pt1 | contig 13101 bp, 9 predicted proteins | sample TergutCu122P5_FD_187286 | JGI IMG/M metagenome (GOLD analysis project Ga0209629, IMG submission 187286) | Cubitermes ugandensis P5 segment gut microbial communities from Kakamega Forest, Kenya - Cu122 P5 (SPAdes) (version 2) | ecosystem: Host-associated > Arthropoda: Insects > Digestive system >... | reverse complement strand
TAGATCTTAGCTCTCAAGGACCTGATGATGGCCCTTTAATGGACCGAAACATGTCGTCCTGCCAATAGTAAAGTTTATAAGGACATCACTTTGTTGTGTTTGATGGTTTATTGTACATTAATATTCCTCGTCTTTCACACAACGGTATGGAAAACCCAAGAACTACTATAAAAAAAAGATGGCTGTGGATAGAGAAACATGGAAGAGAACTTTGGAGCAGGTCAAAACTCATGAAGGGTTGTGGCGCCAGCAGAAGAAGAATATTGTTTGTGTGTTTATATCAACGGTTCCTAACCTAGGGTGCCCACCCCCCTGTGGGTTTGAGATGCCCCTTCTGGGGCTGCAAGACATGCCAAAGTTTTTAAATTTTACTGTGAAATTAATATAAATATTCAATTCTATGTCTTATTTTTTAGTTACGCTATAACCTGTTTTTAAAAAACTGACCTACTTGAACAATTCTGATATGGGTTTGGGAACATATTTTGAGAACCAAATGGGTGCAAAATGCAGTGAAGTTTAAGAACCACTGGTTGAGTTAGTAGTTGGATATACAAAGAGATTGTGAACACAGTGTTAGGAACCACACAATAATAACAGAGCACTCACGACACTCACAGGCACTGAAAATGAACCCAGACCAATGTGAACCACACAGAAGTCTGTAACACACTGATGGCATTAACAGAACAAGCTACTGTGCTGTAGCATGGCACTGGTTTGTGTGTATCAAATGATGAGTTTTATATAATATGTCATGACCTCTAGGGTCACTGTTCAATGAACTTTGTGCTTCATTTTTTTCTGCTGATAATGAAGTTATTTCTTTGTAAAATGTCTCAAACCAAACTACCATTAATGAGTATATTATGGGATGTTGCATGGAGTTTTCAACAAAGAAGTAGATACATTGATAAAACATAAAAATATAGTTAATTGTATTTAAGCTCAAAGACTAAGCTGGTTTGGTCACGTACAAAGAATGCCAGATACGAGAACAGTTAAGAAGATATTTAAATGGGAACCCCTAACCAAAAGGTCACAAGGAAGGCCCAAGAACAGATGGGAAGATAACATCAAACAGGATATTTGCCAAATGAAGATTAGAAACTGGATAGCCTGCGTCTAGGATCAAGGGAAATGGAAAGAGGTCATTGAGAAGGCCAAAACTTTCAACCATTCAAGGAAGTTTAGTGCCTAGAAGAAGAAGAAGAAGCATGGAGTTTTGGCCTCATTTGTTTTTATTGACAGGTTTGCTGTGCAGGAGATTCACAGTGTGATTCAGACTACTTTCATTTGTGTTCCTCTGCATGCTTTTAAACATCTGTAGGTTGTACAGTAATTCTACATTGGATACAGCGGCTATACAGGGCGTTCCTAAATTAGTTATACAAACCTAATGTATAGTAACACAGAAAGTATAAAACTTACAGTATTTTGATATATCACAAAATGCAGTATATGTTTGGGTTTTATCTACAGATATTCACAGCTGTTCAATGTGGTTTCCTCATGTCATGCGGCAGATGTCCCATCTGTAAGCACTTTCGTCCCAAATCCTATGAATCATGTCCGCTTCAGTGGTCGCACTGATTCTGTTATCTGTGCCTGTAGTTCTTCCAACCTTGCAGGAAGAGGTGGAGCAAAAACTTTGTCTATAATGTAACCCCACACAGAAAAGTCCAGGGGTGTTAAATCAGGCAATCATGGTGGCCAAGCTATTATTCCATCATGTCCAATCCATGATGACTGGCAGGATTTCTAAGCACCTCTGCACAAGTGGAATGCCATTTGGTGGTTTGAATGAAAACTTGAGGACTAGGTGCAAGTTTTGAAATGTACCTGACCTGTTTGTTACTTCTAGTTCAGAAGTGATGACAGCACATTTTTGTGTAACTAATTTAGGAACACGCTGTATAAAATGAAATGTGAGACACAGACTCATGAATGTCTTGGCAGCAAATTGTCTACATCTGTCATGACCTGCACATAGCAGGGTGATGATATTAACATGGACTCCGAATAAATGGTGTATTGGGCATGGACGTGATTAATTTTGTGCAGGTTATGGACCTGTGGTGGTCTGTTGTGAACAAGGTAATAAACATTTGGTTCTATAAAAGCTGGCAAATATCTTGATTTGTTAAGCAAATCTTATTTTCTGAAGAAAGGCTCTGCTGCACGGGATCACTTTGTTAATTGGTAGTCATTCAATTAAGTGGTTTTCAGTTTGTAGATGTCATCATGTCTAATCTAAAAGACTGATAATTTGTGATTTGTTTGATCAAGATTTTGACTTTGTGAGATGCAACGGCATGTAGTTTGGTAGATAAATAGAAAATTTCTGGAGGAAGCTGCTGTCTCTGTTGTCACTTTTCAATCTTGAAACTGCAGGCAGCGTGTTTCTCTGCAGCATTGGTATCTGCCTTTCAAGCTACTTGGTGTTATGATCAAAAGGCTGTCATGACAAACTTAAATCCTCATTAACTGGTCATGTATTGTTAAATGATGTACTTAGTACCAAGACTCATCAAATGGAAGCCTGAGAAGTCTGAAAAAATTGAGACTCTACTGTTTGCAGCTGTAGGCACAGCAAAAGCATGTACAGTGTATGGTAGGTGTGGCAGCATGCTGAAATATGACAACAGTGTACCGAGTCTGTCTGCACTATATTGCCTGGCAAAAAACATTTTTAGGTTTTCACTTGACTTACCTTTTTACATTAAATTAGATTATCCACGTAATGTGAATTGACTGTAGCAGTCTAAACATATGGAAGAGTGAATCAGGAAATTCTGAAAGCAGATCCTGAGGATCTAAAGCCAAGAACTGTGTGTGTAGTCTTGTGTTGAATTGTGAATGTCTTGAAAACTGAACATAGCCACAATGTGTACATTTTGTGTAGACACACACAGAGGTGGAGGAGTTGGATGTCGTGTAGGGGAGCACATGTGCTCTAACATGCACACTGTTTGTATGTTTTGTAGCTTTTTAATTGTTACACCAATGATTTACAGTGGTTAAGCAATTGGACAATTGCATAGTTACATATATACAGGTGAACTTCCCTGCACAGTGTTCAATTTTCAGTACAATACCTTCAAAGAGTGTGTTTAAGTTTGTGCATGATTTTAAGGTGACTCCATTTTTTGGATGATAAATTAGGAAAAAAATCTGGTCCTGTATTAGGGTAGATACGGTATAAGGAGAGAGAGGTAGATATGAAGGTGTGGGCATAAGTGAAGGAATAATATTAAAATGGATCTGGAAGAAATAGAGTGGCAGTTTACAGACTTGATTTATGTGCAGCTCTGTTGGTCTCTGACAATAGTGCATGACTCACTGACATTGTCTTTTTTTTTTTTCACTGGACGTTGTCTAATATTTAATGAAGCGACGTTTCAGAAGCCGGCTGTGTTGTTGTCACCTTCAGGTAATTGTCACTTCATTAAAAATTAGACAACGTCCAATGTCCAAAAAAAGGAAGGTTATGTCAGTGGATTTATGTGGCTCAGGATAGGTTCCAGTTGCAGCTGTCTTGAACACAGTAATGAAATTATGGGTTACATACAGCACAGGTGGTATCTGCAGTTGTTGGCTGTAAGCTTGAAGATTCCAGTCTTCTGCAGATGTGTTGCTGTGTCATTGGGGGAGGGAGTAGTCAGAGGGTCATAGTGCCTTCATCTTCTGGGTCAAACAATCTAAGCTGAATTCTGCTTGGAGCACTCCAGCAGCCATTTGCCTAATGACATGGTGTCATATCCCAGAAGACTGGAATCGCAAGCAACACAGCTGTGAGGGTCTCAAGTGTCAGAATTATTAGCGGTTGGAGACAGTTATGTAGATATGATGGATGGTTCAAGAGAGGTTTTGTAAATTATGGTGTCCCCTGCCATTAGCATGTAGAAATTCAGAAGAACACAAAGTCTGGTTAATGCAGTTAATTGTGTCTGGTAAGTGTAAATGTAAAATTAAATATACTCCGATGGTGAAGATGATATTTCAGTTGATTGTAGCTTGAAAACAAACAGTAGTTCCCAGGTAATGACTGCAACACTGTACTGCACTGTGACTGGTACTTGGCAGTTTTTCAGATGTACCTGCAGACACCATCTTTGGTATGGCTGTAGCTGGGTCTTACTGCTGAGAGAACCTCAGTTTCTTATTATTTTTATTTGCTGTCATTTCACATGAAAACTTTTTAAAACCATATTATACAGGGTCCTTATTTTATCTGATGGTTCTCTTTTCTCATATCCTGCCGCCCATTTGTGGGCAGTCAGTGGTGTGGGATGTGTCTGTACAATAAACCAGCCAGTAAGAAGTGGTGGCTGATGGTTTTATGATGCAATAATGAACAGAATAATGATAATGCCAATTATTACCACCAGGGCGACAATGCAGATGTAAGTTCTCTGAAACAAGAGAGAATTGTGTCTCAGTACTACATGGCAGTGCGACCGGCAGTAGCCGAATTCTTTGCCCCTATATTATCATCAGAACCACCTAACACTGTGCAACAGAGCCCTTCCTGAAAAGCCAACAGCCACGTTCTGTTGAACCAAAAGGTAAAATGCTATGTTCACAGAAGCTCGCCATTCATCCCTGGATGGAGCCAGAAGTTCCATTTTAACATTATTCTTCCTTCCATCCATCCTGTGTTTCCCAAGTGATCTCACTTCTCTCTGTTTTCTTACTAAAACTGTTTATTTCTCTCACACCTACGTGTTCCATTCGTCCATTCACCTTGGTTGGATCACCCTAATAGTATTCAGTGACCAGTACAAAATCTCCAAGCTCCCCATTATACAACATTCTCAAGCCTCCTGTCCCTCCTCCCTCCCTCTCTGGCCCACATATTTCCCTCATTACTCCTTTCATATCTTAGATCTTATTCCCTCAGTCTGTGTTCTGTGAGATTTGGAGACCAAGTTTCACACTCATACAAAACAACTGGCAATACAACAGTTTTGTGTATTTTAATCCATATGTTTTTAGATAGCAGAAGACAAGCAAAAAAGTTTTTAAACTGAATGATAGTAATCATTCCCTGAATTTAATGCATCAAGCAGTTGCTATGCTGCCTTTCAGGAATTAGTAACAGAACATTTGTTGGTGAGAATGTATGTTCATAAGGTTGCCACAGTGAATAAAGAGGTTCTATTATTGTGGTCTAATTACGTTTAAGGAAATACTGCTCAAAGAAGCACTGGAATTATTGCTAGTTGTCAGTATACTTGTAACCTTTATACTGAACTGTGTTGTTAAAATGGGTTGATGAATGTGAGGTGGGAGTTGCAGATGTTGTGTTTTCTGCTTGTCTGCCAGTACAGCAGTTTTTAGTTCAGGTTTTTGGCTTTATGTTATGTCACTGTGTACTCTGGTAGGCAGGTGCTTGTTGTTTTCATCTTCTACCCTGAAAATGGAGGCATTTTGTCCCTCTGAAACATTGGTATGCACACAGTCCAGTAACAATTTAGCCGTCACCCCATAACCATCGCAAATAGCATTTGGCAGTTACATGCAACAGTTTCATGCTTGATATTTAAAATTTTGGGCACACCTTTTTGCGTTTCCTTTTCACTTTTCTACTTTTCTGGAGCTTTGCAGCACCTTGGTCCGTGTACCCTCCACTCTTCGTCACATGAAACTCTATTCTGTTGATGTTTTCGCCCTGTTAAAGCAAATGCACTTACAATGTGTGTTGCTGTGTTGAATGTCTTGGATGTATCAGACAAGATGACTGAAGATTCAAGTGTCTTGGATGTGACACCCTGTCGTTGGCCAAGTAGTTCCTCTGTCTCAAAGGACTGTAGTGCCTTTAAGAATTCTGCTTAGGCTGTTGGCAGTGTCACATCCCAGAGGACTTGAATCTTCAGGTTTACTGACAGTACTGTTATATAAAGTATACCTTACTGATCTTAATTTTTACTGTGGGTTTAGGACTTCAGTAATGAACTGATTCCTAGTTCTGTCTATGGGGGTGGATTTTTTGAAAATTTTTTTATTTAAACTGAACTGCACATAAAGTGAAGGCAGTAATTATATATATATAAACAATGTTCCACACATTTTTCAAAAGCTTAGGCGCTGTGTCACATTCTAGGTGCCAGATTGGTGACATGCAATAAGTTCTATCCTGGGGACCCACAAATATCGGTCATCACCACACAAATTTTAGTATGCTGGGTGACCCAATGCCCAGGTTTTGTGCAACTCTGTGTGTATGTATGTATGTGTACAGGCACACAACCTAATGGTCACAAGTGAAGGTACTGCAGCAGTCAGGAAAAATTTTCTATGGCCATTTAGAAAAGAATCCCATTGATGCTAAAGTTGGCACATCCTGTTTGCAAAAGATTCCGTGGGCTGCTGCCTAAAGTACCGCATCACAGCCTTCTGCATGTTGCCCAACATTTGAGGGCTGGCTTTATTTAACTGTCCAAAGATGTCGGTAATAACATGGCATTAAGTGCTGGCTCTGTGCTGCTCTGTTCGTGTGGCACAGGGGCAGCGGGATGATGTTATTAGTGCGGTTCACCCTGCAGTTTGGTCTTGATTTTGCGAGCTTTGAAATTGTTGACAGTAAAGCTTTGCATTGATTGGATCATTATGTAATGTGAAGTCCACAAGATGAGGTCCTTGATGGCCCTCTATTCCTGTTGGGATCAGTTCACCAATTCATCATCTTGAAGCTGTACTGTACATTGTTCATACTACTTTCTCACCCAATCAACCATGCTTTTATACATAAGCCTCTACTGGTGTGTTTACCAGGTCATTTTTACTGTCACCAAAGCAACACAAATGATTACTGGTTATAAAAAAGCTGTGTATTTTGACCCAGTGCTGACACACAAATTACTGAGAAGAACAGAAATAAAAATCCGTAATTCCAACTTATCTTACCTGTGTCTCTACCAATACTGCCAACTGCACAAATATGTTCCTTATTTCCCGTATAGAATTTTCTACTTTCAGTATCTCTTCATGTCTTGCTCTGACATTTGCCAGGGCCAGCTGAGCTTCCAGTGTATCTGCAACAATCTGGACAAGTGAGGTGTATTTTGTGACGCTCTGCATAACTAAGATTTGTGTTTCTGCTCTAAGAGCTTCTTCAAGTTAAATGTTCTCCTTGGATACTTACATTGTCTACAAACACGGCTGCTTCATCTTTCTCTAACAAATTCTCCATTTCCTCACTTGTGGCTTCTTTGTTAACTGTGCAACAAAAAAGAAAGAAAGAAAGAAAGAAAGAAACAGACACATATAATTTACTGTGTGCTGTCATTCAGTGACATGTCTTTCATTCCCTCATTAAATAACTGTTGAGTTCTTAATAATCTGACAAGTCAAGAAATTCCCCAATTATATGTACCCTGAAGGAACAGCACCATGACAATGTGCCATCACTAAGTAATTGCTTCTCACCGTTTGGTAGGAACATGGCGGCTTCATCTCCATGGATCTAGGGGCAGGGACACTTGAAAATGAAGGCACAGTATTTCTTCGAAAAGTCAAGAACTGATTTCCCAGTGACACGGCATCAGACCGCATAAGAACAGAGTCCTCAACCACAACGCCATGAAAACACCAAGATTCACATCATTCGTTACCAGCTTCACAACATCCCCTATATTAATTCAGCTGTATCTACTCCACGCCCTACCACTCTATTTCATTAAGATATCATTTAATATTATCCTCCCATCTGTGTGCAAATTGATTTATTTCGGTTCTTCCACTCAAAACTTTGTATGCTTTTCTGATCTCTCCCATTCAAGCACATGCTGAATGCCTTGCACATGTGTTTATTCGGACATCATCTGAAAAATGTGATGCAGACTTATGATTGGATAGCAAGTTGACCCCTTATGTGTTGGTGTTTTCTGAATATTTAATATTACGAATTGAGGGTTGTCTTATATGCAGGGCCTTTTATATTTGGGTAAATACAGCATTCTGTTCGGAGTACACATCATGCAGCACCTTCTTATGCTCTTATCTCCATCCTGCTATTCCTCCATTTTACAACAAGATATTCCCCTCAACAACCCTGTTCTGTGACCAGCTAGACTTACTTATTATCATTTGCTGTCGTATGAGAGCTCTGCACTTTTCTTGATGTTTCAGAAGCACCTCATTGTAGTCGCTTACTGCTTTGGCAAACATCCATACCAACATCATGTGCTGGATTCTTTTAATTCTTGCAAGAGTTGACAAGTTGTCAACAGGCACATCTTTGTCTTCTTCTACTAGTTTTTCAATTTCTGAAAAGTTGCAATTACATGGAAGTGTGTTAGTTCATCTTGTAGGAGAGGATTCACGTCTTCTGGGGTGTGACACTGCGTCACTTTTGGAGTGGGTCTCGACATTTTGAACGGTTGTGGTGCCGTCCGAACTTCAAGAACCACTTGCCCAACAACACAGTGTCACACCCCACAGACATGAATCCTCAGCAACACCGCTGTGAGAACCCTAAAAGTCACATCTTACAGCATATTCAGATGTCACAAAACTATACTTACAGCTTGTTAGGCAGTATTTTATTACACAAGGGACATTTGAAAATTTGCAAACCCTTTGTGGGCCAGACAGTTGTAGTTGAACTGTAAAAGTCTTATTTTTTAGGAAAAATGTGTATTTATTGATTAAGGGCAAATAATTGTTATTTAATGACTACTCTTGATGCAATAGAATTTAATATAGTTTTTAACTGTAATTTAATATGGAGGGCATTAATGTTTTAAGAATGTCAGCAAGAAGCTTGCCACTGTTTCTTTGTCACTGACTGCTGTTTGCAGAAATACACAGACGTGCATTTTATAAAATTTTGACTGAAATACACTTACACCAATTTTCATAAGAACAGACTTAGAACTCAACAAGTACAAGTGATGGTGGAGCTTACCACTCTGTATTTTTCTCACTTCTCCCACTGTAAAGTCCCAACATGCGATGTTTGCCCATGCAGCATGCACAAAGCCCATTACAATGCAAATGTTCACTGAATCTAACTATGTGTGCGAAGTTTACCAGATTACTAAAAAGAAGTCCTCGTTTTAAAGGAGGAGCATAATTTGAGAGCATTCAGAAAGAGTTGTGGGCTGCACACATAAGTCTGGTGGGCTGCGGGCTGCTTGTCACAGTTCCACATCGTACTCACCTTTAATATGGCTGTGAACCTGGTTGATAGTGCGACAAACAACTCCCTTCCTCTCCTCAACCTCTGTAATGCTTTCTGTGAAGTCAGAAATAAACTTGTTACATTTATAATGCTGCCAGCAAAATTGTTAATGTGAGGAAAGTCACGGTTGACATAACAGACCGCTGCTTTTCTGTAGCACCTTGAGACCTCTGAGTTACACAATTAATGTTGATGGAAGGAAATTTAAATACAGGGCTGCTGCAAGTGGATTATCAACTAGTGCACAGCATTACTTAGTTTCTTTGAATCTAGGCGTCAGTAAAAAAATTTAGGGGCCAGGCTGTTCGTTGTGTGCATTTATGCTTTAATGACTAGCAAACTTAAGCCTCCATAAGTGTCGTTGCTTATGATGGGTGCGCCAGTTAAATCACAACATATCAGCACACTTTGAAGGTATTTTTATGAAATGTTACCACTTTTTGCTAAGTTTTAAAACAGAAATGCTCTCAAAAGCATCAACAATCAAAATGGAGAACAAAAAACCTTAGAAATAAGTAGAAATAAAAGCTGTCATGCTAAATCCCTTTTTTCAATATTACAATATGAACAAAATCACTTGGCACGGTACCACAGACCTCCTGCCCCCTCAAACCCTTCTCCCTTGACCTTACTCCCCACCTGCCACACCAATCACAGCACAGATGTGTGCAGTCACTTCTACAGCTTTTCAATGGCAGTTGGAGTGTTTGTTGATGGCAGTGAGTGAGCTGTCTGGTAAGGAAGTGCTGGCTGAAGAACAGGGATTTAGAATACAAAGATGGTACAATATAGCCTTCTGAAATTCCATGTGCTGTGATCACCTACCATCCAGCACTGCAGAGCCCTGGACTACTACCAGTTTGAAGACATATACTTTTAAAATTTGTACACTATGGTTGTGCAGGCAATCAAGACAGTCTACGTTACTTACGTCTGCTGCCTCCAGGTAGCAGCAACATGATGCTGCTGAGTCTCTTGATGTCATCGACTGTGGTGTTGATGACATCAATTGCACTTACAATCCTCTCCACCTGGAAGCACAAAATGAATGTCACAGGTCATTTTCTTAATAACTTGTAGCAGAAGCTGGGATTTTACGTTGTGTTGTTGGGTAGAAAATTCCTAACATTTCAGAGGATTGCAGTGCCTTACTCCCACAGTATTGACAATGTATTGGTTAGTGCTGCCCTTAATGTTTTCCCATTGCATGCATATTTATGTCTCCCTGAGGATGGTAGCACAAGGGCCAAACATGTTGCAGTTTCTGATTAGATTGATGGGTTTCTGTTTACTCTTGTAACGTGTGTTATGTGGGTTTTCATTGGAGTGTTAAAGAAGTGTATGGTAAACCATAAAGTGTTGTAAGATCATCTGTAATAGTCTTCAAACACACTGCCTGCCAGTTCATGTGCTACATTCCTTCAGTGATGTCTTCTGGTTACAGAATGTGACCTGGCCCAGTGCTACCCTTTCAATTGCTTTCTGTCATGGACCTTAAGGCTCAGAAAGTTTGCTGCTGCCTCTGGCTGGTAACGTACAGCATAAGTCAGCAAACAGGTAATAATGCAGTAAGCTTTAATATTAGTAACTATAATGTACATGGTGACACTTGATGTTAGACAGAAGGCCTACATATGATAATTTCATCACCTTTTGGAGGCAGTATTTGGAGTCATTCCAGAAAAACTGAGACAATGTGTCAATGTAGGATGACAACAGAGTATTTTGAATAGTCAATGAATGTCAGTGTTGTGTCAGTACAGTTCAGTTAACATGCTGCCTCTCTTGTCAAGTGACTTCTGTAGCTGTGTTTTGGTTTTGTTATTAACATTCAACAGCAGGACTGGCCAACTTCAGCCCATAGCAGGGCCACATAATTCATTAACAGCTCATCTGAGGGCCACACCTGTCTATACATATACTGGAGTGGGGTTGACTGAATTCACCACATCGCCGTTATTTACAACAGTAAGTTACGCTACAAGTGCAGCTACATGACAAGGTACAAGTAGGCTGCACCGAACTTGACAGGACGTACTGCGTGCTGTCTTGGAGTGATGAATTACAGTTTGTTAACATTTTCTGTGCTAATACACTTGTCATATTGTGTCCCGTAGACCTGTTATTTTATATTTCTGAAACTGTTCAGGTGACTGAGGGCTGAATGTTGGTCTGCCCCGGTCTAAATTATTCTTAGTGATGTGTACAACTGCAGTGACAGTGCGTACATGATGTGCGGCCTGTTCCAAACAATCAGTTTGGCCCACCATACCCCTGACCTACAGTACTGTGTTTAAGCTGTTCATACTGACCTTACTAAGGAACTGACAAACTTCACTGGACGTCGTACTAAAATCCACACAGACTTCTCCATGTGTGCTGTGGCCGCTGGAACTTAGAGCCTGGAAAGTGTGCATTTGCCATGTAAAGTGTGAAAATGTGAAATTTAAAGTTCAACAAGTACCAGAGACAGGGGCGGATTAACCGTGAAGCTGACGAAGCTTAAGGCACAGGGCTGTTCACTTGCATGGGCTGCTTTCAAGGCCCTTGGTGGGGCTCCAGCAGTGCCCTGAAATCCTGCAGCTCACATATGAAACAAACTTGATAGAGGTTTCCCCAAATTGGACAGTCCTAAAACTTTACATGACATCACCAATAACGAGTTGTGAAGCTGAAAGAAGCTGCTCTAAACTATCAATAATACAAAAACGAAATTTTGATTAGCCACTCTGCAGGAAAGACTGAATTATCTTTCTGTTCTGTCTGCAGAAAATTAGATTTAAAAGATCGTTGTCATATGAAGAGGCAATCAAAGGGTATGCAGTCAAAAAATGTAGGGAGACAATTTTTATAGAGGAGCGTCAGGCAACTAATTAATAAAAAAATATTAGGTTATATTTCTGGGTTTTGTGTTATCGGTAGTATTTGTCTGTTTTTTTTTAATTTCAAATTTGTTGTGATTTCTTTTCTCATTCTAAATAAATATTCACTTCTGTACATAGTTGTATATGCGTAATTTTATATTCTTTTTTCTTAAAGAGGGCCTCCAAATTTTAACAAGCTTCAGGCCCCACACAATCTGGATCCGCCCCTGTCCGGAGAAATGTGGAATGGAGGGCAATTTGTGACAACAGGGGATATGTAAATTACGTGTGTACCGTGAAGCCGCATGGCATTCTGAAAGTAAAGAACGCCGTGTTAAAGTCTGTACATTACGCCAGGAAATACGTCATTGACAGTCTTGCTATAGTCTCAACTCAGGATAGGTTCCATTGCCCGTGACGTGATATTTCTGGCACCTTCACAATCAGAAGCTGGAGATATGGTCTCTCCCATCTTCATGTCTGTCCGCGTGTGAGTCGACATCCGCTGAACAGGTTTTCATGAAATTTGGTATTTGAGTTTTACTAAAATTTATCGATAATTTACGGATGTATTTAAAATCGGCCAACAGCATCACACACTTCACACGGTGGCGTACACGTGGAGGGAAAGTGGATGAATGTTTATCGGACCGAGAGATATTCAGAGCTAAAGATTTAGCGGAGAGAAATGAAACAAAACTGCTGCACGTGCTGCGTGTTATGGTGACAATGAAACAAGAGAGAGAGAGAGAGAGAGAGAGTGCGACGCAATGGCTGTGACACGTGCACATTGGTGATAACGACAGCGCAACACAGTAGTTACGTGCTCATTTCCTAGCAAGGTTAGCGAGATACTGTAATATGTACAGTACTAAACAGATGGGACGACAGTCTGTAGTGTCAAGTGACTTTTGCGCCACCATGTACACTCGTGTCAACAAAAATCCATCGGCCTGAAAGTTTCTAAGTCCCAAACCGGAAATGACGTGCGGTACAGTTGCCATCATAATTCGAGTCGTTTTACTTTCCCCATATTTGCGCATTCGTGCC
>Ga0209629_10002192_pt1 | contig 13102 bp, 14 predicted proteins | sample TergutCu122P5_FD_187286 | JGI IMG/M metagenome (GOLD analysis project Ga0209629, IMG submission 187286) | Cubitermes ugandensis P5 segment gut microbial communities from Kakamega Forest, Kenya - Cu122 P5 (SPAdes) (version 2) | ecosystem: Host-associated > Arthropoda: Insects > Digestive system... | reverse complement strand
CGACGGCACCGAACTGGACTACGTGCGCGAAGGCTTGAACGAAGGCTTCAAGTTCAACAACCCCAACGAGCGCGACCGCTGCGGGTGCGGGGAATCGTTTAGGGTTTGACGTGCCGCTTGACCTCCAGTCCACCGACTTCGACCTATTCAACCTGCCGCCGCGTTTCGCACAGGATGCGGCGCAGATCGACGCGCGCTGGAAAGACTTGCAACGCCAGACGCACCCCGACCGCTTTGCCGCCCAAGGCGCGGCGGCGCAGCGGGTGGCCATGCAATGGTCGGCCCGCATCAACCAGGCCCGGCAGCGCCTGACCGACCCGCTGGCGCGCGCGGCCTATCTGTGCGAGTTGCGCGGCGCGCCGATCCGCGCCGAGGACAATACCGCCATGCCGCCGGAGTTTCTGGCGAGGCAGCTGGCGTGGCGCGAGGCGCTCGACGAGGCCGATACCCCCGCCGCGCTCCAGGCGCTGCGCGCCGAGGTCGATGCGGCGCGGCTTTCCGCGCTTTCCGCGCTGGAATGGCTGCTCGACGAACAGGGCGACGCCCCAGCGGCGGCGGCCCAGGTGCGTGCCTTGATGTTCATCCAGCGCTTTGCCGATGATCTTGAGCGGCGGGGTGAGTTGCGCAAAATTTAGTTCGCCGCCATGAAATCCGCTTTGTGCAGAGCCGCATTATTCGTGTCCGTCCCTGTTATGCTGGTTATCCTAGCTGATCTCCTGCTTGCCGTGTTCTACCAAGGAGCGCAGCCTGAATACTTACGGCAGCAAATGCTTGCCGTCCATGGCATCTTCTACATCGCGGTCTTTTTGCTCAGCGGTTTGGGCGCATTTGTGGCATTTCTTCTTGGTCGGTCGCGCACGCCGTCTTACAAGGCAGTGCTACTCGCTGCCTTGCTCTTTTCCGTAGCATCGTTCTTCGCAGTCGTTATCGCATTTGGTTTAGGCGGGCCCATCGCACTTGGTGCTTGGCTTTTTCTTGGATCTGTCCTGTTTGCGACAAGCACTCTTCCATTCGCAGGCCACAATGGCGGCTAATATTTCGTTCAACCCGGACACGCTAACGCGCGCCGGTTAATTTAGGCGTTATGCGACCACCATCTAAGCCTCGTCCAATAGTTGCGAGCTTTCTTGCAGCCACCGTCGGACTGTTGCCCGTATTGCTTATGGCGCTATCCGAAATTTTCGCTGGACCATCCGATGTAGTTACCGCTGGTGAGTCCGATGATGCAGGCTATCGCGGTGCCGGTCTTGCCCTCGCAGCAATGCCTTTCCTTTACATCGTTGCGGTTCTCGTCTGTCACGCGGTTGGTACGCTGCTTCTTTCATTGCGCTTATTACGCTTCAAAAGCTTCTTGGCCGGTGCTATTGCTGTTGCACTTTTGCTTGGACTCGCTGCCGGCATACTCCTTGGCGTACTGAACCGGTTTGGCCTTAGCGACTTGCCAATCTTTGTTGCCATAGCAACCTTGCTCTTTTTGGTTTCAGGGCTGCCAGCCGCCTTATGCTGGTGGTTCTTTGCAGTCCGGCCGCATAACATTTCATTCAATCCGGACGCGCTAAAGGGCGATGGTTAATTTAGGTCAGGGTTAAGCAGACGACCTACGACCATCATCGTTCAGCATGAGCGCTCTCAAAATTTAATTAATGGCTCTACTACAAATCTCAGAACCCGGCCAGTCGCCCGATCCGCATCAGCGGCGCGTGGCGGCCGGGATAGACCTGGGCACCACCCATTCGTTGGTGGCGGTGATGCGTCACGGCGTGGCCGAATGTTTGCCCGATGGGGCGGGGCGCGCCTTGCTGCCCAGTTGCGTGCGTTATCTGCCCGGCGGCGGGCGGCAAATCGGCTGGGATGCGCTGGCGGCGCGCAGCGCCGATCCCGAGAACACCGTGGTTTCGGTCAAACGGCTGATGGGCCGCGCCGCCGCCGACGTGGCCGGGCGCGGCCAGTTGTCTTACCGTTTGATCGACCAGCCCGGCATGGCCGGCATCGCCACCGTGCAGGGCGTCAAGTCGCCGGTCGAGGTGAGCGCCGAAATTTTGGCGACCCTGCGCCAGCGCGCCGAGGACTCGGTGGCCGGCGATCTGTACGGCGCGGTCATCACCGTGCCGGCCTATTTCGACGACGCCCAGCGCCAGGCCACCAAGGACGCGGCGCAGCTGGCCGGCTTGACCGTGCTGCGCCTGATCAACGAACCGACCGCGGCGGCCATCGCCTACGGGCTGGACAACGCCGCCGAGGGCGTTTACGCGGTGTTCGACCTGGGCGGCGGCACGTTCGACATTTCCATTTTGCGGCTGGCGCGCGGCGTGTTCGAGGTCATCGCCACCGGCGGCGATTCGGCGCTGGGCGGCGACGATTACGACCAGGCGCTGGCCGATTGGGTGACCGGGCAAGCCCGGGTGCAAGCCGCCTCGCCGGCCGACCGCGCCGCGCTCAAAACCGCTGCCCGCGCCGCCAAAGAGGCTCTATCTGCTACTGAAACAGCAGCATTCAGGGTTGACGTGGCAGGTGTTGCGATTCAGCATGCCGTAACCCGCGCCGATTTTGAAGCGGCCGTGCAGCCGCTCACCGATCGCTGCATGGCCGTCACCCGGCAGGCGTTGCGCGACGCCAAATTCACGCCCGCCGATGTGCAGGGCGTGGTGCTGGTCGGCGGCGCGACGCGCATGCCCGGCATCCGCCGCGCGGTGGCCGAACTGTTTGGCCGCGCACCGCTGACCAACCTGGACCCGGACCAGGTGGTGGCGCTGGGCGCGGCGATTCAGGCCAACCAGCTGGCGGGCAACGGCACGGCCGATGACTTGCTGCTGCTGGACGTGATTCCGCTGTCGCTGGGCATCGAAACCATGGGCGGCCTGGTCGAGCGCATCGTGCCGCGCAACCAGACCATTCCGGTGGCGATGGCGCAGGACTTCACCACCTATCAGGACGGGCAAACCGCGCTGGCCTTGCACGTGGTGCAGGGCGAGCGCGAGTTGGTGCGCGATTGCCGCAGCCTGGCGCGCTTCACGCTGCGCGGTATTCCGCCCATGGCGGCGGGCGCGGCGCGCATTCGCGTGACCTTCACGGTCGATGCCGACGGCCTGCTGCACGTATCGGCGCGCGAGCAAACCAGCGGCGCGCAGGCGCAAATCGACGTCAAGCCCAGCTACGGCCTGAGCGACGAACAGATTGCCCACATGCTGCAAGAAGGCTTTGCCCGCGCCGGCGAGGACATGGCCGCGCGCCAACTGGCCGAAGCGCGGGTGGAGGCCGATCGCCTGCTGCTGGCCACGCAAAGCGCGCTTGATGCCGACGGCGCCTTGCTCGATCAACCCGCGCGCGCCGAAATCGACGCGCTGATGCAAAACTTGCGCGCCCTGGCCGCCGGCGGCGCGGACGCCGCGGCGATCGAGGCGGCTACCAAGGCGCTTGCGCACGGCACCGAAGCCTTTGCCGCCGCGCGCATGAACGCCAGCATCCAGCGGACGCTGGCGGGCAGGCATGTGGAATCCCTTTGATTTCCGGTCGCCCGCACAATTTTCATGCGGCCGAATAAGGGCCTGTATCAGTAATCCGCCAGCCAATCGACCGTGATGCGTCGGGCCTGCAAATCCACGGTATCGATATAGGCCGAGACGAACGGGATAAGCCGCTTGTGCGGCTTGCCCGATTCTTCGTAGCCGACCACCAGCACCTGTTGCGGGCCGGTGGAAATCAGGTCTTGCACGCTGCCCATCGGCTCGCCCTGGCGGTTGACGACCGTCAAGCCGATCAGGTCAACCCAGTAATACTCGTCTTCGGGCAGGTGGGGAAAAGACGAACGCGGCACGAAAATACTCGCGCCCCTGAGCGCCTCGGCCGTGGTGCGGTCGGGTACCTCGCGCACGCGGGCAACGAGGACGTCACCGTGCTCCCTGACCTCGCCAACGTGCAGCAAAGCGGGGCTTTGGAACGTCTTGCGGCTCCGCTTGTGCCGTTGCACGAACCAACCCCGGACAGACAGAAGCGTTTCAGGCGATTCGCTGTAAGGCAAGACCCTGAGCTCGCCCTTGATACCCCACGCATCCTGGATACGGCCTATTTCGATCGCGTCGGGAGGCAACTCGACGCGCTCCAGTTCGGAGAGCACGAGGTGGCGTGTCATTGACTACACCGCGATCGGCGTGCTGGCGGCGGCCTGCTTAACCAAGCGTTCGACAGTGGACGAGGGCTGCGCGCCCACGCCTCTCCAGTAGGTCAGGCGATCCTGAGCGATGCGCAAGCTTTCTTCGCCTTCAGCCGCGCCAGGGTTGTAAAAGCCGATGCGCTCAATGAAGCGCCCGTCGCGGCGCAAGCGTTTGTCGGCCACGACAATGTTGTAGAACGGGCGGTGCTTGGCGCCGCCACGGGCAAGACGGATAACGACCATGAGATGAAAATCCTGTGGGTGGGTGGCCCGGCAAAACCGGACCTGTTTCGATGCCGAGACACGCAACTGACCACCCGGCCAGCGGCACACCGAAAAACCAATAATTATATTCTCATTGTCCCGCGCCGTGCGGGCGCCCGGGCGCCTCAAAAGAGCTGCAACCCCACCCAGTAGGCAATCGCCGCGATGAAGGCGCTGGCCGGAATGGTCAGTATCCACGCCCAGACGATGTTGCCGGCCACGCCCCAGCGCACGGCGCTGGCGCGCTGGGTGGAACCGACGCCGACGATGGCGCCAGTAATGGTGTGCGTGGTCGATACCGGTATGCCCAGCCAAGTCGCCAAGAACAGCGTCATGGCCCCGCCGGTTTCGGCGCAAAAACCGCCCACGGGCTTGAGCTTGGTGATTTTCTGCCCCATGGTTTTGACGATGCGCCAGCCGCCAAATAAGGTGCCCAGGCCGATGGCTACATAGCAAGAGATGATGACCCATACCGGCGGTGCGTCGCTGCCGGGCGCGCTGTGGCCGGAGGCGATCAGTAGCAGCCAGATGATACCGATGGTTTTTTGCGCATCATTACCGCCGTGGCCCAGGCTGTAGGCTCCGGCGGAAAACAATTGCAGCCGCCGAAACCACCGATCGACCTTGCGCGGACGCGTGCGGCGAAAAAGCCACGCCACCAGCACCATCATCAATGATCCCAGCACATAGCCCAGCACCGGAGAGACGAAGATGAACGCCACGGTCTTGGATATGCCGCCGGCATTGAGCACGCCTATGCCCGATTTGGCGATGGCCGCGCCCACGATGCCGCCGACCAGCGCGTGCGAGGAGCTGCTCGGCAGGCCGAACCACCAAGTCACTACGTTCCACACGATGGCTCCGACCAACGCGCCGAACACCACATACACGTCCACCACATTCGGCTGTACGATGCCCTTGCCGATGGTGGCGGCTACGCTCAGGTGAAACACCCACAGGGCCAAGACATTGAAGGCAGCGGCGAACATCACCGCTTGCGAGGGTCGCAGCACGCCGGTGGAAACCACCGTGGCGATCGAGTTGGCCGCGTCGTGAAAACCGTTCAGGAAGTCAAATACCAGTGCCAGCGTAATCAGCATGACAACGATCCACAGGGCGGTTTGGACAGTGGGCATGGCGTGATCGGTGGATAAACGGTTACAGCGGATGGGTACGAAACCGGCCCGGTCAGGAATTTTCCAGCACGATGCCTTCGATCTGGTTGGCCACGTCCGCGCACTTGTCGGTAATGGTCTCCAGCAGTTCGTAGATGGTTCGGAGTTTGATCAGCTCGCGCACATCCGGTTCGGCGCGGAAAAGCTGGCTCATGGCGCTGCGCATCGCGCGGTCGGCCTCCGATTCGAGCTGGTCGATTTCACCGCAAATTTTCAGTATCGCTTCGGCAATGGGCGGCTCGGCCAAGCGCGAAAGCAGGCCCACGGCCTCCTTGAGCTGCTCGCAGCAGCGGATGCACAGATCCGTCAGCCCTTGAATTTCCTCGGTCATGCGATGCACGTCGTACAGCGTCATCGCTTCGGCCGAATCCTGAAACAGATCGGTCACATCGTCCATCACATTGATCAGCGCGTGAATCTGCTCACGGTCGATCGGCGTGATGAAGGTGGTGTGGATCAGCCGGTTGACCTCTTGCGTTATGCGGTCAGCGGCACGCTCGACTTCATCGACCTCGCGGGTGTATCGCTCGCGCTGCTGCGGGTCGCTGTAATGCTCAACCAGTTTCCCAAAGGCTTGTGCGGCGGCAATGATGTAGTCGGCGTGGCGGTTGAATAACTCAAAAAAACTGCCCTCGCGGGGCAAAAGTTTGGAAAATAGCATCCTAACCTCTATGAATTGCCGGGCCTGTTGCGTGTGCGTTTTGTCGAACGGGCATTACTTATAGATGTCGCATTCAGAGCTGGCGCGGTAGTGTAATCTAATCCTTCTATGCTGCCTCCAGCGCCTGCCTGAGCCGGTCAAGCGCCGCGCCGGCGATGTCCGGGGGCTGACCGGCGGCGGCATCCAGATGCGCGGCCAATGCGGATAACGCCGCCGCGCCTTCGGTTTGCAGGCGCTTGACGGTTTGGCCCGCTTCGCGCGGGGAGTCGAATCCCCGGCTTTGCAGCAGGGTGCGGCCTTGCGCGTCGGCGAGCTTGAAGTAAAAGCGCCCGTCGGCTTCGCGGTATTGCTTGAACACGGGCAGCGCCTCGCTCGCTGCTTGCGCCTTGGCTTGCGCACCCGCCAGTTCGGACAAGGGCCGCAGGCCAACGGCATGGCGCAGCGTGCGCATCAATGGCGCGGCCAGCGCGCGCGCCTTTTGCGCGCCGGCGATGAAGGCGGCTTCCACCTCTTGCGGGTTCGCCATCAAATGCTCGTAGCGGGCGCGCATGGGCGCGATCTCGCGGTCGATGCGGGCGAACAGTTGTTCCTTGGCCTCGCCCCAGGCCATGCCCTGCTCCAGGGCTTGCCGGAACTGCGCGGTTTCTTGCGGCGCGGCGAAGGCGCGGTAGAGCTGGAAAATGGCCGCGCTTTCGGCATCCTTGGCTTCGCCGGGCGCGCGCGAATCGGTGACGATGCCCATGATCTGCTTGCGCAACTGCTCGCGCGGGCCGAACAGGGCGATGGTGTTGCCGTAGCTCTTGCTCATCTTGCGGCCATCCAGGCCGGGCAGCGTGGCGACGTGCTCGTCAATCGCCGCTTCGGGCAGCACCAGGTGTTCGCCATACAGGTGATTGAAGCTGGCGGCGATGTCGCGCGCCATTTCAATGTGCTGGATCTGGTCGCGCCCCACGGGCACGCGGTGCGCCTTGAACATGAGGATGTCGGCGGCCATCAGCACGGGGTACATGAACAGGCCCGCCGTCACGTCGGTATCCGGCTCGGCGCCGGCGGCGGCGTTTTTATCGAGCATGGCCTTGTAGGCGTGCGCGCGGTTGAGCAGGCCCTTGCCGGTCACGCAGGTGAGCAACCACGTGAGTTCTGGGATTTCGGGAATGTCGGACTGGCGGTAGAACGTGACGTGATCGGCATCCAGCCCCGCAGCCAGCCAGCTCGCGGCGATTTCCAGCGTGGAGCGCTGCGTGCGCGCCGGATCGTGCGCCTTGATAAGGCTGTGCAGATCGGCCAGAAAGAAAAAGCTTTCGATGCCCGGCGTGCGGCTGGCGGCCACCGCAGGGCGGATGGCGCCCACGTAATTGCCCAGATGCGGGGTGCCCGAAGGGGTGATGCCGGTCAGGACACGGATCGGCGTTACAGCGGAAGAGGTCATGTTCAGCCCAGCAAAGCCCGCAGCGGAAACAGGATGAGGTTGATGGCGGCTAGGAAAAGGTTCGTCAACGGTTCCAGCCAGATGCGAGAAATGATTCCGGTCCCGTCTTTGGCCACTGGAAATACCAGCAATGCCACCACAATGAAAAAGCCATACGGCTCCACGCGGCGGAGCGTCATCGCCGCCTTGGGCGGCAGTAGTCCCATCAGCACGCGCCCGCCATCGAGCGGTGGCAGCGGGAACAGGTTAAAAACGCATAGCACGACGTTGATAATGGCGCCACCTTGGGCCATGGCCAAGAAAAACGGTTCGTGCACGCCGATGCCGTGTAGCAGATAAAAAAGCGCTTTCCAGACCAATGCCTGCACCAAATTGCACAGCGGTCCGGCCAGGGCGACCAAGATCATGTCGCGGCGCGGATTTTTCAGCCGGTCCAGGCGTACCGGCACCGGCTTGGCGTAACCGAACAAAAAGGCGCCTTTCGTGAGTAGCGCCAAGGCCAGTGGAATAAGGACAGTGCCGATCGGGTCGATATGCTTGACCGGATTGAGCGTGACGCGTCCCAGCATGGCGGCGGTGTTGTCGCCCAGCTTTTGCGCCACAAAACCATGCGCGGCTTCGTGCGCGGTGATGGCAAACAGCACCGGCAGGGCATAGACGACGATGGCTTGAATGATGTTGGTAAGAGAGTCCACCGAACAATTGTCTCAGAACGTGTTTGCGGTCTTTATCTGTATCAACGCCATCCTGTCCTCGCTCAAAATCAATTGCGCGCGCCGCCGCATACCGGGCAGCGCGGATCGCGTGCAAGTGCGATTTCGGTTATGCGCATGACGCGCGCGTCGATCATCAACAGCCGCCCTGCCAGACTGGACGCAATGCCGCACAGGCGTTTGAGGGCTTCGGCGGCCTGAATGCTGCCCACGACACCTACCAGCGGCGCCCATACGCCCATGGTGGCGCAGGCTACTTCCGGCGCGGCCTGATCGGGCGGAAACAGGCAGGCGTAGCAAGGCGCGTCGCCTTGCGCCGGGTCGATCATGATGAGTTGCCCGTCCCATCCCGCCGCCGCGCCGCTGACCAGCGGCGTGCCATGCCGGATGCAGGCGGCATTGACGGCTTGGCGGGTGGCATAGTTGTCGCTGCAATCGAGCGCGATGTCCGCGCCGGGCAGCAGCGCATCGAGCAGCGTCGCGCTGGCGCGCTGCCCAATGGCCTCGACTTCGATTTCCGGATTGATGGCCAGCATCGCCGCGCGCGCCGATTGCACCTTGGGCTGGCCGATGCGCGCGCTGGCGTGCATGATCTGGCGCTGCAAATTGGTCAGATCGACCGTGTCGTCGTCGATGATGGTGATGTGCCCGACGCCGCTGGCGGCCAGATACAGCGCCGCTGGCGAGCCCAATCCCCCCGCGCCGATGATGAGCGCATGCGCGGCGAGCAGGCGTTGCTGCCCCTCGATGCCGATGCCTTCGAGCAGCACATGACGTGAATAGCGCAGAAGCTGCTGGTCGTTGATTTCGGCCACGGTGCGGGATAAAAAGGCCGGTACTGGCGACCGGCCCGTCATGCCTCAATCGTCGGAATCGGTGGCTTGCGGCTTGCGCTCGGTCAGGGTCTTGCTGACTTTGACGGGCTGGCCTTGCAGTTTGGCGAGGGCCTGTTGCAGCGGAAAGTCTTTGTCGCTGCCGTACTCGGGCGGGCGGCGCTGCGATTCGGGTTTCTTGGAGTCGGTCTCCAGGCGGTTGATGGCCGCCGCGCGCTCTTTTTCCAGCGTTGCCGCATCTTTTTTGTCCGGCTCGGCCGCGCCCTGGAGGTGATGGTCCAGATCCGACTCGCGGGTATAGAGCACGGCGTAGGGGCTGCCTTCGGCGGTATCGTCCACCATGATGTCCGGCACGATGCCTTTGGCCTGGATACTGCGCCCGCTGGGTGTGTAGTAGCGTGCCGTGGTCAGCTTCATGGCGGTATCGGGGCCGAGTTGACGCACGGTCTGCACCGACCCCTTGCCGAAGGTCTGCGCGCCCATGATGGTGGCGCGGCGGTGATCTTGCAGCGCGCCGGAGACGATCTCGCTGGCCGAGGCCGAACCCTGGTTGACCAGCACCACCAGCGGCACGCTTTTGAGCGCCGTTGGCAGGCCCTTGAGCGGGTCGGAGTTCCAGCCTTGCATGTAATCCTCGGGCCGGGCCTTGTAGACGGAATTGCTTTCCGGGATTTGTCCCTTGGTGGAAACCACCACCTCGCCCGCAGGCAGGAAGGCCGCCGACACGGCGATGGCCGTATTCAGTAGGCCGCCGGGGTCATTGCGCAGATCCAGAACCAGACCTTTGAGGTTCGGGTCTTGTTTGTAGAGGGCTTGCAGCTTGGTGGTGAAGTCCCGTACCGTGTCCTGCTGGAATTGCGAGACGCGGACCCAGCCGTAGCCGGGCGCGACGATTTTGGCCTTGACGGACGTGTTGTGGATTTCCTCGCGCGTGATGGTGACGGAAAAGATGCGGTTGTTTTCGTCCCTGCGCAGCACCGTCAGTGTGACCTTGGTACTGGGCTCGCCGCGCATGCGCTTGACGGCTTCATTGAGGGTCAGGCCCTTGACGGCGGTATCGTCGATACGGGTGATGAGGTCACCGGGCTTGAGGCCCGCGCGGTCGGCGGGCGAACCTTCGATCGGCGAGACCACGCGCACCAGACCGTCTTCCTGCGTGACCTCAATGCCTAAGCCGACGAAACGTCCGGTGGTACCTTCGCGGAAGGCTTTGTAGGCTTTCTTGTCGAAATACTCTGAGTGCGGATCCAGTCCCGAGACCATGCCGGAGATAGCATCGGTAATGAGCTTGCGCTCGTCCACCGGCGCCACGTAGTCGGATTTGATGATGCCGAACACGGCGGCAAGCTGCTGCAACTCTTCCAGCGGCAACGGCGCGAAAGTGCCGCGCGCCAGGGTTTGCAGCGAAACGGTAGCCAGGGCGCCGGCCAACGCGCCAGCTGCAATCCAACCGGCGATTTTTGTTTTTTGGCTCATGGAAGGGGAAAAGCCTCAAAAAAATAAAAGGAACGGAGACGGAAGTCTCCGAATGTGTATTCTATTCGGGATGTGACAAGTTGATGGCGGCGGCGCGGCTGCAAGCCTTGTTTGATGCCGCAGCCCAGGCTATTGCTCAGGCCTTGCCTTGGCTGGCTACCGCCGCGGCAGCCTTGGCCGCCGCCTCGGCATCGCCCAGATAGTAATGACGCATGGGCCGGAGGTTGTCATCCAATTCATACACCAGTGGAATGCCATTGGGGATATTCAGTTCAACGATATCCTGGTCGGATATGTTGTCCAGATACTTGACCAGCGCCCGGATCGAGTTGCCGTGCGCGGCCACCACCACGCGCTGGCCCGCGCGGATGGCCGGCGCCATCGTGTCATTCCAGAACGGCAACACACGCGCCACCGTGTCCTTCAGGCACTCGGTCAGCGGGAATTGGTCCGGCGCGATGCCGGCGTAGCGCCGGTCGCCGCGTTCGCTGCGCGGGTCGGCCGCTTGCAGCGCGGGCGGAGGGGTGTCGTAGCTGCGGCGCCAGATGAGCACCTGCGCATCGCCGTATTGCTTGACCATGTCGGTCTTGTTCAGGCCTTGCAGCGCACCATAATGGCGCTCGTTCAGGCGCCAGCTTTTAACTATCGGCAGCCACAGCCGCTGCATCTCTTCCAGCGTCAGCCACAGCGTGCGGATGGCGCGTGTCAGGACGCTGGTGCAAGCCAGGTCGAAGTCATAGCCTTCGGCCTTGAGCAAACGCCCGGCTTGCCGGGCTTGCTCAATTCCGGTGTCGGTCAGATCGACGTCGGTCCAGCCGGTAAAGCGGTTTTCCAGATTCCAGGTCGATTCGCCGTGGCGGATCAGAACGAGTTTGCGCATGAGGGCCTTCGAAAAGCGCGGAGGGAGGAGGGCGGAAATGACGGTATCGGCAACACGCCCAGAACCACTCATTTTAGAATCAGGCGCTTCATCGACCATCAAAGAGGCGGACGCAATGGGTTTCGTATTGGCAAACTGGATGCTGATCACAGTGGCGCTTATTTCTGGCGGCATGTTACTGTGGCCGCTGGCCACGGGCCGCGGCGGCGCGATGGGCCTCACGCCCGCAAGCGCGGTACAGCTCATCAACCGCGAACATGCGGTGGTCATTGATGTGCGCGAGCCCGAAGAATTCGCCGCCGGGCATGTCGGCGGTTCGCGCAATGTGCCGCTGGGGCAGTTGGAAGACAAGCTGCCCAGCACGGTCAAGAACAAGACCGTGCCTTTGTTGCTGACCTGTGCAACCGGCATGCGCGCCCAGCGCGCGTTGGCGATTGCCAGAAAACTGGGTTACGAAAAAGCCCAGACCATGACCGGCGGACTCAAGGCGTGGAAAGAGGCCAATCTGCCGATTGAAAAAAACTGAGCCGGATAGGAGCATCTCTCCATGCAATCGGTCAAGATGTACACCACCGCCGTGTGCCCGTTCTGTGTTCGCGCCAAGCAGCTGCTCAAGGCGCGTGGGGTGCAGGTTATCGACGAGGTCCGGGTCGATCTCGATCCCGCCGAGCGCGACCGCATGGTTGCCATTACGGGCCGGCGCACCGTGCCGCAGATTTTTATCGGCCAGACGCACGTGGGCGGCTGCGACGATCTGATGGCGCTGGATGCGGGCGGTAGCTTGCAGGCGCTGCTGGCGGAACAGGCAGAGTAGCGCATGTTTGTGACGCGCGCTGTATCTTGTGCCTTGCAGGCAGGCTCTTCAACTTCAGCGCTGCCGAAAGCCGCCCGGTTCCGCGTGACATAATTGAGTGGTCCCTTTTATCCCTTTTATTTCAATTCATACCATCCATCATGGCCGACCAGCAACAACAGCAAAATCCTGCTCCCGCGTTCAACATCCAGCGCATGTATCTGAAGGAAGCGTCGCTTGAGCAGCCGAATTCACCCAAGATCCTGCTTGAGAAGGAGCAGCCTACCGTAGAGATCTCCCTGAGCCTGGCCAATGCGGCGCTCACGGATCAGCCGGGCCTGCACGAAGTCACCGTGGCTGCCACCGTGCAGACCAAGGTCAAGGACAAGACGCTGTTCTTGGCCGAGTGCAAGCAGGCCGGCATTTTTGAAATCCGCAACCTGCCCGAAGAGCAGATGGCTCCGGTGCTGAACGTGGTCTGCCCGCAAATCATTTACCCCTACCTGCGCGGCAACGTCGCCGACCTGATCGTGCGCGGCGGGTTCCCGCCGGTGCATCTGGCCGAGATCAATTTCCAGGCCATGTATGAGCAGCAGCAGGCGCAGCAACGCGCGCAAGGACAAGACACTCCCGCCGCCGCATCCGGAGCCGGGAAGAAGAGTGAGTAATGAATGACCGCGATGAAAATCGCGGTAGCCGGCGCCGGCGCCTGGGGCACCGCGCTGGCG
>Ga0209629_10002191_pt1 | contig 13102 bp, 8 predicted proteins | sample TergutCu122P5_FD_187286 | JGI IMG/M metagenome (GOLD analysis project Ga0209629, IMG submission 187286) | Cubitermes ugandensis P5 segment gut microbial communities from Kakamega Forest, Kenya - Cu122 P5 (SPAdes) (version 2) | ecosystem: Host-associated > Arthropoda: Insects > Digestive system >... | reverse complement strand
TCACATGACACATTGTCACATTCCAGAAGACATTCATCACTCATGCAAAAATTAATAATTCTTTTCATCTAATGACATTTAAGGAGACTGATTAATCAATTAATTATGACTTAATTAATCCAAGAACTTAACGTATCCTCTCAAGGGTCTGCGTGTAATTTATTTTCATTCTACACTTGTTTACTGCATTCTCTTCACACTGTGCTACAAATTATTTTGTTCAACAGTGATTTCATTGCTGTATGTTGTTTTCAGGGCCCAGCCACGACAGCCATGTGGAATGATAACTGTTGTAGGCCATATTCTGCAGAAAGAACACATCTTTGGGTTGTGGAGGGGCATGACCCCCGTAAGTGTTGATCCACTGTTTGCCATTGTAACATATCCTTCGTTCAAAATTTTTGGTTTTATGTTGAGGTTCCAGAGAACACTTATTTGAGTAGTATATGTATATAAGTATATATGTTGTGAAACAGCAAAGTTTCATTATGTGTATTTATTTTCACAAAGATCAGTGCTTTTTGCTAGTGATTTAACCGCCTTTAACCCACTGTATGCTAACGGAGAGCTTGTTTTTTAGGCACAGTCATAGAGGTACCTCAGAGGTCTGACTTGCCTTTCCCATGTAGCTACCTTTTTTGGTATTTAAATAGAGTTCCTGAGTTCATATTGCAGGTCTTTGAGAAGCTTCATGGAGTTAAAAAAACACTGGAAATAACTGTGAGTTTGCAGTGTAAAGTGATGTGAAAGATTATAGCACCATGTTTGTTGTCAGGCATTACAGAGGATGTTAATAACTGAAGTATGTTTTTATTTCAGTCAATCACCCGCTGTGTGCCTGGCGTTGGGCTGTATTTCTCCTCTCTGCATTGGTTAAAATCAAATTTAACATCTGGTGACCCAGGACCACTTGAAGCCATTTTCCTGGGCATGTTGGCTCGATCATTGAGTGGGGTGTGCCTCATACCATTTACTGTCATCAAAACAAGGTTTGAGGTTGGTGAATAGTTTGCCTGTTGATGTAGGTTGATAACCCTGTTCTAACTGTTTAAAGCCTGAAGTTGATCCAAGTATTTGGTTTCAACCTCACATTAAACAGACTACATTTGTGTTTCCAGTACCAGTCTACTGCTTAGAGGTTAATAACTGTTTATTCTGAGATTACATGACAAATTTGAATGCATTTTGTAGGCAAAAGACAGGATTTGTAATGTTAAGAGAGGTGGTGCATATTATTTCCACTGTGCTGTAAGTGTTAATAGGCTGGTTGTTGAGATGAGACCTGGGTTTATAGGTGTGACTCAGAAACCAAACAGTGATTAGTTCAGTGGAAGAGCCTATCATCTTCATGCCCAAAAAGGCAAAGCAAGTTTACTCAGATGCAGTCATGCATTTTTTTTTTTACAATTGTGCAGTTACCCATTATGCATTTGCTTTACAAGGACAAACTGTAAACTTGCATTACTACATTCACACTTGGACAGCATCTGTGAGAGAATGTGTGATAAAACGACCTGTGAATTTTAACAACACACCTTCTCATCTGCTTTGTGTGTGCATGAATTTCTGGCTGAAACAAAATGACCATCCTTCACATCTTCACTATTCATCAGATTTAGCACTGTATGGCTTCTTTATTTTTCCAGAACATAAGACAGTGTTAAATAGGATGAGAATTATTGATGTCACTGTGATTAAAGCAAAATAATTGAATTTGCCAAATTCCACACAGCACACTTTATGAAATGCTTGAATTGGTGACATGGTTGCTGGTCTCACTGTATAATGTCCCAAGGAGACAAGTGTGAAGGCAGCACCATTGAGTAGAGAGTAGGTGTTGTTATGGAGAAATAAATTCAGTGTGGAAATTATTTGATTGCACCAGCTAGAGGGATATCATGGTAGAAGAATGTGCTCCATGTAGAGAATCAGACTCTGAATACTTAGTGTTGTAAAAACCTCAAATTTTATGTTAGGAACATTTGTTTCGCAAATTTTCTGAATAATAGACAGTATTTACTTGCAGTCGTTACAACTTTTTATTATTACTATTATTAATAAATAACTTATCACATTACCCCTAGCAGCACTTTTAAGGTGAAATTAGTCATCTTCAGGTGAATCTAGTAAGTATAAAAATTTAAAAATTCTAAAATTGTATAAGTTATAAAATTATAACATTAGCTTGAAGGTGACTAATTAAAGCCAAATATGTTGCTAGAGGTAAATGACAAGTTATTTATTCATGGTAATAAGTTTTGTTGGCAGTGTGTAAGTACTGTTTGTTATTATAGACGGGATGCGGGCTGGGTAGCGCAGTCGGTATAGCGACTGCCTGTGGGCCGGATGGTCCGGGGATCGAATCCCGGTGAGGGCGAGATTTTCCGCACCTGTCCAGACCGGTCCTGAGGCCCACCCAGCCTCCTGTACAATGGGTACCAATTTTTTTCCCGGGGGTAAGGTGCGGCCAGGGCGTGACGCTGACCCCTCACCCCCTTCTAGTGGCAAGGGCAAAAATAGAGTAGAGCTGTACCTCTACTCTCCTACAAGGGCCTTTGTGGCCTGTGACAGGGTGAAACCTACCCACATTGGGATGCTAGACTATAAAAACCTGTTCGAAACTTCACATGAATGAGATTCCTGCAATTTAGGGTGATCTTTATGGTAATCTTACCCACACATTCTGTAATTCAGGCTCATTTCTGAGATCCTCATGGAGGGTTCATATTTTGACTTTGTGAAATGTTGTGACTGATGTATGATGCTTCTTGTAAGTCAGTGGTTTACTCCATATAGTTTACAGTAACACAGAATATAGTAATCACCTCATAACTGAGTAAAATATGATTGTTTACAATACATATATATGTGTGTGTTAAGTGTAACTTTAGTATAATTTAATCACAGAGTGGTGTCTACCGGTATGGGGGCATGACTGAAGCCTTGAAGACAATTTATCGCACTGAAGGAGTTCGTGGTCTGTGCTGTGGACTTGTGCCTACATTATGCAGGGATGCACCGTTCTCTGGACTTTACTTCATGTTCTATACACAGACAAAATCGATCATGCCACATGGTAAGGGCTAATTTTTCTTTCAGAAGGCATTTCTGTGTGCACCGTTTCTATTTTATGCTGATTGATGCATAAAAAGTCTCCATTCTCTTCTTGTCTACCCATAGTCTTTCCTTTTTTATTTCTTTTCAGTCATTTCCCCTGTTTCTGTTATTGTCCATTACCTGGATGAAACCTCAGATGACACAATGAGCAGGTTGGTTGAAGCAGTGATGCTGTTGACTTATATTTCAGAGGTGTCCTATTCAAACCTTGGGACACTGGTTGTCCTGACTGAAGGTTTTAAAGGTTTTCCTGAGTCCTTCCAGGTAAATGCTGTTGTAGTACCTTAAATTGTGCCCCAACGACTCCCTTCCAAATCTTTTTCAATTTGTCATTCACTGTCATCCATTGCTGTGTAGTTGAGCTACAGCAGCTTCATCGTTGAAAGTTAAGACCTTCAGCTTCAAATGTGATTCTGTTCCTCATCCCAAATTGGTTTGTAGGAAGGTATGGGAATGATTGTAGTTAATTTTGCAGCAAATTCTGAAGTTTTGTTTGAAATCCATTAAACAGCCAGTCACCTGCTCCATATTTAACTTATTCATTGTGCATGTTTTAAAATACGTGCTGAATGTATGGATTGTATTTGGAGTGCAACAACAAATATATGGTAAAAACTGCCATTTTCAGGGATGTGACACCATGTGGTCTGGTAGGAGCATATTAACATTTTCAAGGAGCTTGCTGCCTCAGTCATGAGGGTGCATGAGTATGGTGCTATATCCCAGAAGCCTTCATAGTCACAACTTTGAGAACCTTAAATTTCAAAACCATATGGCAGAGTGAAAGAAGTACAGTGAACTTTTTCTTGTGGGTGTGGGTGTGGGTTTGTGTGTGTATGTGAGCTTGCCATTTGTCTTGATAGTGTTCCTGACATTAATGTAAGAGTAATTCACATGTGCCTGCAGTTAATTACCAACTCTTCAGCCTATTTCATTGTGTGCTTTTTTCTTTCTTTCTTTTTTCAGAATGGCGTCACTCAAATTTTGCAGCACCAGTGAATTTCTCATGTGGTATGGTGGCTGGACTTTTAGCATCAGTTGTCACACAGCCTGCTGATGTCATTAAAACCAAAATGCAGCTCTTCCCCAATAAATTCAGTGGTGTTTATAGTGTCGTGATTTACGTACACCAGGTGAGATGCTGGTAATTGTATGTGATGTCTTGTTGAAATTACTTTTTAATGTTGGGAGTACAGAGAGATGGTATCAAGTTATGAAATTTATGCATATTATAATCATTTAGGCATGTTTTCTAACATTTGTTTAATCATCTAAAAAAAATGTGTTCTGGACATAAATTACAATATTCATCTTTTTCTGCTGCTTTTGTCCGAACTGTTTTTTCCTCTGACTTTTGAAGTATTACGTTTAATCCTCCATCTTTTCAAAAGCTTCACTCTGCGGCCTCTCAGATTGTCCATGTTACTCAAATAAAATTCTGGTGTGGTCAAAAAATATCATGAAATTGGACTCTTAGGTATTGAAATTTGCATTGTCCACATCTGTGTCTATTTTGCTTGCTACAGAGGTATGGTATCCAAGGCTACTTCAAGGGTCTGGTGCCTCGAATGTTGCGAAGGACATTGATGGCTGCTATGGCATGGACAGTATATGAACAGGTGAGGACTGTGTTAGGACAGCACTTTTCTGGGATGTGATGCCAAGTAGTCTGGCCTGGAGGTGGGGGAAGCAGGTTTCCCCAGAATGATGGTAACCTTCTACCAGGTGACATGGCATCACATACCAGAGAGCCACACCTTTTCAATGTCTGTATTGACAATATACCAGCATGTTTGTAATGTACTGGCTTCCATGGTGACATGATGAAACAGCCATATACTTTAGTTTCCTGCCATTTGTTGGCAGACACTTAAATTCCATGCTTCCTGTTTCTCTCTTGCATCTATTATCTTCAGTTTACGGTGTAAAACACCTCATTTCATCTTATTTTTGTGCTTCAGTTGTCAGTTTTCATGCGTGAAAGTAATAAATGAGCATCTTTCACTAAAATAAATTGGAATGGGTTATGGGTGAAATTCAGAAAATACCATTGTGAGAACCCCAAACATAACTTTTTTGCTTTTTACTGACCGTCATTTCAGTGATTGGCATGTCTGATTCCTATCTGAGATGTTATGGACTGAAGCCTTTACCCAGGGTTTGGGTATGTTGACTGCAGTTTTATTTCATTAGACAAATGCTGAAATAGAACGTTTAAATAGGCTACAACCACTTTCATTCCACCTTCTTCTCAATTTGCCATTCATAGTCATTGTATAATTTATTGCTTTATAACAAGCGTTGTTGATAAGTTTCCATGGAGCCTAATTTTATAGAGCAGAGCTTTTGACAAACTAGTCATGAAACTCCAAGTTTACAAGAACCAAGCCCTGGTACCCCTCTTGATCCAGTGGAATCCCATCTACATTCCATCCTATTTCTGTAAGATAAATTTTAGTATTATCCTCTCATCTGTATGCAGTCTCCAAATGGTCTTTTTCCTTGGAGTTTTCCAACCAAAATGTTGTTTGCATTTCTCATTGCACTCATGTATGCTATATGCTCTGTGATTCTCAGCCTTATATCCATTTGAAGAAGAAATGTTATCCGCTTTGTCCTCAGAATGACTATGATGCAGGGCCACAGCAAAATGGCATGAATTGCCTTACAAACTCTGCTTTTTGCAGACACTTTTATGTTTTTGGCATTTTAAATGGGCATCCAAAGCCATGAAGTATCTCATTTAAACAGGTACTAACACCTGATTGTGGTCTGTTAATGTACACTGTGCAGCTGTGTCAAGTTTCTGGTGGTAACAGAATGGAAGGAAACTAAATTATGGCAGAAATACAGTTTCATCCTTTTTATAAAGGGTTGTAATCTTTTGGTAATTTTTTTTTAAATTCTTTGTTGGCAAGTACTGGAGTATGTATTGGTGTATCTATTGCTATAAATATAACCAAGCTAGGTCTCATGCATAGGTAGAACTCATATCATTGTTTTTTTGTTTTATGTGACTGGAGAGTTTAGTGAGGGACTTATCATATGTGTGCTGTGTGTATGAGAGCCCCCATTTAATATATTTTTGTAGGTCAAGCTTTTTATACCTTCAGTGAAGAAGAATCTTAAATGGGGGTTCAGTCAAAATTAAAAAAAGAAATTACTGCTTTGGTTACAAAAACAATATGTTCACTCTAAATTTAAACTTAGTGAGTTTTTCTGCTGTCAGTTTTATGTTTTAGTTTTTATTTTATGGTACACAAAAGAAAAAGAACTTGAAAATAGACTACAGTAAGAGTTTCACTACTCAAGACATTCTGTAAGTCCATTTTCCTGTTAACAGACTGGAAAAAGAATAATATATAGGTATTACAAAACATGGCTCCATTTAGAAAAATCAAACACTGCAGCACTGAGTGTAAATATGAAATGAACTGTGTGCATATGCACCTGGAATGTTAATTTTTTAAATAATTGGGGAGTGAGTCTGCTTTGCTGATGGGGTGTGTTGAATGAAGAGCACATCTATCTCTCTTTCTCTGCCCCCCCCCCCCCAAAAAAAAAAAGTTCTGAATGAAAAGCACCACTCTCCCACCTAATGTTGAATGGAGGACAGCTTCCTCTCCCTCTGCCCCTGTCCCATTTGTTCAAGCCTGATGAAGTGTTGTCATCAGTCTTGTAAAATCTCGAGTACCCCTTGTAAACTTCAAACCTAGAGACTGCCTCACCAATAGGAAACGTGAGTTCATCACCTTCCTCTTTTTCGCTGCCACCACATTGTTCATGGTTTCCACTTTTTACTGACTGACAGAGTTCCTCTATGGACATGGTAGCTGTTGTCAGACTGGTTCTGTCTTCATTGATAAGTTCTGAGAACTTAATTGCCGGGTTTGAAATTCTTTTCCTCCATTCTTCTGCTCCATCTTCCTCACTATCTTACTTAGAGTCTTCTTGGCTCTTGAGGATCAAATGTACACTGTTGCAGTAGTTTGCAATCAATTCTGATGTTGCTTCACTTCCATTGCCCATTACAATGGCATTAATCACACAACCCACACTCCAAAATTATGAACATGGACCCTAAATTGAGGCTTTTAACAGGTGTAGGGACTGAATTTTCAAATCTTAGAAGCCAGAAAAGTCTAAAATGAAGAAACCTTAAATTGAGAAAAATTGTACATTACACGTGGGCTTTCAGCCTAGATGACAGAAAATGAACCTGAAGTGCTGGAAAATTTTAAATTAAAAAATCTTAAATTATAATTCTTTCCTGTATGTCTGTTCTTCAGGATTTTCTTCTGCTCATGATCTGTCAAGTGTCTAAAATAAAAGAAATTCTCTCATCAGTAAACAGTGTCATGCAGGGGTGCACTAACCTCAGGCACCAGGTCACTTGGGCAACTAAGTTTTGTATGGTGGCACTTAATATTTTTGGGCCCGCAATATGTAAGTTGTTTCATGTCAGCTTTGTGGCTCTTGATATTTGTGGATCCTCCCCAGAGCTGCATCAAGTTACCAACTTTTTGATTGCTAGAATTTTAAGGTGACTTACGATGTTTACTTGAATGCAAGATGAGGTTTTTTCCCATAAATTTGGCACTTAAATATGTGAGGTCATGTTAAATTTGCATATGAAGCATAGAACCGGACTGCACCAAACCGGATCACTCGAAACCGGACTGTGTGGGGAGAAACCAAGGCCTGCATTGCCAAATCATCATGGGAGATATGTGCTCTTTTGAGATGTTACACAGCGTAGAGTGGTAATTCCTTGCTGAAATTTTGGGACACCTTATCTCTACCATCTTCAAGGATTAAGAAATCCAAAAGAGAGAACGTTGCATGACTGAAGTTAAATGGCACACTCTTATTTTTTGGGACTTTGTCTGTTATCAAATTTTTTAAAGAAGCATGATGTTTCATAAACTGCCACTGTGTCTGTTTTCAGACAAAGAAACTTCTAACCTGGTGGACCCCATAAATTGAGTTATTCTTAATCAGTGGGTACCATCGAAACAGTAACATGTTTAGAAATTCACCTGAGAACAAATCTAGTCCAAGGGTGATCGTATCCCTATGTACACAGTATAGCAGCATCTGCAGTCGATGACACACTACTGGCAATAATCAAGCATGCCAACCAAAAGAAAATACCACTGTCATACTGGATAAGAGTACTAAAATTGTAGGGATGATTGCTGGAAGAACTTTCCGTAATCCCAAAATCACTAATGCAGCCAGAGGCTGTGGGCAAATTGCATTGGATAAGGAGGCAGAACCAAGTGGTTTGTGGATGTTTTGAAGGACATCTCTAATTACACAGGATGACTGACTGTGTTTCCACATAAATTCATTCCTTTGGTGAGAGTGGTGTCAAATTGCCTTGCTTTTCTCCATTTACTTCTGGTCTATTTGCTATAACATTATTCTGTACTACACAGCTAGTCCTTTGTGTTTCAAATTCAAGAACGGGTTATTTGATTGTGCCGCCATCTGGTGGTGGTGGTAGTACTTGACATGAAAGATAAAGCAGCAGTGTAGTAGCAGCGAAACAAGAGGTATAGGTCACCATAGTTTCAATCTCAGCAATAGAGATGAGTGATTATCTTTTTGCTCTGGCTCCCTTACCCTGTGGTACCAATTGGATAAGAGGCTGGTTGGGCCCCAGAGCTAGTCTGGTTGCTGTGGAGAAGTTGAAAATCTGTATGCATAGGCATTGTTTTCCAAAATGCAGTATTTCTGTGGGCAGTAGATAGTGGCAAGTGTTCAGTATCATGCTTTATCCCTGGACTTTAAGAAGCTTTACTTGCATTCTCCATTAATTTTCACAATGTGTGTTTACTCACAGGGACCTGACTGTTCACATTTATATATAACAAGTATTGTACATAGTGGGAGGGTAGAAGTTAGAGAGGGAAAACTGTGTTTTTGCCTGTCATATCCATAATCATGTCAGTATGCATACCACTAACCAGTTAAATTGTTTTGTATTGACCTTTTTTTGGTTACAGTATCTGCCTATGATGCATAATGTGAATAAGTGTTAAAACTTCTTTCTTACTGTTTGCAGGTGACAAGAAGTATTGGCTTGAAGTGACAATGTAGAAGATGTTTCTTTTAATTTTTCTGGTCAAGTTAGGAGAGTAACATCAAGATAAAGGTTCTGACAGCTGATGTATGGGTCTAGCCAGATTAAAATGAAATAATTGGCTAATTGAGTCTGACCCAACACAAGTACGCAGAAGGGATTCACGGAGGTTTCTCCAACATCTCATTTCAGTGTAAACTTCAGTTTAAGTTGCACTCTCCTTCCTGATTCCTGTGTCCTGAAATGGTATTAAGCTAAATGCAGTTTCATATGTATTGATAATGGTTTTTCTTTTATTGTGCCAAAGTGCCTTCATGTAATGTGTAGGTTCCATTGTTGACGTAATCAGGTAGCCCTTCTTTTAGGCCCTGTGTTCCTGAGAAAATGGGTGTAAATAAAAAATGATGTTCCTATAAGGTGGGCTTTAGGGGCAGTCATACCAATGACAACCTCATCATATGCGGTACACACACACATTATTTTATTATGGTGTTACCGCAAGTAGTATTACGTACATTGAGAATGAATTGTCAACAACTTGTGTACCCTTGACACAGATGGGACATGTTCCATATCTTTCCTGTCATGGGTGATTAAATTCACTCTCACAGGCTTCACAACTCAGTAACTGTATTATCACCATTGAGATTCTTGCTATAGTTAGGTTAGGTTTTCTCTTATACCATTCATATAAGTAGGTATGATGGTGGTTATGTTAGGTGCTGTGTCATTTGTTGTTGTCTCAGTTTTTCTGTTCCTTCCTAGTTTTTAGTTTGTGTGCTTTTCACAAATAGTATACTTTCCATACCACTGTCACAGATGATTAGATTCACTCTCACAGGCTTTACTACTCAGTCACTTTATTACCCACAGTTCATGCATATATTACCGTTAAGATTATTGTGGTGATTATTTGTTGTAATGTCATTTTGTCTTTCCTTGTTTGGATGTGTCATTGTGGTGTTTGTGGGTAGAACAAAGAAACGGTCTTAAAGGCAAACAAACAGGTCCATTGGTCTGAAATTTTTTTGTTGTCTGAGCAAAATGGTGAGCACACCGTGACTGACACAGTTTGCATTGAGTCCACAGCCTCCCATTATGTTCTTTTCTGTGGTTTTCGTACATGCTTGGAAGTGTCCTAGTGCAGCCAGCCAAAGAATGTTAAACCAAAAATGAAAGAGTGTAAATTAAGAAATGGTGTAAAAAAACTGAAAATGAGAAGGTGTAAATTAAGGAGTGCTGTAAATTGGCAAGTGCCATTGCAGCAAAAAAAGACGTAAAACGGACGCAAAACAAGGGCTACCTGTATATACATTTTCATAGTATTTTTATGATGTTTAAAAATGAGTGTAATAAAATTAATAATATGTTTTGATACTGTGAACAATTATACACACATGGTTACAGAATTTGGAGTTTCAAGTCTGCTATTGTAATCAGTCTTCCCAAAATCTCTCATCATCCAGTAAATGATCATCTGTGATCACATGTAATGCAGTCCTTTCAATTAAACATCTTCTGCATCCTCAAGTAGCCAGATCATTCCAAACCCATGGTGCCTGTTTATTAACAATGTATCATGTTTGGTACTATGTACAGAATACTGATAAAAGCCAGTGTAGTATTGGCCATAGTGAGGGTCAAACTGGGTCATTATGTAACCTGTCTACGAGAAAAATCAGTAACTATGTCGATAATAATGATGGTGAGAATGCAATTGAATGGGTCTTTATGCTGCTTATCAATGACAGGTTCCTTATCATAACCATGGAAGGCAGTATTTTGGCATGGGCTATTAATACCCTGTACACTACTGAACATGTTACATACAGTAGTTGTGTAAGAGTTACATAATTACGATACAACAAAAGTCAAATTTGTGCACAGCTGTAGCCATACATAACACATAATATAGTAGTATTTACTTACATGCAGAGAAACAACTGCACTTCAGCTCAAATTATTAATTAACTGGCGTACATCAGTTACTAGTAGTAAATATTCAGTGGCATAACTTGCCCTTCTGCCACCACTGTTGAAGTGAAAAGTTTCAGTCTTTGTTGATGGAGGCCAAAGTGGCCCATATCGCTGCATTCTCTGAGTATCTGATGAATGTTTTTTTTTTAGAGAGGGCTATACAGTAGAATTCCTTGGATGATAGATCAGCTTGTAAGGCCGCTGCACTTAACAGCAACAAACAGAAAGAGCACAGGATGTTAACCCACGATTCCAGTTTTTGAGATGTAGAAAACAATATACTTGAAGGTCTTTTATCGCCTCCCTGTGAATGGATTTATTTACAATGAAACATTTGTTTAGTTCATATAAAAACTGGACCAACAACAGTTTAGATGTGCATGTATATTCCTTCACCAACATGGCAGATTGCATAACAAACTTTAGCCTTCTTTGCATTTGAGAGAAAATGCAGGACAGATGAGAAGAAACTAATACTGTTCATCAAGCCTTATCAGCAAAGGGTTGGAGATTATATTGCCACCCAATATTGTTAAATTATTGAAATGTGTTATTTAACTAAGCTGTCAATTGCTAAGATAGTGTGGCATCAGCGAAAGATGGATGAATGAGTATGGAACAGTGGTGGAATGTTATTGACAAGGGAAGCCAAAGTACTAAGATTTAAAGCTATCTCAGTGCCACTTTTTCCACCACAAATCCCGTGTAAACTGGCCTCAAACTAAACTAGGACCTCTATGGTGAGAGGCCGGTGACTAACATCTTGAGCCACACTCAGCTTTGTAAGAGAGAAGTATTTTATCTATTGACGCTGTCAGCTTCTCAGCTTATGTGGCATCAGTAGTAGTGGTATGAAATACAAGCATGGAGTATTGGTGGAATAATGCTGACTGGAGAAAGCCTGTTCCGTAGCCACTATATCCACGATATGTACAATGTGGACTGGCCTGCCTCTGTAGTGTGAAGCCGGTGGCTAAGCGTCTGAGACATATTACGGACCTCCGAGCGTGGACAACACAGGTTTGAACTTGCCTATTTTAATAATATCTGATGACTCTGTTTTATTCTATTTTATTGCCTCATAACATGATACCAATGTGGTGTATGGTATGGGTGTATGGATGGGTAGGTTCCGAAATAATTGGCCTGTGATTTATTTGGCTTTAAAAGCTTAGACATTGTTAAAACTGTAACATTAAATATTTACTTTATTAATTTTTATAGCGTTTTGTTTGCCTGAAACACGTGCTTTATATGTGGTACAAGTGGGACCCAAAGGGGGGAGGGGGCTGCAGGCCCCACATGAAATCGAAATTTAAAAAGATCAAATTTTTTAGACATGCTTATAAGAAACATCTAATGTCATTTATCTTTCAGCTGAAATCAGTTGAAGACTAACGCTTTGTAATTGTATAAAATAAAGTAGAAATTTGGGAACACTTACATGAACTAAAAAAATCAGGAAGAGTAGACCTTGTGATTTAAAGTAGGTGAATGAGTCATGGAATATATGTGTGTGTGTGTGTGTGTGGATGTGTGTATAAATGCAGTTGCAAACAATGTTATGTTATATTATTTAAGCCTATGTGATTTCTACGGTTTTTAAAATCTAACATAAATAATATATATTCTCAGGTTCAGCAACACCCTCCCTCCAGTAATGAAGAATTCAGGGTGTGTGCCTGATGTGGTAAATACTTAATTAAATCTGAATATTCCTTGTGGTTTTTTTTTTGTGTGAAATAGCAGTTGCAAATCACCGGAAAATCGAAATTCGCTTCTGTTTATGCACATAAAGACGATATACGTGGTGTGACAATAAAGTTCGCGAACTCATCGCGGTAAAAGTGCTACATACCTCATTGCTGAATACCACCGTGGTCGCCTTCAAAGTACTCCCCTTGGGAAGCTATGCACCGA
>Ga0209629_10002190_pt1 | contig 13102 bp, 8 predicted proteins | sample TergutCu122P5_FD_187286 | JGI IMG/M metagenome (GOLD analysis project Ga0209629, IMG submission 187286) | Cubitermes ugandensis P5 segment gut microbial communities from Kakamega Forest, Kenya - Cu122 P5 (SPAdes) (version 2) | ecosystem: Host-associated > Arthropoda: Insects > Digestive system >... | reverse complement strand
CCGATGGTGTCACTGGGGATTTTTTCCATGGTACCCCCGACAGAACCATGTGCCCTGAGGTCGACTCAGCCTCTGAAAGTGAGTACCAGGGATTTCTCCTGGGGTAAAGGCGGGCGGTGCATTTGGCTGAAGACCTACCACCCTTGTACTGCTGAAACATCAAGAAAATTCGGGGTCTTAACCTACCCAGAACCCCTTGGGCCACCTCGACCTGTCATGGGACATCTTTACTTGTAACTTGAATGTGGAGAGAACATGCTGTTTGTTTACAAAATAAGGTGTCCCACTTCACAATCTTAAATCAGGAAAATAACAATACAGAACATGTTTAACTGTGTACATGATTAGAAGGTAACACCCAGATTTTAAGTGATTAATTAAGAGAAAATTTATGTATAATATGTGGGTAGATATGGTGTCACATCCCAGAAGACATGAATTTTCATCAACAAACTGTGAGAACCTAAAACTCGCACTGAAGTAACTTGGTGAACAATGAGAATGGTGATCTGGTTGCAGATTCCCATAATGTGAGTAAGTGGAAGAATCACTTTTGTCAGCTGTTGAATGTACACATGGTCAGTGATGTTCCACAGACTGAAATACATTTAGGCATTAGTTCCTGGACCTATTTCTTGTGAGGCATGGGTTGCAGTTAAATGTTTGAGGCATAACTTGTCAAATATAATATTTTCAGATCCATAAACTTAGTTATTGTTTTGGAAGTAAGGAAAAAAAAAATGGCAGAACAGTGGAAGGAGACAGGCTGTTTATAAATAGGATGAAGAAACTTGACCACAGGAATAATCATGGCATGTCCCAGATGGCAGTGAAATGCAAAATGTTATTCAGCATTCTTGTCAGGGTTAACCTAATATGTAGGTGAAATTATTGTCGATTATCATTGCAGATTTGACATAAGAAATAAACTGAATGGAAATTCTGCATTTATCAGATACTGGAGAATCAATGAAGTTCAGTTGGATAACAGGTCATTAATTTATAGAACTTATGGAAAACCCATGATTTGGCTAGGAGAGACGCATTGTGCTACTTTTTTGCTGCATTCACTATATCCATGATCCTAGTTAGATCAATTACATTGTGTTTTAATGAAACCTACAGTCTCACTGCGGAGGCCGTGGCCAGTACATGTTGAATTTGTGATGGTAATGTGGCACTGAGACAGATTATTCTCTGGGTACTTAGGTTTTCCCTTGTCAGTATCATTCTACCACTGCTCCATACTTATTAATTTATCTGTCCCTTATGCTATATACTCTAGCAATTGGCAGCATAGTTAAAAACTCTTACCTGACTGAAACCTATGGTAAAGTTGATGTCTATTGTCTGAAACAAGTAGATGCTGTATTACCGATGTTTTTAAATTTTGCTTTGGAATACATTAGGAAGTTCCAGGGAAACAAGAGGGGATTGAAATTGAAGGGATGCATCAGCTTCTGGTCTGTGTTGCTGATATTAATTTGGACAAAGACAATTACCGGTACTCCAAGTACAGTAAAAACATACAATCTCATAGACACTAAAAAGGAGTATTTTAAAATTGTCTATTCTGTGCATTTTTTAGATCATTGTACTAAATTTATTTCAAGAACCAAATGCACAATATTAATTACATACAGATATTCAGAACAAGTGCACTCTCTTATGGTGAACAAAATACCAGCTTTAAAACCAACTGCTAATGTGATAAGCTGTTATACAAGGTTCTTCAGTCTGTAGAAGCTTTGTTGTTGATGTCAGTAAGTATAAAGATACAACTTGTACAGGTCTTTAAAACCAACTGCTAATGATACGCTGTTATTTACAAGGTTCTTCAGTCTGTAGAAGCTTTGTTGTTGATGTCAATAAGTATAAAGATGCAACTTGTACAGGTCTTTAAAACCAACTGCTAATGATAAGCTGTTATTTACAAGGTTCTTCAGTCTGTAGAAGCTTTGTTGTTGATGTCAATAAGTATAAAGATACAACTTGTACAGGTCTTTAAAACCAACTGCTAATGATAAGCTGTTATTTACAAGGCTCTTCAGTCTGTAGAAGCTTTGTTGTTGATGTCAGTAAGTATAAAGGTATAACTTGTACAGGTCTTTAAAAACTTATGGTTAAAATATGATTAAAACATTTCTTACATAGTTAAAAATGATATATACAAAGTAAAATTATTGTTATTGCATTGGGTAGTGAAAATGCTGAGTCATGTGGTGCTGTATGCACAGGTCTCTATATCTCAAACCACCGTGGATCGGGTCTTGTAAACATATGATACTCCCAAAGAATATTTATTTCTTTGGTAGTAACTTTGCTTTGAGATACACACTAGAGACCTGAAAATACAGCGCCATGTGACTACACATTTCCACTACAGAGTGCAAGCATGATAATTTTACTTTGTATATATTGTATTTTACTATGTAAGAAATGTTTTATTCGTGTTTTAACCATAAGTTTTTAAAGATCTGTACAAGTTGAACATTTTATACTCTAACATCAAAAACAAAGCTTCTACAGACTAAAGAACCTTGTACATAACAGCTTATCATTAGCTGCGGGTTTTAAAGCTGGCATTTTGTTCTCCCTAAAGATGGTAAACTTGTACTGAAACATGTCAGAGATGCACCGGTAATATTTTTAGGTAATTAATATTGTGCATTTGGTTGGTGAAATAAACTGAGTACACTAAACTATTAAGAAGGTTGGTATAGAAGTAAATGCCGAGAAAACCAAATACATGTTAGTCACTGATCTTCAGAATATAGGACAAACCTTTAAAAAACATACCTAATAAATCCTTAATAAATTTGGCAAAATTTACACCTTTAGGAACTGGTTAGAAAGTGTTGCTGAGTGAAGGTAGAGTGGTCTGTAAATGAAAGTTCATCATATTCTACCTTCTTTGAATTATAACTGTGTGGTAATTCATCTGTTCTCACTGCTCTGCCACCTTTAGATGAGGATCAGAAGGATCGAGAACGAGAGCTTGTGAATGCAGAGATGATCCCATTACGTGCTACCAGCCTCAGTTTCTGGGAGAAGTTTATTGAGCTGCAATACAAGATGCTTTTTGCCAATCAGGAGAATGTCCAGAACCACATGTACAGCAGTGAGCCTTTAGAATGGCCTTTCATGACTCGTGGAATTGCCTACTGGGTCAGTCCCCATAGCAATGTAAGTATATTATGTACCACATCTTGAAGAAAAATATATATTTCAATTTAAGAAATTTTATCCAACAGTGGTAAGTCCCACGATAAAGCAGCCCCCACTCATGTTTATTCTCATACTAAAAGTAGAGACACTAGTGGCAGATGGAAAGTAGGAGGTGGAGAAAGGAATATTTTAAAGATATCACACGTTTGCCTCAGGTGACAGGGGACTTGCTGGTCATTAATAATGACTTCTTGGGAACAGCCTTTTCCCACCGTCTGTCCAGTCTTATAAATTTCTTTGCTGGGAACCCAACATGTGACAACATTCTATTAACATTTAATTAAAGTTGATTTTCATATTGGCTGAAAGATCTTAAACACACTAACACAGCAGGAGAGCAGCATGAACATTTTTAGATAGAACTCAAAGTCAGTCCATTTGATATCATGAGGTACAAATAAAGATATGTTCTATGAGACATTAACAGTTTTTGAAAAATCTGCAGTAAGTGACATCTGAGTGACTGGTACTACTGGATATAGTTATTTACTCCCATATTTGTTTAGACTTGTAGTTAAAGCACACAGTGCTATCTCAGATCTTACAATAACAAGTGTGATTGTCGTAATCATGTGACTCGATTGCGAGTTTAGCATTTGGGTTTGAGCTGTTGCGGTCCTGATGCACTTAGGCCTTAATTAATGGGTCCTTTGTGCCACATAAACTAATACCAGTTCAGGGGAGCCCTGTTCCTTTGCTAAAGTTCCAGATGGCCCCTAGACATAAACTCTTAATGTCCTCTGGATCCAAAAAAAGGAGCCCAGATATACATGTTTGAGTGAAGCCAAAGCTTCACACTCAGAGAGAACATAGGCCGAGGTTTTATCTTCTTCTGCACACCTCCTACGTAAGGGGCTATTGGTTAGTCCCATTAAGTAAAGATATCTTCTTAGGGTATTATGTCCAGTAAGCAGTCCAATAACAACCCTGGATTGTATCCTATCAAAGGACAAAAGTCTGGTCTTTGCAGCCTGAATAGGGCCTGAAATTACGAGCAATTCTCAAGCCTGTCTTTGAGTACTACCAACACCTGATTATCCATCCAGTGTTTTGTCTTTCTTCTTATATTCTACCTGGAGACCCCCAAAGATGGCTCAGGTCCAACAAACTTTGAACAGAACCATCTCTTATGAGCATGTTGGCAATTTCATTTCCTCGTACCCCAGCTTGTCCAGGGATCCAATACAGCCCCACAGTATGCCAGATAGAGATATCAGTTGACCTGTTTTGGCACTGTTGTACCAATGGAGACGTTCTGGTGGCCTGAAAGGCTTTCAGATCCGCTTGGCTGTCAGAGCAAATACTTACGTACTTCTCTGGTCTACTATACAATTGAATTTCATAAGCACAGGCCAAGATTAGCGTATATCTCAGCCTGAAAAAGTGTAGCATACCTTCCTGGAGAGATACTGAGCCTTCTTCCCACAGAATGCCCATAGACTCCCCTCCATCTTGGACCCATCTGTAAACCAGACAAGCCCTTTAACTACAGGAGGAGTCCCAGGTCCTCTGGTCCCCTTTTCTCTAGTCAACATAGTAACCCTATATTTGGGTTCAAAATTAACGTCAACCCCCATATTCAATATGGGATCTGACTGCTGAAGTCGCATCAGTATGCTACAATGTCTTTGATTGGGGTGAAGGTAAGACCAACATCCCAGACTTCAGAGACGATGCGCAGCTAACCTTGCCTCACTCTTAACTTGCAGCTCCACTGTGGGGAGGCCAGTAAGTGCTACCATAGCACTAGTCGGAGTAGTGCGCATTGCTCACGTTGCCCCTAAGCATGTGAGTCTGTGTACTCTGCTTAGTCTTTTTTTGGCACTAGCTGTCTGACAACCAGGGCACCAAACTAAGGCTACGGAAGTGATGGATGGCCTAATGATAGAGATGTAGAGTCAGTGGACCACCTTGGGTCTCAGGCCCCTCGTCGCTCCATAGGCCCTTCTACAGGCCCACAACAAATTGTGAGCCTTCCTTGCTTTGACATCCACATGCTCCCTCCAGTCAGCTGAGAATCCAGGACTACTCTTTGACATTTGACTGATATACGTGTATGTGGACGGACAATAAAGTTCGCGAACTCACCACCGTGTGCTTGCTGTGGCAGCACTGGACAAAAGCCTTAGTATGGTTTGATGTCGTTGACATATCAGCGTTTCACAGCTGTGTTGTTGTTGATCTATGGCAGTCTCTTTCTGAGTGGCATCTATTACTGTCTGCGTGTGTTTTGGTGTGCCGCCGCGAGAATGTCGGAGCTTGAATTATGAGAGCAATGAATGAACATTAAACTTCTTGTTAAACTTGGAAAGAGTGGAAACGAAATCAGAGAGATGTTAGTGCAAGTTTATGGTGATAATGCTATGAAGAAAACAGCAGTTTACAAGTGGGTGAAATGTTTTTCTGAAGGAAGAGAAAGTGTCACTGATGAAGAGAGATCAGGATGGCCAGCGACAAGCAGAACTGAAGAAAACATTTCAAAAGTTTGTCAAATTGTGTGTGAAAACTGTTGGCTGACTGTCAGGAGCATAGCAGAGCAAGTGAACATCGACAGAGAAACAGTTAGGAAGATCTTAACTGAAAATATTGACATGAGGAAGGTGTGTGCAAAAATGGTCCCAAAGGAGCTCATCGAAGAACAAAAGTAAAGGAGAGTTTTTAGCTACTAAACAAATAACTGTGTTGGAACACCCTGCCTATTCACTGGTTGTAGCCCCCAGTGACTTATTTCTGTTCCTGAAGGTAAAGGAAATATTGAAAGGAAGGCATTTTGATAACATTGATGACATCAGGAGTAATATGACGGCAGCTCTGAAGGCCATTCCACAAAACCAGTTCCAAAATTGTTTTGAAGGGTGGACTAGGTGCTGGCATCAGTGCATAGCTTCCCAAGGGGAGTACTTTGAAGGTGACCATGGTGGTATTCAGCAATGAAGTATGTAGCACTTTAACCGCGATGAGTTCGCGAACTTTATTGTCAGACCTCCTAGAGCGACGTAAAGTAACCCCAAAAAAGTATGGTACAAAGAAACCAAGGAGTTTCCTTCTACTTGTGAATACAACAAGCCCAGTTTTGTCGGGATTAACTAACAACCTAGCCTCATCGCACCATGTCTCTACAGTAAGAAGGACCCATTGTATGAGCCCCGATACTGTACCGCTAGAAGACAAATATCATCTGCATAGCCTTGAGTATATATTCCACCCCCAGTGAGCCTTGCTATCAAATCATCAACAAGACACCACAGGAGTGGTGACAAAACACCTCCCTGTGGGCAACCCCTAGATACCACAACCCTCTTGGAATATCCATGGAGATTTGCCACAGCCAGGTGGCCCTCCAGGGTAGCTCTAATCCACTGTATGTTGATGTAGTTAACCTCATGTTTAAAAAGAGCATCACACTTGGAGTCATAGGAGGTGTTATTAAATGCCCCTTCTATGTTTAAGAAAACACCCAGAGCTGTCTCCTGCTGGGCAAGTGCCTTTACCACTCAAACCATGAGGTGATAAAGAGCCGTTTCCACAGCTTTCCCAACCCGGTATGCATGTTGATTGGGATATTATGGCATAAATGCCAAAATTTCTTCCCTTACAATTCTACCTACCAGCCTTTGCATGGTCTTAACTAAGAATTATGTGAGATTGATAGGTTTAAAATCCCTAGGTCCACTCTAGGAATTCCTACTGGGCTTAGGTATAAACACTACCTTTACTTGGCTGCATATGGCTGGAATGTAGCCAGTCCCCAGGCAGGCAGGAAAGATCTTGACCAGGTAAGGGACAAGAATCCTCCGTCCCAGTTGCAACAGGGCTGGTAATATCCCATCCAATCCTGGAATTTTGTATGGGCCAAGAGAATCATTTGCCCATTCGACTCTCCTATAAGTGACAACCCTTGCAGCCACCTGCCAGTCCAAACATTTGGCGCAGCAGGCAGGGGCAGGGGCTGCCACCTTCACTGTAACCACTGAGTTAGGAAAGTGAGTAACAAGCAAAAGCACTAAGATTTCCCCTTTGGATTGCATATGCCTCCCTGAAGGAGCCACCAAAGATCCCAGCTTGATCTTAGGGTCTCTAGAAAGAGCCCTGTGTAACCTTGTTGACGTGGGTATGTCATTAACGAAGTTACGGAAAGTCCTTTCTATATCTACAATGAGTCTTTCTGTAGAGTTCCCAGCTTTGTGGCATAATATCTGCTTGGCACTTATTAAAGATCTGTCTCACTTCCCTTCTGATGCACTTCAACTTGTATCCACTTCAGAGAAGGTTTTCCTGTCCTGACAGGTTTAAGAGGACAGTTTTCTTATAAGCTAAGATTAGGGCTTGCTGGACAGAAAGAATTGCAAGCCCTAATCCAGCCTCATCTTTCATGTTCATTTCTGGGCCCCTCTCCAGTATGCCCTTCAGTCTCTCTTGAAAGGAGTCCCAATTGCTACCCCTGGGATTCCTGATCAGGTGCACCAGTAGACAGCCCTCTAAAGTGAGCGGAATATGCCTGTGATCTGACAGGGAGGGTTCAAAAGAAACCTCCCAGCTTTTAAAATATTTTCATCATTTAGGGATCTTGCTAGGTGTGTTTTCTTCCATATAGTGGTAATGCGTCACGTTGAGTTCATCCTTTATGTTCTTTCCAGTTTCTTCTGTGGTGTTGTATCATACCACATTTGATATGGAACAACCTGCACTTCGTAATCTTGGCAATGATAGCATCATTAAATAACAAACTCAATAAAAAATATATTGAAGAAATAACCTAATGTCATTTCCTCTTTTATGGCTGCAGAGTATCTTTTAATGTGCAGAGAAGTACCAACACACTGGTGTATTACAGGCACAGGTGCACCTTTTGGGAAACGTGGTAGTGTGGCTGTCAGGGTCTGTAAGCATCATCCTGTATGGTGTTTTACTGACATTCTATCTGATTCGTCGACGTCGTCACTGCTATGACCTCACACCAGGTTAGTCAAGGAGCTCTGCTTAAAATACAGAAAAATCTGAATCCACATGTTCAAGGATTTTAATGTCTTCAAGACTATACAAATGTGTCAGACGTAAATGTTTAAGTGCTGTCAGCAGCAACTGATACTAGAAAGGGTGCAGTCTTAAGAAGTACAGTAAAGTGTGCCTCAGATGGAATCTTAATGGGCCAGTACTTTTTTCCATTTCAGACATCTTTATTTTTTATTTTGTCTGCAATTACACCAACACTTAATGTACTACACCAAGTCGTGCTGTTTGACTAATACTCCAATGCGTTTTGGCACTTGTTGTGGCCATCTTCAGGGAGTACCATCTTAACTGTTAACTTCTCAGCATATTCAACTGGTTTAAAACATCAGTCTGACCATGTGTTGCAAAAATGTAGTCTTCATTTGTGATCCACGATTTCTAAAGTTTCATGGTGGTTGCCTTGACAGTTGGTTGTTACAATTACATAAACACTTATAACTTGAAACACATGACTTCAAGTATTATGAGTGCACCACAGTTTATATGTCATAGTTCCCGAGCTGTGGTATTGTGCACCACGGTGCTTTAAAAGATAAAACACTGAAAATATTCCAAATGTTGTTGTGTAAAAGCTGTCTTTATGTCTCAGGTACGCGTGGAATGGAGGCATGGCTGCGTTTGTCTTTACAGCTTCTTTTATGTGTCATAAAATGTATACATTCCGAACTGGAAGTTGTCACTAGAATTCAAAATGTGTATATAAGTAAATGTATTATGATATTAGAACATATATAGGAGCAGTGTGTATGTCACCAGACTAAAACTGTTAAAAGTAAACACATCAATGTGGTTCAATAAATAGACAAGACAGTGTATATATATATATATATATATATATGAGAAGTTCACAGTTAGGACGGTACTCCCTGAAGATGGCGACAGTGAGGGCCAAAACGCGTCGGAGTGGTAGTCAAACAGCGTGACTTGGTGTGCATTAAGTGCTGGTTTAATTGAAGACAAAATAAATTATGAACATAATGCACGGTACGTACAATATTAAGTTAATGTTTATTTTTTATCTCATATACTTCTCTGTGCTGGATACAGCAGAGTATATATCTCATGCATTTATTTTCCAAATGACAAACCAAAAATTGATTCTTGTATGCACATTATACTTACAGAGCAAGGCACATTTTCTGTTTCATTTCCTTTTCTTATATCTCTCAGTACTCAAGTAAAATATTCTGCCCATATTTTATTAGCAGTTAGGCTAAATATTTTCCCATTCGGAACAGACATTTCTTCTAATACATATTTCAGTAAGCAAATTATGGAACAAAACTATTTGAACAGAAACTTGTGACTATTCAAGCTTACTGGTTTTGTGGGAAGACTTGTTTTCCCATGTGTGTCTCTGCTAAATAGGTTTCACCTATTATAAATAATTATACACTGCTGTTCACTGTACAGTTTTGTGAAAAGAGACATGGTTTGAGAAAGCTGGTTTTCTCCCTTGTGCTGCAAGCTGGAAGGTCGCGGGTTCGATTCCCGATGGTGTCATTGGAATTTTTTACTGACATAATCCTTCCAGCCGCACATTGATCCCGGAGTCAACTCAGCCTCTAACAGAAACAAGTACCAGGAATATTTCCTGGGGGTAAAGGCGGTCGGTGTGTATGGCTGACAACCTAACCACCTTCTTGTGCTGATTGTCTTGCAGTCTGGGAGCCCCAACCTCCTGGAACTCTCAGGGGCCAGTCCAGGTCTGTACAGGGATTGCTTTACCTTCACCTGCTTTACCACTTTTCCCTTTAAAAGAGGTTTTACTAGGGAGTCTAAAACATTGTGGATATTGCTCCATCTGCTAGGCTATTTTTGTTCTGCAGACACATGGCGCAGTTTTGTGGTGGCTGGTGAAGTGTTGCTGCTGGGCTTCCTGTTCCATTATGTGCCTTATTTCTTTGTGGAGCGTACACTGTTCCTGCATCATTATTTGCCAGCCTTTACATTTAAGGTGCTGCTGATGGCTGCTGTCATTGAACACTTGCACCGTCTTTTTTGGTAAGTTTATTTTGCATCTGTCATATATTTTGACTACCATTCCACCTCTTTGTTTTGATTGCTTTGTATTCCATTCACAGCAGCAGAATCTTTCAAATATGTACAGGATATTGGATTATGCACTTACCTTTGAAGTTCTGAAATTTTATCTGTATGTACACAACAGAGAAATGTGGCAAGCACTGCTGCTTGTATTTGGTAAGTTCTGGCCTTTAAATTTGATTCCACAGATGAGCCATCCTGATGATGTTCCTTATTCTGTCCAAGTAAATGCTGGAACAGTCCCTCCAAATAGGCCACAAGTGCTTTCTATGTGTCCTTTACATTTTAAAGTCCTAACAGCTCGTGATCTGATGCTGTATAATGTGTGGAGCTGTTCAGTGAACCAGAAGACAAAGAGCAATTGGTATGAAGGTTACTGTGTTCTTGAATATGTACTGTGGGGTCCAGTACATAAATGCCTATGTACACTAGTGCTGTCAGAACTTTAATTCTAGTATAATAAACCTTTATGAAGGTGCTACTCTGTGCTATGCATTTTAGGTTATTGTTTTTCAGTCATCATCAGGACCTGTGTATATGTACTCAATTTTTGCACACTGTGTCAGTTCACCTACATGCTTTGATACATTAGTTAAGTTTTTTATATAAAAATTATTGGTTAAATATTGAGAACCATAGTTTCATGTGTGAGTAAGAATAACATGTATTAAATCTTTCTTGCTCAAATTATCATGAAGTTTGATATAGCAGGTCAACACATTCATTACATTATGGAGTGAGAATTAAAAATTAATTCATTTCATTGAGCATACTGTTCTGTTCATTGTTTAAACACACAATGTTGACTGTGACTTTTGATATATTGGTTTGTCTTATTAATATTTGGTCTGTGCTGTATTATCTGTGTTGTGTGTTCAGTGAAGAGTATTAAGACCCAGTTGATCTTTTGTTGTCGAATATTTAATGATGTGGGTTCTAATTGTGCTGTATGAATGTGGTTAATGATGGATAAATATGGATGAACGATGTCTTATTGAAGATTAGCATAATAGATTGATGATGTAGTTAGGTATGCTCACACTGTAGGAAAGGAATACCACAGATCTGTGTTATTGCTTTCCTGCCAGTTGTGCATTTCCATTGTTTGGAGGGCATGGTGTAATAGAGCATCATTTGATGACTCTATCGTACATGTTGTGAATCAACAAATTCTTTCATACAGATCATGACTTACCTAAAAAAGCTTCACCTGTTGGTTTTATTTTATTAGACTCTTGAAGTAAATGAATGCACATATAAGATCTAAATATTCAAACTTGGCACCATAGTAAGTAAAGTAAGGTACATGAAGCAGACCCATTGGTATATCACAGATGAATGGAAGAACCTGGAACATATTTGATTGGGATTTGATATTGTGATATATCATGATTAGATTACAGCAGACTCACTATTGAATCTGCTATGATTAGACATTGCATGTTACAGCCAAGAGGATAAGTTGTTTATGTATAAAAAATGTGGCCGATAAATCAGTTACTTGCACGTTTATGAGCAGAAATCCTAGTGGTCAAAGGATCAGTTACATGACAATATACCGTATTTCCCGGCCCATAAGACACACCGTGATTTTTTCGTTAGAAATTTTAGGAAAAAATAATGATGAATGTATTTTAATTTTAGTAATTTATTGGAAGAAAACAGGATTGTTACATACCAAAATTAGCAACCATAATATAATTTATTCATCATAGAAACCCAGAAAATCATCGTCACTGCCTCTAAAATCATCTTCATGGTTGTTTTCACTTGATGCATCACTTTCTTCATATAAAAGATGTACAGGTTTGGAAATAATACTTACCCTCAGCGCATAAGACGCAGGTCGAATTTAAGTCACATTTTTCGGGAAGAAAAGTGCTTCTTATGGGCCGGGAAATACGGCACCTTGCCTTGAGGTATTGTATTCCATGGAACAGGTGAAAATCTTTAGAAGGTATCCATGATGTAGTTATTGAAATGTTTGAGGAATGTATATTTGTTACAGAGAAGTACAGCTGGACATAAAAAAGTGGGAAGTGAAGCAGGCAGAGAAACAACGGAAAGTAAAATTGACGCCAGATGAATGGGCTGATCATCCTGATCGATACTTGCTGGAATTGGCTGGAAGACCAACTTACACTCCCAGTCAACCTCAACAATAACATCTGTTTTTCCAAAGCTCAACTACCACTTCAGCAATCTGTTGCACTGAAGTGATTGTACTGTCAATGGTATATTACAGTTGTTGGTAGTTGGATTAGCTTTATAAAGTGCCATTCACTGTAAACAAGAAAGTACAGAATTTTGTCTTATCGAATTTTATTGTTTCACCATGCATCTTAATTCACTGAACCTTACATACCAACTAATGCACTTCTATATACAATAATATATTAGTCTAAAATGTTAATATAAAAAACACTTAAAAACACTCCAACATGTTACGATCATTATTCATTATTCAGCTCACTGAAGATGATCTGAATAATGATCGTAACATGTTGGAGTGTTTTTAAGTGTTTTTTATATTAACATTTTAGACTAATATATTATTGTACAGTAAAACCTGCCTAAAACGGAACGCGATCGTTCGGTATTTTTTTTCCGTTTTCACAGGTTTCCGTTTTACAAACGGTTGAGTTTTAATAAAACAAAGTACAAAAAATATGATCGCTTAGGATTACGATGAAGGAATAATTTAAAATAAAAGTCTGTAAATAGAAAAAATAGGTTCATATGTATTGTTTTACTGTATTTTCAACTTACGTATAATAATTGCAGTTTCTCTCCTAGTTTCTCTGTTAATGGTTCC
>Ga0209629_10002188_pt1 | contig 13105 bp, 7 predicted proteins | sample TergutCu122P5_FD_187286 | JGI IMG/M metagenome (GOLD analysis project Ga0209629, IMG submission 187286) | Cubitermes ugandensis P5 segment gut microbial communities from Kakamega Forest, Kenya - Cu122 P5 (SPAdes) (version 2) | ecosystem: Host-associated > Arthropoda: Insects > Digestive system >... | reverse complement strand
GTGGAACCTGCAAGTACGCCAAGGCCCCTAGTACAAAAAAAAACTTTGAGAGATTCTCTACCAATTGATATGCTCCTTTCTGCCCTGTCTTTCTTGGTTGCTGCGCAGTCGAGTTCAGAAGTTCTGGAGGGACTTATGAATAACCCTGTATAGTTGCACTATTATAGGTATGTATAAATCAGTGTGTCACTATCACTGCCTCAGTCAACCTTGATGGTGGAGACAGAACAAGGGATGGATACTTGCATTCTAGTGCAACCATGGTGCAGTTGATCACCGAAAAAGATTTAGTGTATATATGTGCTTCACATTTAATAAACTTGGTGCCATTTATAAACACTGGTATAATCTGGTGAGTGACAGTGGACAGGTCCGTACCGTATCACCAAGCATTAGAATGTCCAATTCCTCATGAATCCCTTCATGCCAATGTTCTGTCCAGTCACATTCTACTCACATTCTGACATGACACATTGAGGAAGTCACATTCAAATCCAGAGTCTGACTGGGTATGATGTTCCAGAAATCATGTTCTAGTCAAACTTTAGATTGTTTGGCAATTCATAAATCACATTCCAGCAAAATTTTAAGGGAAAATAACATATAAGACACATATTTCATATTTTTGAAGTCACGCTGTTGTCCTGTAATGGATTTGTGTGCATCAGTTGTGTAGTGTCAGTGCCTCATATGTAACTGTCATGCAGCCACACAGTGATTTTATCCACCTCCTGTGTCATTTAACTCTGTGCAGGAAAATAATTGCCTAATGTGTTGCATATTACTTGAACATTTAACACATTGCTTCTCAAATGGTGGGACCTGGTATTTGGCTGGTTTGGACATGAAATTCCAAAATAAGGACTCTTATTGTTAGATGTGAGGTTTCCATGGCAGTCTGTATTTGTGTGTCAGCCTTCTGGGTAGTGACACTATGTAGTTCAGTAGGTGGCTACAAATGTTGCAGAAGAATATATAGGCGGACCCCCATATCTGCGGGTAATATGTTCCAAGACCTACCACGGTTATGTGAAACAGCAAATAATACTGAATGCTATATATAACGTGATATAACATGATATTCATGTAACATACGTAAATACAGTAAAGTTTAATTGATAAATTACGCAGAGAAGGACTTTAACAACATTAAATAAAGTAATAATAAAGCATACTGTATACTACATTGTACATTTACAGTGTACTTTCTCTCTCTCTTGTACGTATGAAAGTAAGGGATTCTGATGTTTTAGTCTAATCCTCAAAAGATGAAACAGCAATGAAAAAATACAGTACTTGTGATGTACAGTATCATGTACAGTTTCAGGGGATGACAGAACAATAAAAATCATGCTTTTCCATCAAATTGCTGCATAAGCAGTGAAAAAACGTGTTATTGGTACGCATTTTACAATGAAAATCATATGTACATACCTGTACATAACTTGTAATAAGAAAATTTTATTTGTTAAAAAATATCTTAGCCTGTTGTGGGTATTCACTGACTTTTCCATTCGTCTGGTTGCTTTTTGAATACAAATACTGCGATAACGCAGCAAATGATTTGAACAGCGAGAATGCTAGAATCAGAATGGTGGCAAGTTTGCAGGGAAGTGTGGGTACAGTGACAAAGGAAGATGAGTCAAATACTTGGCACATTTGGGCTGCTGGATTTCACCATGTTACAGCCTGTTCTCACTTGGCACACGTTTTGAAACTTACAAACCGTTTATTTCTTTAGTTTTCCAATTTTTTCGGGCCACGGTAAACCGCGGATACGGGGGTCCACCTGTCTTGCCTCAGTCTTCAAGGTTAAGGCATTTAGGGTGAAGTTACAGTCAGGGTTCTTCCTCCTGTCTTCTGACTAACCACAGTCTTTGCTGCCAATACAACCTCGCTCCTTTCTCACCCTCGTCACTTCTGCGCCATACATGGAGGCAGTATGTTCCTCTGAAACATTGATAGTCACCTCAAAGACTCGTGGTTTCACAGCTTAGAATATAGCAGCATGAACTCCTTTTCCATGAAAATCACAGTGTTCTGAGATGCGATGGTATGTAGTTTGATAGACACCTATGAATGTTTTGGGGACACCTTCTGTTCCCATCTACAGGGTGGAAGACATGGGCAGCATGTTCCTCTAAATGTATTTATGAACCAAACTACACAACATCACAGGCAAAAATACTTATTATTCATTCATTCATTCATTCAAGCGAGTTTTATTTAAAAACACATGTTACAAGAATTTCTGTACCTGACTTTCTGTTTTGGTCACATTTGAGCATTGTAAGTTATATAAAGGGGCATTTGATGTTATTGTTGTTATTATCTTGAATGTAGTTCTTTAAAACTCTTTTAACTCATTAAAAATAATTTATAATATGTGGTGTGGTTATGCCACAATTATAATCATGTTAAAAACCCTGTCAACATGTTATAATAACACTTCCAAAACAGTATAAATAATGATGTTAATATACTAGTTTTGAAACAATGTTTTTAATATGTATGTTGGTTTTGTTTGTTTTAGCTGATGGTAGGTAAGCTCAACTATCATCACTGAAAACAAAGAAAAACTGAACCAAAATATATATATAAAATTTTGAAAAATTGTTTCTATACTACATAGGTCTTTGAACAATTACTTATTAAAACATGATTATCAAAACTATTTCTTTAAATTTATGTTATTGTATACTGTTTTACATGTAAGTGTTTTTATAACATAGTGACAAGGTTTTTCAACATGGTTATAATTTTGGCATAACCATATCATCATCATCATCATCATTCCTCTTCTAATGAATTTAACTGTTTAGAGAGTTACATTTCAGACAATCAGAACATTAACATCATATGTCCCAGTATATGGTTTGAAAATGGTCAAGTATGATGGAAACATCTAGTCAGTTATAGAAACTCTTGTAAAGCAAGTTTTTAAATAGAATTGGTTGTGTTTTGGGGAATACTGAATGTATTTGCCTGTGTATTAGTTGTGCACAGTATACTGCAACAAGTTAAAATATACACAGTGTAACAATTTTCATACTCTCTGCCTAGAGAACATCAAATTCATTTTTTTTTGCCAGTTGTTGTTAATGTTAGTTAGTCTTTGGCATGTGTTTGTTATGCAGTACACAGATGGTGGCTCAGGTGCTTGTTTCTGAGTCTTACCTTGCTTACACTAAGTGACATTTCACCATTAACACATGATGGCCAGGGTTGAGTTGCTGTGCAGGTATTGGATGAGCTCTCATTGCAGGAGTCTGTACAATGGGCTGTGTGCTGGACTGCAGCGCCAGATGTGCTTCGCCTCAGTCCGCCTGGGACTGTACGATTCTGTGAAGACTGTGTACCAGCCACTTATAGATGGTATGCCACAGCTATGGCCAGTTACACTAAGCTGTGCACTGCACATGATGTCACTGGTGGCCACTTGTATTCATGTGACTGCAAGTCCCTGCAAGCAAAGATAGCATCTTTAAACTGGACAGAGCCATGACCACGTCCTTCTGCAGCCTTCCTTCTTTGTCACTGACATGGTCCTGCAATTCAGCACTGTATACTTGTTTACTCACCTAATGTCCTTCATTTTAAGCTCATTGATATGTTTGTGAAACCCTTATTAAAATTTCTATCTGTCCGGCTGTCTGTTGACATAAAAAAACTTGAGAACAACTGAATGGATTACATTAAATTTTACTGTAGCACATTTAACAAAATTTGTTAACAAATTCCACTCTTGGTTAAAATCAGAGAATGATGAAAACTTGTAGATTTGATCTTGTGAAAAGTGATGCAACATCACGTCTTAAACATTATATGAAGAACTACATGCCCTTGTAGGGGCATCTCCGGCATCATCTGATACATGTATTCCAGAATAAAGAATATCTGGAGCAGAAATGGTAGATACAAATAAACAACATGTTTTAAGCTCAGTGCATTTTTTTAAGTCTGAAGTTTTTGAGATAATTAAACAATAGAGCATGATTGTGCTGTAAGTACAGTACTTTTCTAATTAGTTTCATGCCCATTTTCACAGTCAGTCTGAGGGTGAGGGCAAGAATCTAAACTATTTTTCTTAACATCGTATTTGTGCTATACTACAGTAGCTGTTTCATCAAACGATATATATTTCTCCTTTACCAGTGCAGTCACTTTTTATGCATCTTTTGCGGAGGATGTCACACTGATCCTTTGGACAGTCTGCCTTGTGCTTAAATACAAATGAGGACTATGACAGTAAAAATATCTTTAACCTGTTTTAAGTGTAATGTCAGTAGGTGCTGCAGTCAAAGAGACACACATAAAATGAGTTTTTGTGGAATTAGTGACAAAAACCTTCCAACACGTCACAACAAAGGTAGGGCAATGTGCAGTTTCCTATCCACAGGCAGAAGTTTGGGGGGACATTATGTGAGTAAATATTGAGACATTTGGGATTAATGCAGCTGCAGTTATCCCATTAGTTGTAGTGTAATGGTTAGGATTCTTTTAGATTGGGGTGTCCTAAGTTTAGCAGTTAGCCCAGGGACTGTTATGGCTGAGATATGTGGTAGAGCAGCTGCTTGGATATAACTTTAAATATGTTTGGCCATTTCCATATCTTTCTCAGTTTACCAGTTATACTGATCTTGCCTAATTTTGCTACTTAAAGTCCGTAGTAGATGAAGCATTCACTTGTGAGGTTTCAGGCTTCTGCCATGGTGTGGGTAAGGCCTTCACTCTTCTGGGATGTTATGCAGCATATGTTGGTAGTCTGCTTGACCCTTGAAGGTTGGACTGATAAGCTTCCTGAAATGTCGGTAAACAGGTACAAACATATGTGGCAGAAAATCTCAGAGGAGCAAAAGCTGGAAACCTTCCCTTATATTTTAGGATCAACAAACTGTCTGTAAACTTGGCAGGAATTACATTGTGCTGCAGTTCCAGTTTGACACATAACCATGAGAAATTGTTCATATCAGAGTAGCTTGTAACAGGGCAGCATATGTGGGAACTATAGCTCTTAAGTAAGCATTACTGATATCATTTAACTTGTATGAAGGAATTAACAGACTGCTACTAATACAAAACACCTCACTCTGAGCCACTGTAAGCTGTAGGCTGAACTTTGAACTGTGTTTCAGTGTGAACCTGTGGCATCATATGTAGATGGCTGGGTGATACCTCTTCAGAACTTTCAGTAACATGAAAAAATTAAAAAAGAAAGAAAGAAGGAAAGAAAGAAAGAAAGAAATAAAGAAAGAAATAAAGAAAGAAATAAATAAAGAAAGAAAGAAAGAAAGAAAGAAAGAAAGAAAGAAAGAAAGAAAGAAAGAAAGAAAGATAGAAAGAAAGAAAGAAAGAAGTGCTTGTTGAAGTGGCTTGTGTCACAGCAGTTGTTTGTCTGGTTTGCAGGTGACTGCGCTGGCAGTTTGAATGTTGGAACACGGATTGCTGCAGGTCTCACAACAGGTGCTCTGGCTGTTTTGCTTGCTCAGCCCACTGATGTTGTGAAGGTGAGGTTGCAAGCACAGCAACGGACGCTGGGATCAGGAGCTGCACCACGCTACAAGTCTACACTGCAAGCGTATCGAATGATTGCCAGGCAGGAGGGTGCTCGTGGACTTTGGAAAGGTAATCCACATAGGTAACAGAAGTGCAAGCATGTTGTCAGTAGTCCTTTTACATTAATTCGTTGCAAAAACAATCAGAAGTGCAGATAATGTAGTGCAGAGTATCATGAAATGAATTTCTGACAGAGCTATCTAATAATAGAAATAACATACCTACCTGGTGACCCCAGATATTTTGATGTTTATTTCCTTAATTTGTAGGCCTTTGTGCTATTTTGTTCTAAATTACTTAAAAATTTTGTATGAAAGTGCATGTGTTCTTTGGACAGTATTATGGAAATGCTCATTTTTGTTTGTATGTATGTTGTTGTTGTTACCTGGAAAATGCTTGATGAATAAATCTTAGTTTCTTGGAGGAGTAGGGGGAGAGTGGGGTAAAAGAAGGAATTTTGTATCCTTATCCTACAACTGACCTCCAGATCAGTATTCGTCACTGAGTTGAATCTTCATGATCAGGGACAGATCAAGGGGCATTCCAGCCAGGCAGCAGTCCTGGGCGCCATCCTATAAGGGGCACTAAGGTGCTGGAATAGTCAGAAATTTGGTGCTGGTAAACTCAGGTTTCCACATGCAAAAGAATTTGTCCATGCCCTCCAAAAGATTTGCCAGCCCTCTCCTAGGCCGAAAAAGTTTCAAGCATGCCAGTTGGAGGGGGGTACCCATATGTCTCAGGCCAACCTTGTTCAGATATATCAAATGGATGAAAATTGAATTTGATCACTAAGTTTGGTAAAAACCTACACTTACTATATTTATTTGAAATGTCCTTGGCCATGTGGAATAATTACTTAACCCTTCTGCACCCATAAACAGTTTGTATACTTTCATGCTGTGCGCCATAGCCTCTGCAAACATACTTGCATGCACAACACAAAGGTTGCATGCTGCTATCTGTGAGTAATATTACGACAGTACATGGTTCAATTCAGGAAGTTGTGTGGGCTGCAGGTACTTTGAAGGACAGTGCTTTTTTTAATGGTGCGTGGAAAATGAGTATGGATAGTATGGATAGTTTGGAAAGGTGGACAGGGGTTTAATATAGAGGGAGGCAAAGAAGTTGGTGGGTCCTAGTGTGCAGTTTTATAGTGTACCCAAAAAAGGGTGACACAGACTGCTGCAAATGTTCATAAGAGGTAAAAATCATGACAATGATTATAATACATTAAAAGAGCTTCATGTGTGAGCTGTCTTTGCAGAAGTATTTTTTAAGAGTAGCCACTGTTATGTGTTTGTAAGATAGTATCACAGTAAATAGTTTTGTTGGTTGATATATACAGTGATGAATCATATGTTGTGTGTGGACTTCCTGTATTGTTCTTCAGCTTGCTAGGGCACATTAAGGCTGGTCTGTCTGCTGCTTGTCACTGGTGTGTAAAGGTGCATGTGTGCTTTCTCCCACAGAAGACACAATGCTGTTGTCCCTGCTGCACCATTAGTTTGCATATCAGCACCTTTTACTTCAGGTGAGCAGGGTTTCATTTATGCTGTAACATTGTATGTAAAACATTTAACAACAATTTTGTAATTTCTCTCCTTTGATCCAGGGACACTCCCCAATGTGGGCCGCAATGCTATCGTCAATGTATCTGAGATTGTATGCTATGACATTATAAAGGATCTAATCCTGCAGTACAGCCTTATGAAGGATTCCATACCATGCCACTTCACATCTGCTGTCATTGCAGGTATGACAACAGGTTACTGGTTATGGACACTCAAAACACAGTGAAATGGTTCATCTGACTCTTTGTATAAAGTCACAAGCAGATACACACATGGTGTGGCTGCTTGCCTTGTCAGTATCAAAATTTAGGGTAGCCATTAGGTGTAAGTAATGACTAACACTCTAATAGAAATTAAAATATGTCCACGTATGGAAATGGGAATGAGGATTTAAATCACATCTGAAAACTGTACCATTGTAGTTGCACATCACTTCAACCCTTCAATGACAGTGGGGTGTAAATTCCAACTTTTGCCTGGGTTGGAGCAGGGAGATGTGAAATTTATAGAAACCTTAAATGCACTAACTACTGTAGGTGCACCAAGGCTGGCAGCATGTGAGCAATTCAAGGCCCATATAATGTACCGAGGCCAGCATTGAAGAGATAACAGCTGCAGCTGCCACACCTACTGGTAGAGTAAATTTCATAATATCTGTGGATATTCGCCATTAGGTCTCTGGTAGGACACAGAAATTAGAAAGGTTGCATTTATGTACTCATATATACTAGACAGACTCTCACACGTTTAGAAATTGGTATCAGTCTTGTAGCAGAAGCATTTAAATATTTAGCAGGATAATGCAGGCCACCCAACTGCAGTATTTTACTGAATAAAACCAATGCTGCCCTTAATTATAACTGTTGCTCTTAAGTTTAGTCAATTAACAACTAATTATTTTCATTGTGCAACATCCTATCATAAGCTAATTGGTAGCTTATCACAGGTGGGTGAAAGGAGTCAGTTAAGTAATGTGGAAGGCATGAATAGTGATTGGCGGTAAGCAGAATGTGTGTTTGACTTTCAATAGTTAAAGTAAGCTTGGTGCAATAATCATTACAGTACAAAATGTAAGTTAAGTGTATGTCCAGTGTCTGATGAAACTCCCTAAATGAGAATTGAGTTTTCTGCATTATGGTAGTTGAGACTTGATAATCCATGCCATGACTCAGGCATTTAGTCACAATTTTTCACCATAGAGGACTGGGTTCAATCCCAGCCTATTCTGTGTGGGATTCATGGTCAACGATATGGCAAGTACATAATTTTTCACGTCTTTATCATTCTGCTAGTGCTCCGTGCTCACATGTTTACAATCTATCACTGGTGCTTTATATTCTTAGCATTTTACATTGTTTTTAAACAAAACCTTTCACTGTCTCAGGCTATATTTTTTATGCCACCTCCACACAACTAACTTACATGCTTAACTGGCAACAGTATGCTTCTATTTGTTATACTAAGCTACATATTTCAGCACCGCTGGTAGATTATCAGGATATGAACACGATATGAATATTACACAAAACACCAGTTATATATTTTATGTATATGTTACAAATTAAAGAAGAATCAAATAGAAATAGTCCCTCTTACTGTGTTCCTGAGCACAATAGCTGCCGCAGAATGTCCTGGTGGAAAGCTGCCATATTCAAGAACACAATAAAACGGACACATTATATGTGACTGTGTGTGTGTGTGTGTGTGTGTGTGTGTGTGTGTGTGTGTGTTGGGGGTCGTTTATGTTACGGCACTATGTAATTTGTGGGTACAAATATTTTGAAGTTCTACATTGTCTCTCTTCAGCGTTAAAAATGTAACTGTCAACTAGCTTCCAAAATATTTGCAAGTACTTACGAAACTACATGAGGTTATAAACCAGATTACCTGTTTGAATCCCATCAACCTGAGGTGACAGGTTCCTCCTATGTGACGACAATAGTGAAGCCATTGCTTTGGGTCCTCATGAGCACCGTGATAAAATGGAGAGGCTACAATTATGTGCAGACTCTCAGAATGCACTCAACCAATTCAGTAGTAAAATCAGAGAGCTTGAGGACAGATGGTTATGTTATTCAGCATGAGGGGATTAGTTTGAAACAGAACAGTTATTAAATTTAAGTTGAATTTAACTGAGACACACATAGTGTAGGCATACACATCAGAGTGTGCAGCTGCATTTATTAGACAGAGGTGACTGAGCTGTTGCAGGTTTCATCATCTCCTTGTATGCTCTAATTAGGGGTCTGGTGGCCTGTGTAGAAGAGAATAATCTTGCCCCTGCTGGGAAGTGAATTCCAACATCCTAGTTGTCCATGCTGTAGCAAAGTCACTATACTGACTGAGCCTTTCAACTATTAAAGCAAATGTGAATCTCATGTTTGATAATAGAACTGCAACTCACTTTCATTAAAATCTTAGAAAATAAATGTGAACTACATTTCAACCCAGGGTGGGAAAAAGAGAGTGAAATGTTGACAGTAGTACAAGTGGTCATATTGGAAATAAAAGCCCATGATACTGCAGTCTAAGTTCATAGAAACACAGGCCAGTGCTAATATTGCAATAACAATGTCTGTATCATGGTGCCGGCATATGGTGACTACTGAAAAGCATGGAATCAAAGTTTACAATTCCTAGTGCTTCGGACTTGCATTCGCGAGATTCATGTTTCACGTGTCAATGAGAAAGGTGGTTATACTGACTGAAATTTTGACTTGTTTCTGGTCCTAGAGCTGAAGATATGGACATTACATGCTAAGGTTGTAGAAATAACTACCATGGATAGTGGGGATCATGGCATTTAAGACCCCACAAGATGCCTACCATTGTGTTTGCTCCATACTCGCTACCCCTTGTCAACCAGGCAAAAACATTTGTCAGTAACAAATGTTAGCACATGCGTATCACTAGCAAAGTTTTAGTGAGCAGAAAAGCTAGTTAGATGGAGGGGAATACTGTGGAAGAGGGATATGGAGCACACTGATCTACATGACTTCTTTATGCAGCCTTGGTGTGATGTAACTATATTTACAGCAGTTCTAATATTATGTCTAAATGCAATGGAGTCTATAAAGGAAAGTGTACTTTCATTACGTTATGGTGTATGTGTCTAATGGTCCATGCTACAGGATTCTGCACAACAGTGGTTGCATCCCCTGTCGATGTGGTGAAGACACGCTATATGAATTCTACACAAGGGGTGTATCGCAGTGCAGTAGAGTGTGCACTTCGCATGCTAGCCCAAGAGGGGCCTGCAGCTTTTTACAAGGGGTAAGTACATTTGGATAGAGTGATAACTTTGTTTACATGTAGCTTACAGTTTTGTTTCAAGACTGCAGAATTCCATCTGCAGCCACAGTCCTGGAAATGTCACTTCATTGCATTACTCTTGCCTGTCTAATTAGATTACTATGCTATTACTCAGTTCTAGCCATTGAAATATCAATACTAAGACCTATATTAAATCCCAGTGTATTACACATTGGATTTCTGATTAAAAAAATGACACCTGGGCAAGTTTTTCACGTGTCACTTCAGTTTCTACCTTCAGTTATCATTCCTGCAATGTTTCTTACTCAGCTGCTATCAAGGACTGTTAAAATAGGATGCAGTAGCAAAGCAGTCCAGTCTCACCACACTGTTACAGCTGGTGCAATAGGCTGCAGTACCAAGGGACCCAGTCTTGCTTTCCTGCTACAGCTGATACAGTAGGCTACAGTACCAATGGACCATGTCTTACTTTCGCCATTACAGCTGCTACAGTAGGCTGCAGTGCCAAGGGACTCTTTTTTCACCCCACTGCTATGGATATTACAATATGCTGTAGTACCAAGGGACTCCAGTCCCACTGCAGTGTTATAGCTGGCCCAATGGGCTATGGTACTCAGGAACTAGTCACGAATTTAGTGCTGTACCTTACTATCTTGGCTATGACATATGCCATCAAATATAAGCCTGTCCCACTTCCATCTACCACCACCTGTTATTAAAACTCATATATTATTGATTAACTCTCAGAATCCAAAATTTAGTACTGCTAACATCAAAGCCTACCATTGATCATTCACTGTCATCAGGAGGAAGAAAGTCATGCTTGCACTCTTGTTACTTACACACATTTACTGTGTGATAAACTGGCAGTGGAACACCAGTGTTGAGTGGGTATGCAAGTGTAGCTAATTTACTGACTGTCTTTTTTGCCATTTTAAATCCTTTCTTGTTTCGAATTTAATCTGTATAAGTAAACAGGTGTATTCTAATAATATTCAAATAATTTTAGGTCCCCACATGCAGGTCCATATAGAGCCTGTCAGTGATGACATTTTAGTGTCCTGTGTTTATAACTTGTTAGTTTTTTAATCACACTTTCACATCCCTTTATGGCCTGATGAAATACAGACACACATACACATTTTGTCCAGGATTATATTATGTTAAAATGCAATTATATTCAGGCACAGATAGTCAGTGATGGTGACATGCCATTAAACACAATTCAGTACAGTCTTGAATCAGGTCCAATTTTTTTATTCCCCCCCCCCCCAATGGCAATTTTCCTAATGTTATCCTCAGTACTATAGTTCCATCATTATTTTGGTCTCTTAATACACCACCTCACATGAGTTTTCTGCAAATGAAATGTTGAACACCAAGTTGCAGGTCCACTTCATCAATACATCCTTGATTTCATTGCCACAACAAAATGAACTATGAATGTAAGAGTATACAACATGTTGCAGCTTTACTCCCTCATTCTGTCGCCTGATGTCATGGAACATTGTGATGTGGATCACGTACGAACAGTTTAAGATTGCAGTTAGCAGCATGTGCCAGCAGCATAACTGACTTCACACACAATGTGTTTAATATCAAGCTAACAGAATAACTTGGATTTTTTCAATAGACATTGTTGGTGACTCTTGCACTGTGGAACACAGACTAAAGTGCAGATGATACCAAATTCCATTAGAGCCAAATAATGTGATATTATTCATACAACTCTATTTTATTTTGTGGTAAATGGCAGTGCCATGAAAACCTATTGTGATATTAGGTGTTGTAAAATTGTAAATAAATATTTCATTAAATGACATAATGAACACCAATTTTGTTGAAAAAATAACCACAGCGTATGTACTGTAGTGTGTTGTGCAGTCTGTACAAATGTCCTGAAGTTGCGACCATGTTAAATGAAAATAAATGTATTTTTATTTTATTGTAAAACTATGGTAATGAAGACCATTATCAACAGTAAAAATATACTATAATTGATGACTACTAAAGGCTCACTTTGTTCCTTTAAGATCACCAAATCTGAACTTCCATCACCACCAAATCACAGCTTCTGATGTTTTGTGCTGATCACTCTGTTGTTTGTGTTGCTACATTTATCAGCATTCAGTCAAGGGAATCAGAAATGACAAGGAAGAGGGAAAGATGTGAGGGGAAAAAGTTAAAGCAGCAGTAAATGCCTGGAGAGTTTAAATAGAGGACTTGAAAAGTCATAGTAATGATAGGTGAAGTATCATTGAGAAGAACAACATCTGATATATTCTGCAATAAATGTGTTTCCCTGATAAGTTCCTCGAATCTATGCATTTTTTTCAGTTAGAATCCAAGTTTCATGAAGCTATTTATGATTCCATTCTTGTTGCAAAATCTCACTTGTGACTGAGTACATACAAGCCCTTGCTGTCACTTGTGAATTGGTTTACATTGTGAGATATTCATTCTTTTGGGATATGGCACTGTGTCACTGGGTGATTGATGCCTGACGTTTCCAGACAGCTTACTGGACAACATTTGAAGATCAGACCACTATGCTGCACCAATCACCCAATGACACAATGCTGCATCTCAGAAGAACAAACATCTCAACTGCACCACTGCAAAAGCTTAAAATCTACAAATATACAAAGCAGACTAGGGAATCAACAGACGCAAGACAGTTGTGTATGGTAGTTGCCAGCACTAAA
>Ga0209629_10002187_pt1 | contig 13106 bp, 8 predicted proteins | sample TergutCu122P5_FD_187286 | JGI IMG/M metagenome (GOLD analysis project Ga0209629, IMG submission 187286) | Cubitermes ugandensis P5 segment gut microbial communities from Kakamega Forest, Kenya - Cu122 P5 (SPAdes) (version 2) | ecosystem: Host-associated > Arthropoda: Insects > Digestive system >... | reverse complement strand
GGGAAGAAAAAGAAAAAAGAAAGGGAAAAAAAAACTTCAGTGAGAACAGTAGACGTTCTGACCAGGATTCTCAACAGACACCTCCTGCATACTAGCAAGAAGCTCTCTAACTTAACTCACTCAGAGAAACACGAAAGTATAAGCCATCACGATCTCTTTAAGATCAATGTCACTAATGAAACTACACACATCTTGCAGTACTAACAGTGTAACTATGCCAAAACATGATGGTTAAGTATGCTGTAAAAACATATCAACAGTTTGGTTCAGGTTTAGCAAAGCATACTACTTCTTCTTGTTCTTCTTAAGGCGCTACAACTTCAGGGAAGTTTTGGCCTTCTCAACGAATTCTTTCCATTTCGGCCGGTTTCTGATGCAGTCCCTCCAGTTTTTATTTTCATATTTGTTATGTCACTTTTTACATCATCCTCCCACCTACAAAGCTTACTACTTCTAGCACAATTTTCAAAGAAGATACAGCAAAATTCTGTTAATCTGGCACCCAGGGGCCAAAAATGTGCCAGATTATCGGATATTCTGGATTATTACACAGTATCAATACTGGCGTAAGTTCTTACAAGTAATTTTCTTATTACTGCTCCTATACTTCGGCTGCACGACTAATCAGTGGAGTATTGCACTTTGATATCTCCTTCCTCTGCTGATACAGGATCATCACAGGGTCCTCTTCTGTGATTTCTGGAGTATTTACATTTGAAGAATTTGATGGAGTAGGAGACAAAGGGTCATGATATACCACAATGTTTGATGTACAGACACTCCTGGAGGCCTTTTTGAAAATGCCCTTGATATGCCTGTTTCATTGATGAAGCTCTTTCTCTGGTAAAAATCATAACTTCCCATCTTTGGACTACTCTCAACTGCAAGATTATCAGGTAAGAGATTAAAAGGAATTTTTCTGAATTATGTTCCTGCCATTAACTGTTTCATCACATGTACAATCCAGATGTTACACAATTAATATTTCTTCACTGTAAGTTCTGGTAGTAGTGTCACACACAGAATTATTGTAACAAATGTTCAAAATGTCCATTCATTCGACTGCATGCATGCTGCCAGTTATACCACTAAATGCTACCCATGCATGCCATCACATTTGTTTCTAACACCAATGGCGTATTCATTGATGGTTCCTAGTATGTGACCTCTTGCACCTGTTTTACCACTGTGCTTGCTCTCTTAACTCCACGCAAGACCACAGAAGACATCTAAATGGGTTAAAAACAGGTGATCCAGTGGGCCAAGCCATATGTCAGCATCTTCCTGTTATTGTTGTCTCAGTAACATGAGGTCCACTCAGGTTATTGTCCAGTAACCTACATTTAAGCATAAACTGTAAATCTGTCCTGAAAATTTCTTTCCCATGCCTAAGAATGTGGTTGTTTTGAGTTAGTAATACCAGCCCAGTTAAACTGAGCCCAAACTGCAAAAAGATGTTAAACATAACTTGCAGTCATGGTTGAAAATATTAGTAACAACATACATGGTTGGCATCATCTCCCATGAAATGTGTTGTACTTTTGGAAGCTGAAATGGGTAGAGGCCATTATCCAAGTTGCAAAATTCTCCATATCTGTGTTTATGGTACACCAGTTTAAATTCTCCATATACATATAATTGGGCTTAACTGCACTGGTGCCAGATAACCACCTTCTCCATTCAGTTGTCATTCACATTCTGCATTCACTTGTGGGATGGAACCAGTCTCCCTCAGGGTTGTGTGCACAGTCTCAAATGCTTTGCAATGTATAATTCTCCAAAGTGGATATTGTTGCCAGTATTTCATCACAACAGAACTACCATTTCCACTGCAAACTGTACACAAAATGCATGTTGGCATATTCTTGGCTTGTAAATATGTTATGCATTTTACCACCCCACTGCACTGCAACAAAACACAGCCAACAGCCCAGACAGTGTACAAGTAAAAAAATTTATCAGTTTTCAGCAGTGGCAACTTGGTACACTAACACATAACTCCATAAGAGTGTAGAAACTAACTGCAGATTCTTAGACATTTGTGCTCCAGATGAATAAAGAACATGCTCCTCACGTTGAACCACTATGTGAAAAAACCCTGTAATAAATTCTTCCACCACCATACAAATAAGATCTGTTATATAAAATATCAGTAAAAAATGGCCAACAGTTAAATAATACCCACACCATTTTTCCAAATCCAATTTTCCATACCCTAAATGTTACGAGCAGTGGTACCACTGACAGACCACCACTCATCCAATTCCTTTATACACAAATCAACACAGTACAGGGAGACTTGTCACACTGTCCACAACACAAGAAAAAATTGCTGCCTAAAACCACCATAACACAGGTTTCTGGAAGATATACAGAGTGTTTCACGACTTGTGGACATTACTGCAGGAGGTGATTTCCTAGGTCTTTGTGATCAAAAAAGCTCATATAAACATGTGTCCGATTTTGAACGGTTATGGAGTTATGACTGCTTGAAACTTAGAATAGAAGGTAACGATTATTGACAATAAATGGAACAAAATAATAAACCAGCATAATACATGATACATTTAAAGTATAAATGTAAAGTTAATTTCATGGAATTACATTTAATTTGAATTGATCTGTGCTTAAAGCTGGTTTTCGTAAATGCCACAGCTGGCTGCAACACAGGCTGCCGCTCAGTTGTGAACTGTGCGAGTCAGGTAGCAAAATTAAAGCTTGCAATGCAAACGATAAGCCACCAAGTTGAGTACATCATCCACCAGCTGGTTCTGTAAGATGCGATTCACACGAGGGCGTGTACGGGAATTAAAAAATGCCCATAACTCCGTAACTGTCCAAAATCGGAAACATGTTTATATTAACATTTTTTTATCACAAAGACCTAGGAAATCACCTCCTGCAGTAATGTCCACAAGTCGTGAAACAACCTGTATTTAAGTAACAGAATTTTCTGCTAACAGATATACAGACAGATATAGTTTACATGGAAAATTGTTGCAGGTACTTAACTTCAGTCAATGGAAGTAACAACATAATAAACACAACGCAAATACACAAAATTATGACTCAAATAAGGACCATTAATTTACACTCCCAACAACTAATTAATAAATATTACAAATTTGGAAAGTATGATGTTAAAATTTGAATACCTGCACCCTACAAAACAAATCTAACTGTATTACATGAATTACAACCCTTCCAAGAATAAATGTGTTGTAACATAATGAAGTATACAACAAACACATATATGATTGATAAGGTGCATTATAGTGTATTGGTATGGAAAAAGGAAGGCAGCTACATGTACCAACAATCAAAGGGTTACAAAATATGCCATGTCTTGAAGAAACTTGCCTGAGAATGACACTTTATAATCAAAACATGCAGCAAGAATTGATAGCAAAACAGGTTATCGTTCTGCCAATGGAAAAGTCTGTTAAATTTGTATATTTGTAATGGGGCAAAGGATGTCACAACTGAAGACTGGAAACAATGTCTCAGAGTTCAAGAGTGTAAAGATTAACCTACCTGCCACCCATTTAATAATTGATTTTTAAATACAATTGTTCAGGTCAAATGATACCAGTACCCCACAAACACAACGGTAAATTTCGGGCTCCAAAGCAAATTTATGAGCGTTCTGAAATCTCGACAATGTGATACATTACCACACAAAATTTTTAAATTTCTGACTGTAGTTGTAGTAGTAGTAGTGGTAGAATGAATTCTATAATTTCTGTCAACTACAATGGATCACTCACCTGACAGTTCTCACAACGATGTACATAACTATAATAGCGCCCAAACCAACAAACACATAAAACGCTCTAATAAAGGCACCAGTGCTGATACTTTTCCGGACAGCCTGCACAGTCTCCGTGCTTGATGATATATTACCAGATTCAGTGGTCGCAGTTACATTTCCGGTGCTAGGATTTTTGGGTGCTTCCGCACTTCCATCACTTAACGGTGTAGCATTTGGCGAAGAAGGGTTAGGATGAGCTTCGGCGGGCTGATTGTGTTGCGTCGTGTTGTAGTTACCAACTCCATGAACTTTGTTCTCGGAAATACTTAAACACTGTATCATCAGACACAATATCAGTATCCGCTCACACTTGTGTAACAATCCAATCACATTTGTGTAACAAACAGACTGAACACACATTGTTAACCTTCCTACATTTACGTCTTTCAATTTTTTCACAGAATATCTCGTAACTACAGTAATCGCCTTAGTAGTGTGATATAAATTTACCACATAACAGCATCTCACGCACAAACACCTTTCGCCAAATGCAACGACAACCACCTCACACCTTTTTCTCTGTCAACAGAACACACACCTAGTTGGAACCGGAAATACATATGGTTGTCGCTGCGTGCACAGATATAACACGTAAAGCCAATGCACATTCTCAGTTCTCAGACAACCCAGCGTTGTGTTTTCATTTGGAGTCAAAGCAAACAATTCTTGCACAGCGGTGATATGAATTCACTCGCTCATTCTCATAATGCCCTTCTACTACACCTGTCAGACAGGTGTATTACGAGCCCTGACATTTGAAGCGCTCGCTTCGTCTTCTGGAATTCATATCAGTCCGACCAACACACAATACATGTCTAGGACTCGTGGCACGGATGAGAGGTCAATGGGATTGACGTCATAATATGACATCTGTGCACAGATTAGCTATTGTAATCAGTGACATTGGGTATCATAAAAATGGGCTACTGACCAGGATCCATTATCCGTGAGCAGAGGCGGATGATGGCGAGCGATGAGAGTTGTTGGAGTAGATTGCCCACTGTTATATTGGTTGAAGTTTTCTCTTATTTACCCAAAGAAGACAAAATTCGAGCATCATCAACATGCAGGCATTGGAGATTTGTGTTATATCATCCCAGTTTTTGGCAAACTGTACATTTCAAAGCGAAAACGAAAGATGAGAATAGTTTGTCACGGACTCGGTATCTGACAGACTGTTTTGCAAAGAAGTTACGCAATGCCATCGTTAGCTTTGATTCAATGGACCCATTGTGTGTTGAAGAAGCAGCAAGAGTGTTACAGAAGGTCTCTGACAACGATCACCTACGACGTCTCGTTTTAGTACCCAGTCATTGTCGTTTTGAATGTCCTGGAAGAATTGATGAACAAAAGCAGTTCTTCAAAAAGTAAGTTGACCGTTCATGACATCGGCGTGCAGATGTGCTACAACAAGAAATTTCATTTAAGTTGTTTGACTGTTGCAGTGAATATTATTATTACTAATTCTATAAATTTTCAGGTGTTTGTAGCGTATAATTTATTATCGGTTTTGGGTTATTCGGGTTATTAAACATTAACGTATTTTGTTTAATGTTGTAACTCTTTATTTGTAAATTTCGGTTAAAGTTTTGAATATGAAATATCAAATGTAAAAGGTATATAAAGTTAAAATTCAGTGAGATTGTTCTAAGTTGCTGTTTCTACCGTTGGATTATTCCATTAATTTATACATTGTATGATTCACAATTTTTCCATTCTGGTATCTGACATCATTTAGTGTCATATAAGGATTTGTTGACTTTACAATAATGATGTAGTGACCCAACTGTACTGTGGCTCAATTAATTTATATATTACATTATTCCTTACTTTTCCATTCTGGTTTTCTGGTTGTCTTGGATCATTTTGTGCCATAGGGCTTTGTTGACTTTGCTGTAGTGTTATAGTGGCCTGTATTGTGGCTCATTCGTATTCTCAAGTGACAAAATGTACTGTAAACTAACCGTTGGTAATTTTTCGAAGCTTTCCATTTAATGCATTCCTGTGTTAGTGTACACCTGTTAATTATGCCGACAAAATGCACAATTTCCAATTAGTGCATATATTCAATAAGTTTCCCCTGCATATTTCGGTACTCATGTACCATCCCACTTTCTTAAACAGCAAATCCTATGTGAAGCTGTTGTCTGTGGGTTTTTTACAGCGAAGCTGATACGGGGGGGAGACAGATATCAGCTCCACGTGGCATTTGGTTTACAAGAAAATGATGTATTGTTCTCCTTGAAGATTATACATGAGTGCCGAAATGTGGGCTAAACCTATCTAATGTATCTACTAATAATATATTGGGTGTTTGGTTGGTATAATTAAAAGGTGTACACTAACCATTAGTAAGTTATGAAAATTGTGAGATTATAGCTCTTATCTGTTTGTGCATAATTCATAGTATTTTAAATAAAAATTTTGGCTGTAGTTTGCTTACAGCTTTCTGGACTTAAGTGCATTCCTAAAATTGTGAGAAGCGATGATTAGCTTTTTTATGTCTGTCCATCCATCTTCCTGTGTGTGTGTATGTATGCCTGCATGGAACAACTCGGCTCCCACTGGACGTATTCTCATTAAATTTTATATTGAGTGTATTTCAGAGCCTGTTGAGAAAATTCAAGTTTCATTAAAATCTGATAAAGTGTAAGGGGCACTTTACACAAAGACTGATATGCATTTATGGTCATACCTCCCTCATTTCTTCTTAGATTGAGAAATGTTTCAGACAAAAGTTGTATAGAAAATTAAAACATACATTTTATGTTCAGTACCTTTTTCAAAAAATTGTGCCATTTATGAGATAATGTGGAAAAATGTGGTAGAGTCAAACAGGCCGCAGATGACATATAATATGGTGCATGTGCATTGCATGCTGGATAACTAAGATTACAGTCACACACTCAGAATATGTAATACTTATTTCTTTTCCAGGACAAGGATGGTTATGTAACTGTGCCTGAATGTTATGTTTATATGTACATTGCGTGTCTTGTGACATGTTACCTGAGCATGAGTTAGTATTGACCTGATCAAGTGTATAGAGCAACTCTCTGTGATATCATTTGGACATGGTCCATCATCTCTGTAGTTCATTTTGAGCTACAGATCAAGTAATAAGTTGGCATTAATGATGCATTTGTCTTTTTTTTTTTTTCATGGTTTCCACATATAATATTTTAACATAGTATTCATATTGCCACCTTTCTTTGTAGGATGCAAAACAGCCATACTTCCATGTATTGACTGAATTGTGGTTATGGAGAAGATGCTGAGCAAACTTAGAATTATCATGCAGTTTTTGAAAGACTGTACGTGTTCTTTATATCATGAAGAAAATTCCCTGCAATTTTGACATTTTTTTTAATACATTCTGGGCATGTTAGTTGGTATATCACTTTCTATGTATTTGTCTAACTTCATAGTGCTGTTACATTTCATTATCATTGTAATAGAGTTGGTGATCTTAAAGACTATTTTAAGTAGAATCTTTGAAACCTTTAGTGATGTATTGTATGTTTAAATTTTGTCCATTGTTTGTGTTGTTATTTGTATTTTTTCTCTGTCTTTTTATTGTATCATTTATAACATTATTTCACTATTGGTTGTTTTAATTTATGTTTCTTCTTATTAGCATTGTTCTTTTTTTCTCTCAAAAATACAATGTGCAGGTATTTTATTTTGCTTCTTAGATACCTATATTTATTAGAAACTGTAATGGAAATATTTAAATATGTGGTTCCAATATAAATCAAAATAAATATATGTTTAATAGTAACAGAGCCAATAATAAATTAATGCTGCAAAAGGCAAAAATTTTAATACAGTTACTATTTGTTGAACTGCTAATGTAAATGGTGATATCTTAAAGGTAAGAGAAGATCTGTAATAAACACTGTTTACTTTATTGTTTTATTTTTATATTTATATTGCAGCCAAACATTTTTGGTATATTTGTTTATTAGGTACAGCGATTGCTGGCAACCTCCATCTGTTATAAATTTAAATTACCAACATACATTCAAGAACGATTGGTGATAGGTAGGAGGGGTTACCTACAGAGAGATTTAAACAAGAAAACAGTTAGCAGCAAATAACGGAATTGGGTGACTAGCGCTGGCAGTCAAGTAGGCGAGTGGTGCGAGTGAGGTGGTGTAGAGTGTGGTCAACAAAAACAAAGGTGTTATTTCTGGAGGGAAATGATGGCTGTTTTCTAGTTTGTTGTGAGAATATAATTTTTATGTTCATAACTGGGTAAGAGTAGACTTTATACCTAAAATACAAATAAATACATAAACAAATAGTGAAGACTATATGTGGATCTGGTGAACCCCTCCTGTATCTTGTAAGAAGTTTCACCTACCGCATAGAGCAAGCCAGGGCAGACAAGGTACAAAGGGTGATCATGTATAATATGAAGTTTGATGATGGCCCCCTTATGTTGAAACATGTAGAATTTGTGAAGCAAAATATTGTTTTATGGTAAATATGTAGTTGTGTTTGGCAGTGTTGGAAGTGAGTTGATATCCATAAAACACAGTGGTATGACATTTGTCAAAATAGTAAAAATAGAGTGTGTGTTAAGGTGATACATCCCCATTGATGGTACTGTCACAGAACACCACAATGCAATCAGTCAGGCAACAAGTTTCATCTTATTAAAAGCTGTCATCAGGCATTATCTCTTGAAGCACTATCAGTCACTTAGAATGCATTAATATTGGAAGCCTTAATATTCATCGGGTTAAAAAAGTAATAAGTACTTCGCATCTAATACTAGTGACGTACCTCACAAGTTATTTTTATGTTTGTACTATAGATTTTGATTAATTAATGTTTTTTTATTATTATACCAACTAATGCACATGTAAGTACGAGTAGTATAACATTAATATTAAAATGTTATAGCAATTTTAATATTAATTTTGTACTACTTACATGTGCATTAGTTAGTATAATACTAAACATTGAGTGACCTCAAAAGATTACGACCTGCACGTGTACCATCAGAAGAAATTTGTCACTGCCTACATAAAATTGACATATGTTTACATATTGTACACTTATATGTTTCTATAATATTTTATATTTTAATATCTGCTATATTTGTATTAATATTGTATAATGATTTTTTTAAAAGAATGAGATCTTGTGCCTGTAGCTAAGTCCCCCTCCCGAGTTCTAGAAGATATAAGGCCTGATGATGGCTGGGAATAAGCTGAAACTTGTCACCTGATTGATTGTATTGTGGTGTTGTATGACTGTACTATCACAAAATACAATACTAAAAGAATGTCCATCAGTTTTTAGGGACTGTAGCAGCAGTGGTGGAAAGTTACATTGCGTATCATTCATGCAACAAAATGCCAACAGTAGATATTCCGTTTTGCTTTTTTGTAACATCAGTTCTTGACATTAATAGTAATCATGTACCAAATATATATTACAAAGTAAGTGGCTTATACCTTTTCTCTTGCAGGATATTTGTTGGAGTTTTACATGTTTTGTGTACCTGCATAGTGACTGTTCTATTGAGAATGCAAATATTTTCCTGAAGATGTAGCAGATTTCGTAGTGCCCTTACAGTAAATGACACACAGAAGCATGACAAACAGAAAACTTTCCATTTGCAATTGTGCTGACTACAGTGCAGTAATCTGTTACATGTGCCATAAGCCGATGTTGGGGAAGTTGCGCTGTAATATCCTTTATATGTCTTCTTATTGAAAATTTCAGTTTACTGTGTGGGAACCAGGTATTTCGGCCATTTTAGCACCACATGAAGTCACAAATGACCAGAATTGTTGCAGAATATGTTTTGTTTGAAGCATGTTACTTGATCCATTACCATGTCTTCCAATCATCTTCCTATTTGTTATCCTTCCAAAATTCCATTTACATTTCTTATATCACCCATTCATCTTCACGTGCCTGTCACATCGTAACCTGCATTTCATCACCCAAACAACATTAGGTCTAAATAACACATTTTTTTTTAACATTTTATCCCATTTTGCTTACTGACTGCATACTTTGGGCCATATATATTTTCCAAACAACTTTGTCTTCAAATATTTGAAATATTTTTAGATTTGAGTTTCCTGGGTTATGACATTATATACTCTGTTACATTTATATACATGTTTTAGAGCATGTGCTGCATGCTTCACAGCACATGGAAATAAGGTAGAGATAGTAGTAAATAATTTACATGAGGGTAGCAGGATTGGGTCGTGGAGAGCTTGAGGGTGGACCAGAGTCAGGGATGAAGAGGAATACACAGAGCTGTGTTTGGTTTTAATGGTGTTGACAGGGGTATGCAACTGGCCCCTCTTTTGAGTAAAATGAGGTGAAAATTGAAGTCTGTACTAAAGAAGGTTGAATTTTCTGAAACACCTGTAACAGTGCTGTATCATAACCCAGAAAACCATTACATAAAATTTTATCAGTCTTTAAACCTCTAATTTTATACCCACATTTATGTTTTTTCTCAATGTAAAAACTAATTCTGATGGTGATACAGGCAAAAGTATTTCTTTTTGTAGAGCTTTGGAATGTAAATGATTATTAAACATTGCTAAAAACTAGTTTTCTATGTGGTTCTGTGTGCTGTGTGTAATTGTTATTGAGAACCTGGTAAAGAATCTTCAGGTTTGTTGAAAAGTGCTTAATTTCTTAAGTAGCTGAACAACTGTTAGCATCTCAAGGAAGATTTTCTCCATATGTAGTTATTAATGTAGTGACATATATTTAAGTGTTGAAAATTTTTCAAATTAATTGTCACATGCAGGTACAGTATTATTTTAGTAACTAATTAATCACCAAGTTTGAGTTTGTTGTATTAAATGTTTGGCTGACTAATTTGTGTCCGTTGTGTTCTGTTACGTTGATAGACACATGCTGAAGCCAGTAAGAATGCTGATAGAACGCTGCCGACAGTTGGAGGCCCTGAGCCTGGGCTGCTCTGAGGAGTTGACAGTTTATGTGGGTGCTTTCTTGGATTTGTTGGCTCGCCATCAGGCCTGCTCACTACGCTACCTCGGCCTTGCTTCTGTGAAGGATGACCCTGATGACTACATCTTGTTAGACCTAGACCCATCTCTCTTCCGGTCTTTTCAGATGCTGCAGGTATGCTTCTAAATGTGTTCTCCACATTTCATGGCAAACCACAATTTTTTGGTGCCCCAAACATTTGTGCAAAAGATGTATGTATGTATGTACACAACAATTTTGTTTGTAATTTGTTACTGGGGAGTGTCTACCAAACATTACAGGGAGAATTAGTTTCCTGTGACTTCGTGCAGTATGTTCATAGTTAAAGTCAAGTGTAACTTAAGAAATTAGTGACTGTCATATGATATGAAGCTTGTTGAGGTGTAAACTCTGAATGTTTTCAGTATGGTAAATATTTAACAGAATGCAAGGCAGAACAATTGGTGACTGAGTATATTGTGATTTATATAATAAATTGGTGATAAGCAGATGATTGTGTGATTTGGATTTGTACAAGAAAATCACCAGCTACGGAACAGCAACAAAAAGTTGGATAGCCTCCCAACCGAGAATTAAGTTACATGTCAGCAGTGGCCACAGAAACAAAGCTCAGAGGTCAGTGGATGGGAAAAGAGTGCACCTAGAAGACACATGCTGGAAACAGAAGAAACTCTCTTAAGAGCCATGAATGAGGAAGACAGGAGAGCATGCAGTCAATGCAAACAGTTGGCATAGATGAAGCAACTAAGGTTATTGACAAGTAGATTCTGTTTCAACACCCAGATGATAACATCAACATTACTGTGTCTCCAAATCAGAGCACATCCTAGGAAAGGCAGTACAGTATTAGAAGCTGACTGCCAACTAGGAAAGAAGATACATTAGTAAGGGACAAGACGGGCAATGTATGTATAAACATAACATTGAGGAATGTTCCCAAAACCATTGTTGCCATGGAAAAGCAAAAAGTATTACATATTCTGAGTGTGCGCCTGTAGCCTTAGTTACCCAGCATGCAATGGTCTGGTGCTATATTATATCATCTGTGTCCTGCCTGGCTCTTCCATATTTTTTTCACATTGTCTCCTAAATGGCATGATTTTTGGAAAAACACTATTGCACATGAAATGCGTGTTTTAATTTTCTCTGCAACTTTTTTTTTTGCAACATTTCCCATTCTAAGAAGAAGAGAATGAGATATCCTAAATTTATATTGGTCTACATATAAAGTACCTATTATTATTATTATTATCATCAGATTTTAATGACACTTGAATTTCTGACAGATTTTTAAAAATACAGAAATATCAATGTCATGAAAATCCATCGAGTGGGAGCCAAGTGCAAAGCTAATAGTCACAATTTTGTGAATGCGCCTAAAAACAGGGTGCAGGAAGGAAGTGAAACAATTTATTGTTTGTAAAGGGTGGCAGGAACTTTGAGGGTAGGTTTATAAATATAGAAGGTTTGAAGAGTAAATTTTAAAAAAAGGGGGAATATTTTTGTATCTATTACAAGAAAATGAAATGTTCATTATTGCAGAATGTTGGAGTGGATTAGAAAAATAAACTTTAGCACAAGCAGATAAGATAACAGGATATGGGAGATATCCAGGAGGGTTGGTAGTATATGCTAAAAATATTTTTGATCAATATTATGTGAATATTGGGACAGAGTTGGAGGAATAATATGGTTTGGAATAAATGGTAAGACAGCTTCAGTTATTAAGGTGTGTGCAGGTGTTTTATATTGCCCACCAGTGAATTCAGCATTGTTCACTGGAAATTTTTTAAGGGGTTTGAATGAGGAGATAAATATGTTAATATTTTTAATAGTTTATGATTTTGATTGTAGAATAGGAGAGAGACAAATGGAACTGCTGCGCTTTCATAATGCTTGGAAAAATTGGAAAGCTGTAGGCTATAAAGTTGCTGAAAAGAATAGTAGTAAGGACAAGAGTTGTAATGCAGAAGGAAAAAACTTGATAGATTTCTGTGAAATGTACCTTTTCAGAACTCTCAATGGAAAATTTAGATTTGATATGAGAGGAGAATTTACTGTTGTTAATAAATTGGGTAGTGGTGTGATAGATTATTACTAGCTTTTAAAGTTTAATTAACAATATATTGGACTTTTAACACATTTGCTGCCAGCTATTTAAATACCCAGGGACATTAAAATGCCAGCCATTTAAAGGGTCCACAGCCCCTTCTTTCATGATTTCAGTAAAAAAATAATTACACGAAAACTATATGAGATAAAGACTTGAAATTTAGAACATACCTTCAGTAATGTTTTA
>Ga0209629_10002184_pt1 | contig 13109 bp, 11 predicted proteins | sample TergutCu122P5_FD_187286 | JGI IMG/M metagenome (GOLD analysis project Ga0209629, IMG submission 187286) | Cubitermes ugandensis P5 segment gut microbial communities from Kakamega Forest, Kenya - Cu122 P5 (SPAdes) (version 2) | ecosystem: Host-associated > Arthropoda: Insects > Digestive system... | reverse complement strand
ATGAAGACCAGTTGGTCGTTATTTCCACTCATCACGTGAAAGATATTGATACGATTATTGATACTGTTGTGGTTATAGACAATGGTCGATTGGCATTTCTGGAAAAGATGGAAGATATCGGTCGAAAATATCTTTTTGAAACGGTATCGAAAGTGGAAAATATTTCAGGAATCTTTCATCAGGAAAAAACATTTTCCGGTTACCGGGTTATCCGTGAGAACAAAAGCGACGAAGAAACAACGATTGACCTCGAGTTACTTTTTGACGCGATTATTAATAATAAAATTAAATGATTTATCTTATGAAATTCCATAAATTTTTTAGTTTGAAACGTTTCGGACGTTTATTATCCGCCGATTTGCGATTGAATAGCAAACGATACGTAAATATTATTTTAGGAACAGCAGTCGGAATCTATTTATTAATGTTTTTCAGTATCTTATTATTTAATTCGCAAAAATCCGTTGGTATGGATTATTTTTTCGGTATGTTCAATCTATCTTTGTATGCTTTATGTGCTTATATCGGAAGCGCTTTTCCTGTGTTTAGTGAAAAGACAACAACATCTAATTTTCTTTTGTTTCCGGCATCCCATTTTGAAAAATTGTTGTCTCAATTTTTACTTTACTTTGTTGCGGGAATAATCGTACTTGCTTTTTTGTTTTGGGTTGATGCCCATTTGTTAAGACTCACTACGTCTAAGTGGGAAAGTGTAAGTATAGAGTCTTTCAGTTATGGTAGTCTTTTAAATTGGGTAAACTGTAGTCACATGTTTAGCATAAAAACACCGGATTTTAGTTCAATCATTTTTTATATGATAATGATGGTTTCTATCGCGGGTTTCTTATTTACAACTCGTTTATTTTTCAAACGATTTGCTTTGGCAAAAAGTATTATCAGCTGGGTTGCCTTGTTTATTTTAACTGTATTATTAATGATACTTTTTTCTCATTTGTTTTTCCCTGCCTCTACTATAGGATTTAAAATTGAAGTGCCTATTTATGAGAGCCTTTGGGGTTCAACTAATTGGGTATTATTGACTGGTAGCATATTTGCTATCATTTTAGTTTTTTTCTTGCCTCTGGCATATTTCAAATTAAAAGAAAAACAAGTATGAGTATAGATTTTAAATCCGCTAAAGGTATTTTTCTGCAAATAGCGGAAAATATCTGCCATCAAATATTGGAGGGGAAACTTCCCGCAGGCGAGCGCGTTCCTTCGGTGCGCGATATAGCCGCTGATTTTGAAGTGAACCGTAACACGGTTTTGCGAACCTACGCTTTTTTGGACGACAAAGGCATTATTGAAAACAAACGGGGCGTCGGATTTTTCGTGTCTGACCGGGCAATTGAAATCATTCAAGCGGAAGAAAAAGAAGAATTTTTCCGATTAGATTTACCCGAATTTATACAGAAAGTTAGATTATTAAACCTGACCGAAAACGATTTATTGGAATTATTGTCGGTCATTAAAAACAAATGATTTTTTATGAAAACAAGTAATTATATTCTTATTGCGGTCTTTATTTTGTTTATGGCATGTATTTTGACTTTTTTTATTACGGCTAAACAATATAAAGGCCTACAAGCCGATAAAACAAAAATTATACTTCCGGATACAATCAATGTAATTATAGCAGAAAGTAATACAGGTTTAATTGTGAACGGTAGCGATAAAAATTTACTGCTTTGGAATAATAAGATAAAAGGTCTGGCGATTTATCGCATAAGCGCCGATACTTTATTTTTGAAGGTGAAAGATTTTAGTCCTGTCGTTTTTCTAAATCATTCCATCTCTATTCTTGGGGAAAAAGATAACGCTTTAGATATTAACAATTACAAGGCTAATCGATTGACTATTAAAAAAACGAGTGGTAATTTAATGTTAGCGAGAAATACAATTGACACATTGCAGATACAAGCGATGGATAGTGCAACGGTTTATTTATTTGACAATAATCAAATAAAATACCTTTCGGCAAATATGAAAAACGGTAGTACGTTTAACTATACTAGTAATAATGAAATCGGGAAAATGAGCATAGAGTCTGACAATCAGATCAATGGACATTGATTACAATTGCCGGCTGAAATCGACTAATGCATCTGCAAAAACCTTCCAGGAAAGTTTCTGCTTCTCAACCCGGATATTTGCGATGAATTTCTCCGTTCCTTCGGAGAACAGTTTTTGAATACCTTCGGCGATGCTCTCTATTTGCGGATGACAGATAATTCCCGTTCCTGCCGTTTCGACCGTGTCTTTCAGACTGCCTACATCGGTTGCTACGATTGGAACTTCAAAATGGTAGGCGACGGGAATTACCCCGCTCTGCGTAGCCGATTTATAGGGTAGCACTATGGCGTCGGCCGCCGAAAATAGAATGGGAACATCTTCATCGTCGATATATTGGTTGAAAACGCGTATCCGGTCTTTTGCCAAGGAAACATCAATGATTTGCTGGTATTTATCAAAATCGTCGTAGGATTCGCCGGCGACAACCAATTGGTAGGAGTTGTCCAAAAAAGACATCGCTTGGAGCAACCAATCCAAACCTTTGTAATCGCGAATCATGCCGAAGAAAAGTAAAGTTTTCTTGTCCGGATTCAGTTTCAGTGTTTTACAAGCCGTTTTTCTGTCCTGTTTTTCGCCGAAATGGTTATACAAAGGATGCGCCTGTAAACAATATTTTGCATTTGGATAAAGCGTTTGTAAATCCTTTTTTACAAATTCGCTTAGAACCATAAAACCATCTACTTGATCGAAAAACAACTTTGACAATGGCTTATCGTAGAACTTCGATTCATGAGACATCGCATTGTGAACCAAAGCAATGATGTGGGTTTTACCTCGTAATTGGCGGGCGATATACCCGTAAGCCGGAGCGAGAAACGGCATCCAATAGGCAATCACCAACGCATCCGGTTGGTATGCTTCGATGGCTTTAGCGGTTTTCCCGTAAGAGAAAGGATTGATACTGTCCAAAATTCTTTCGCATGGGGCCGGAATTGCCTGTAATCTTTTTCCCACAAATTGCGTTTTACCCGGGAATAAAAACCCCGGGTATAAACGCGAAAATGAAAATACTTTTACGGTATGCTCTTTCGTCAATGCTTGATAAAGAGACATACTAAATTGTGCTATGCCGCCACGGTACGGATAAAACGGAGAAAGAATCGCTATTCGCATAGTAATTAATACCTGTAATGATCTGCTTTATACGGTCCATTCATATTAACGCCGATATAATCAGCTTGTTCAGGAGTTAAAACCGTTAATTCCGCACCGACATGGGCCAAATGTAAACGGGCGACTTCTTCATCCAACTGTTTGGGCAAACGATAAACGCCGATTTCGTATTTGATTTTCCACAAGTCCAACTGAGCCAAAGTTTGATTGGTAAACGAATTACTCATCACAAACGAAGGATGTCCCGTTGCGTTGCCGAGATTAACCAAACGACCTTCTGATAAAAGGAAAATAGATTTGCCAGTAGCAGGGAAAGTATATTTATCCACTTGCGGTTTAATATTGGTATGGATAATGCCCGGATAGCTTACTAACTTATCTACTTGAATTTCGTTGTCAAAATGGCCGATGTTGCAGACAATGGATTGGTCTTTCATCTGAGTGATATGGTCGATAGTAATCACGTCGCGGTTCCCGGTAGTTGTCACAAAAATGTTACCTTCTTTGACGGCTTTTTCCATGGTCGTCACTTCAAAACCTTCCATAGCGGCTTGTAAAGCGCAAATCGGGTCGATTTCGGTGACAATCACGCGGGCGCCGTAAGAACGCATGGATTTGGAGCAACCTTTACCTACATCGCCGTAGCCCAGCACAACCACTACTTTACCGGCAATCATCACATCGGTGCCTCTCTTGATACCGTCGGCCAAAGATTCGCGGCAACCGTACAAATTATCAAATTTAGATTTGGTTACCGAATCATTCACATTGATAGCAGGGAATAATAATTCACCTCTTTCCAACATTTGATAGAGCCGGTGAACTCCGGTTGTCGTTTCTTCCGAAACGCCTTTCAATTCAAATACCGTGCGATGCCAACGGGATTTGTCTTCACCCAAAATACGGCGTAAAGTATCGAGAATTACTTGTTCTTCGTGGTTGCTACCTTTGCGGTTCAGAAAACTTGGATCGTTTTCGGCTTTGTATCCCCAATGAATCAACAAAGTAGCGTCACCGCCATCGTCCACGATAAGATTAGGTCCTTGACCGTCGGGAAAATGTAAGGCTTGGTCGGTACACCACCAATATTCTTCCAAAGATTCGCCTTTCCATGCGAATACCGGAATTCCGGCAGCGGCGATGGCAGCGGCGGCATGATCTTGCGTGGAGAAAATATTGCAACTGGCCCAACGAACGTCGGCGCCTAATTCTACCAATGTTTCAATCAAAACGGCGGTTTGAATGGTCATGTGCAATGAACCGGTGATTCGAGCGCCTTTCAAAGGCTTTTCTTTACCATATTTTTTGCGAACAGCCATTAAGCCCGGCATTTCGTGTTCGGCAATTTCAATTTCTTTTCGTCCGAAATCGGCCAACGAGATGTCGGCGACTTTGTAAGGGAAATGAGTAGAATGATTTTCTGACATTTTTTTTGATTTTAATGTTTTTAAAGTGCAAAGGTATAAAAACTATTGGAATTATCTTTTTTTAGTTTTTATTTTTATGAGAAAATAATAAGTTTTATTACCTTTGCACCAAAACAAATATACTTGAATATTATAAAATCGGATAATCCTTTCGTTCACCTACACGTCCACTCGCATTATTCTTTGCTGGATGGTATGTCGTCCATTTCAGGCTTGGTAGATAAAGCCATTCACGACGGAATGAGTGCAATGGCGCTGACCGACCATGGAAATATGTTCGGAATAAAGGAATTTTTCGATTACGTGCAGAAGAAAAACAAAGAGAAAGAAGCCCATGAGAAATTCAAGCCCATTCTGGGCGTCGAGGCTTATTGCGCCCGCCGCTCACTGAAATTCAATAATGCACATCCCGAAAGAACCAAAGAAGACATCGGCGGCTGGCACTTGATTCTTTTGGCAAAAAACAGAAAAGGCTATCAAAATCTTTGTAAAATGGTTTCAGTTTCCTGGATTGAAGGTTTTTACAACAAGCCGCGCATCGACCATGAATTACTTGAAAAATATCACGAAGGGATTATTGCGTGTAGTGCGTGTCTTGGGGGAGAAGTGCAGCAAAAGTTAATGGGTGGAAAATACCAGGTGGACGATGATGTACAACCTGCAACCGATTCGTTCGGAGACCTGTCCGTTACTGTTTCTGAAAAGCAGATGGCTGATGCGGAAGAATCCATCACTTGGTTCAAGCACGTATTCGGCGATGATTTTTACCTCGAATTGCAACGTCACCATACCGATAAGCAGGGCGGAGACCCGGACGTTTACAAAAAACAAATGGCTATTATGCCTGCCATGCTTGATTTAGCAAAGAAAACCAACACGAAATATATCTGCACCAATGATGTGCATTTCGTCGAAGAAGAACATTGCGACGCTCATGATCGCCTGATTTGCCTGTCCACAGGCAGGGATTTGGACGATCCGAAACGGATGCGCTACACCAAGCAGGAATGGTTTAAGACACAGGACGAGATGGCAGCTGTTTTCTCCGATTTGCCCGAAGCGCTGGCCAATACAATGGAAATTGCAGATAAAATAGAATTTTTCGATATTGATTCTCAAGCAATTATGCCGTCCTTCCCGATTCCGGAATCATTCGGCAACGAAGAAATCTACAAATCCAAATATTCCGAAGAAACGTTGCGGGAAGAATTTAACAAAGAAGATAAAAACCGTTTCGACAATTTAGGCGGATATGACAAAGTGATTCGTATCAAGTTGGAAGCCGATTATTTGCGGGAACTAACATTGAGTAAAGCCGGAAAAGTTTACGGAGACCCTGTTCCTCCCGAAGTAATGGAACGTATTGAGTTTGAACTGGAAACCATGGAGACCATGGGATTTCCGGGTTACTTCCTGATTGTGCAAGATTTTATACAAGTCGCAAAAGATAAGGGCGTATCTGTGGGACCGGGACGTGGTTCTGTTGCCGGTTCAGCAGTGGCATATTGTCTGGGCATCACCGATATTGATCCTTTGAAATATGATTTGCTGTTTGAGCGTTTTCTCAATCCCGACCGCATTTCCATGCCGGATATCGACATCGACTTCGACGACGACGGTCGATTCGATGTATTACATTATGTATCGGATAAATACGGAAAGGAAAGAGTAGCGCATATCATCACTTACGGTACGATGGCGACAAAATCTTCCATTAAAGATGTCGCGCGCGTACAAGGTTTGCCGCTATCCGAAGCCGAACGACTTACCAAATTGATTCCCGACCGTTTGCCGGATGACAGAAACGGAAATACGCCAAAAATAAATATTGCCAACTGTATTCAATATGTGCCGGAGTTGAAGGAAGCCCGTTATTCCAATGATAAAAACCTGTCCGACACGCTGAAATATGCCGAAATGCTCGAAGGAACAGTCCGGCAAACCGGCGTTCATGCTTGCGGAGTAGTCATTGGTCCCGACGACTTGACGAATTTTGTTCCACTCAGTACCGGAAAAGAAAAAGGCAACGACGAAGATGTTTTAGTTACCCAATACGAAGGTTCCGTCATTGAGTCCATCGGTCTGATAAAAATGGACTTTTTGGGTCTGAAAACGCTTTCCATTATTAAGGAAGCTCTTTCTAACATAAAGAAATCCAAAGGATTAACAATTGATATTTCTCGTATTCCAATGGATGACGAAAAAACTTACGAATTGTATAGCAAAGGACAAACCGTTGGTACGTTTCAGTTTGAATCGGCAGGGATGCAAAAATACCTCCGTGATTTGAAGCCAACCAAGTTTGAAGATTTGATTGCGATGAACGCCTTATACCGTCCGGGTCCGATGGCGTACATTCCCGATTTTATCGACCGGAAACAAGGACGCAAGGAAATCACCTACGATTTTCCGGAAATGGAGCCGCGCCTGAAAGATACTTACGGCATCACGGTTTATCAGGAACAGGTCATGCTCTTGAGCCGTGATTTAGCCGGTTTTACTCGCGGGCAATCCGACGAATTGCGGAAAGCGATGGGGAAGAAACAAATAGAAAAAATGGAAGCAATGCATACTCAATTTATTGAGGGAGCGACTGCCAAAGGTTTCGGGCCAAACGAAAAATTGGAAAAAATCTGGTCTGATTGGGCGGAATTTGCCAAATACGCTTTCAATAAATCTCATGCTACTTGCTATTCCTTGGTTTCCTATCAAACGGCTTATCTCAAAGCACATTATCCGGCCGAATTTATGGCTGCCAACTTAACCCGCAACAAAGACGACATCGGTGAAATCACAAAGTTTATGGATGAATGCCGCAGCATGGGCATCATAGTGAAAGGCCCTGATGTGAATGAATCGGAATTGAATTTTACCGTAAACCAAGAAGGAAATATCCGTTTCGGACTCGGAGGCGTCAAAGGTGTTGGTACTTCAGCGGTAGAAGCCATTGTCAAAGAACGGGAAACGAACGGTCCTTTCAAAAATATTTTCGACTTTGTAGAAAGGGTGAACTTAGCCGCTTGCAACAAAAAGAATATTGAAGCGCTCTGCTATTCTGGCGCGTTCGATGCTTTCCAGGAAATCAAGCGAGAGCAATTCTTTGCAACAAATAGTAAAGGTGAAGTGTTTTTGGAAGTTTTGATACGTCACGGTAGTAAATACCAAATGGAGAAAAATTCGTCGATGTTATCCTTATTCGGAGACTTTGACGCGGTGGACATTGCCCGGCCGGAAATACCAAAGACAGAATCATGGAGCAATATTGAACGACTAAACAAAGAAAAGGATTTGGTAGGTATCTATCTTTCTTCTCATCCTTTGGATGATTATTACTTGATTCTGAATTATATATGTAATACCGGATTAGCAAATCTGGAAGCGGAAAAAGATAAGGGTTTCACTAAAAAAGAGTTGATAATCGGAGGAATAGTCACTTCTTTCAAACAAGGCAGTACAAAAACCGGAGCTCCCTACGGAGTTTTAAAAATAGAGGATTTTACGGGTAGCGGAGAAATCCCTTTATTTGGAAAAGATTATATCGAATTTAGTAAATACGGCATTCCGAATATGTATCTGCTTATCAAAGGTAAATTTCAGCCCAGGCAGTTCAAGGAGTCGATTCTCGATTTTAAGATTTCATCCATTCGACCATTATCTGAAATAAAAGATTCATTGGTTGGTAAAATAACTATTGCTTTGCCACTGCATCAATTAGATGAAAAAATAATTACCGAATTATCATCTATGATAAAAAGTAATCCGGGAAATTGCACATTTTATTTCAAAATTGAGGACATGGAAAAACAATTATCCGTATCTTTGTATGCTGAAGCGCAAAAATATGCAATAGATAAAAAAATGATTCGTTTTTTAGAAGACAACCAAATAAAATTTAGTATTAACTCATAAAATAAATAATTATGGTTCAACAAATTACAAACGATAACTTTCAAGAGTTAGTCAGCGGAAACAAACCATTATTGATTGATTTCTGGGCCGAATGGTGCGGCCCGTGTCGAATGGTAGGCCCTATTGTAGATGAATTGGCAGAGGAATATGCCGACCAAGTCGTTGTAGGTAAAGTCAATACAGAAGAGAATGACGAATTGGCAAGCGAATTTGGAATTCTCAGCATTCCTACCCTGCTCTTCTTCAAGAATGGTGAAATAGTTGATAAACTTGTCGGCGCTGCTTCGAAATCACTTATTGAAACAAAATTGAAAGGTTTATTATAACTTACACGTTAGACCTCTCCCCCTGCCCTCTCCACAGGAGAGGGAGCTTCTCCCCTCTCTTGTGGAGAGGGGTCGAGGGAGAGGTTCTGGATTGCTTCGCCGCAAGCGGCTCGCAATGACGTATAAGCACAAAATTATATTTTTTTTATAAAAGTTTTTTATTATGACAAAAGTAACAGTTGTAGGCGCCGGAAATGTAGGCGCTACGTGTGCAAATGTGCTTGCATTCAATAAAATAGCAAGCGAAGTAGTTATGCTCGATGTAAAACAGGGCGTATCCGAAGGAAAAGCGATTGATATGTTGCAAAGCGCTCAAACCTTAGGATTTGAAACTAAAGTAGTTGGTGTTACGAATGATTATTCCAAAACAGCAGATTCCGATGTAATTATTATTACTTCAGGTATTCCGCGCAAACCGGGAATGACTCGCGAAGAATTAATAGGTACCAATGCGAGTATTGTAAAAGGCGTTGCAGAAAACTGCCTGAAATATTCTCCTAAGGCAATATTTATCATTGTCGCAAATCCGATGGATACAATGACTTATCTGACATTGAAATCTTTGGGATTACCCAAAAACAGGGTTATCGGACTGGGAGGTATCCTCGACAGCTCGCGTTTCAAATATTATCTGAGCCAAGCTCTGAATGCCAATCCGTCGCAAGTAGAAGGAGTTGTAATCGGCGGTCACGGTGATACCACAATGATTCCGCTGAAACGTCTTGCTACTTATAACGGAATCCCCGTTTCCGAATTGTTGGATGCGGCAACTTTAGACAAGGTCGTTGCCGATACGATGGTCGGAGGCGCTACGCTAACCGGTTTGCTGGGAACTTCGGCTTGGTATGCTCCGGGAGCTTGCGGAGCCTATATGGCTGCAGCCGTATTAAACGACTACAAACGGATGATTCCCTGCTGCGTTTACTTAGACGGCGAATACGGACAGAAAGATATTTGCATCGGCGTTCCGGCAATCATTGGTCGCGATGGCGTTGAGAAAATTGTCGATTTCAAATTAAATGCCGACGAAAAAGCTTTGTTTGAAAAGAGCGCAAATGCTGTTCGTACAACGAATGATGTTTTGAAGGAAATAAATGCTTTGTAAAAAGACGATGTTGCATCCTGCAACTCGTCATTGCGAGCGAAGCGAAGCAATCTCTTACCTCTCCCCCAACCCCTCCCCAAAAGGGAGGGGAGCAGTTCTCCCCCTTTGGGGGAGTTAGAAGGGGTAGATTGCTTCGGGCTTCGCCCTTGCAATGACGAAGAAAAGAACTTATGCTGACTATATTCGACATTATCTACAAAGGCCTTCTGATTGGTATCGTGGTTTCAGCGCCAATGGGACCGATTGGTTTGTTGTGTGTTCAAAGAACTTTGAATAAAGGTCAGTGGTATGGTTTTTTTTCCGGAGTGGGCGCCGCCTGCTCCGATTTATTATATGCCGGAATCGTTTGTCTGGGTATGGGGATCGTAATGGATTTCATTGCAGGCAACCAAGGCATTCTACAAATTATCGCCAGTGTTTTTATGTTGGCATTTGGCATTTATATCTTCCGGTCTAATCCTTCCAAACAGTTGAAAAAATCCAGAGAACAGGTTAATTCAATTCCGCAAGATATTATTTCCGCATTTCTTCTCACTTTATCCAATCCTTTAATTATATTTATTTACCTCGTTTTATTTTCCCGGTTTAATTTCATCTCTCACACAGAAAAACTGTTTTCAATGTTGTTGGGTTTGCTGAGTATATTTATCGGCGCACTATCATGGTGGTTTCTCATTACTTTTTTCGTCGGAAAGTTGCGAACGGTTATCAATCTGCGAGGATTATGGTTGATAAATAAAATCGTAGGAACGGCGATTATTATATTATCAATTATTGGATTGATTTATCCAATAAAATGAAGTTGTCTCAAAAATTCGACCAAATCTTTATATATAATTTATTATTGATGACTTAAAATTATGCTTGCATACAATTTGCATAGCAAAAATTATCTTTTCGGGAAAAAATTCAGGATTTTGCATACAATTTGCATACTCCATTTTTGAAGTTTGAAAAATTTTAACACTACTTTTGCATTTTCAAAAATAAAATTATTACATTTGCACTTTCAATAAAAATTACATGTATAAATATTTTGCGAAACAGCATGACAGTTGTTTACGCTCAGAATGCAATCTGAGCGCAATGTTTTCATTATTAAGTAGTTACCCCCCCCCCGCAATATTTATGTGATTATCAATCAGATACATACTTACTGACTTGTAAATTCTTCTTGACGGGCATTCTTTCCTTGATAGCCTGCCTGTCTCTTTATGCAACCGAAGAAACCACAAGCCGGATTTATTTTGGAAACGCCGCTGTTGCAGGTAAAGAATATATTTATTCTCCCAAACAAACAAGCGCTGCAAATTACTGCAAAAAAGCAGCCGGAATAAAGAAAGAAACGTCTAAGCCGGTTGTAGAAAGCGCCATTACCGAACACGAATCGGCAACGGTTGTATTGCCCGATTTTCCGTTTGCGCCTTCATCTTCCGCTTTTTCACGGGACGGTCGTGAATCGGCGACAATTTCGCCACAGCAGCGGCAGGACAAACCACTGCCGGCAGTAAAAACTTTTCTTGGAAATACATATCCGGATACTTCCGGCTCCGGTACGGCTTTTTTTCTTCCGGAACAACGACAAAAATTATCGCCGGCAGCAATCCAATACGGCATGCTGACTTCATTGGCATCAACTTCCCCACCGGCTACCATAAATCCGAAGGATTAAATATGAATAACCCCCAATGAAGCGAAGCGATTGGGGGTAAGACTAATAAATATTAAACATTAACAAACACCCCCCGCCCCCTGAAGGGGAAAAAAGTCCCCTTCAGGGGATTTAGGGGTAAAAAAAATTAAAAAACATTATGAACAAAAATAAAAATTTCTCCGCAGTTGCCCTTATTTTGGCAGCCGCATTTTTAGCATTATCGCCTCTGAAGGGGCAGGTAACCATTGGCGCGCTAAGAACGCCGAATTCAACCCTTGATGTCGCTACGCAACCCGACGGATCTACGGCTGCCGACGGTATTATGGCGCCACGTGTGACACTGTCGCAGCTTAACGCCAGAAGCGCTCTGTTCACGACAGCCCAAACAGGCGCATTGGTGTATGTGACCCTTGCAGATGTCGCAACCATTCCGCAAACCGTGAATATTAAAGACGCCGGCTATTACTACTTCGACGGCGCTGTGTGGGTGAAAATTATGAACTCAAAAAATCCCGCCTGGCTGCTTGGCGGCAATGCCAACGGCAGCCTGCAAACTTTGGGAACGAAGGATGCGAATGATTTACCTGTCATTACCAACAACACCGAGAAAATGCGGGTAACTGCCGGCGGAAATGTAGGCATTAATACCAACAATCCAACAAGCAAGTTGCACATTGTTGGCGACACCGCAACGGTGAAAGGCAATGGTTTCAGGTTGGTTGATGGTAATGAAAGCGAAGGTTTTGTGCTTACCAGCGATGCCGCAGGCGTAGCCACGTGGAAACTGGGAACATTGGATTATAAAGCGGTTCCAACTACTGTTCAGAAAACAGTCATTACAACGACTACTTTTGCCAGCGATACGCTTAATGTGACTGTAACAACCAATACTACGACAGTTGCGCCGTATTTCAGAACAGTTGGAAGTCGCGATTACAATTGTATGTTCCTTCTGAAAAATACTGATGGAAAAACGCCATATTATTTGGAATTTCCTGATTATGGAACTTATTTTGTGTCGCTTGAAGTTCATCTTGGAATTAATAACATAATGTGGAATGACATTAATTGTGACCAAACTCCATCTTCTGCAATGCAATTATGTCCAACTCCAAACATAAATAATTGGGGGGCTACTACACCCGATAAACGTTATACGGGGCAATACGAAGTATATGCTTTACGCGGATTTGGCGAACCAACGGATTTTCGTTATACTTTGAATCAAATGATTCAAGTAACGCCACAAACCGGTTTGAAAGGGTATCTTGTGATATCAATAACATTTTTTGGTTATCCTAATGGAACTCCAAACAAAAACAACGTCCCTGTTCCTTCGGCGGCAACTCCAATAACTTTTACAGTACACGTAGGAAACAATGCTTTACCTAATGCGCCACAAATAAGCGGTGGCGCTTATGTAAAATTATCTGATGTGCACTAATAAGAAGCCGTCTCCTGACTTCGTCACCGGGACACCCTATTCCAAAACAGGTCATCAA
>Ga0209629_10002182_pt1 | contig 13112 bp, 15 predicted proteins | sample TergutCu122P5_FD_187286 | JGI IMG/M metagenome (GOLD analysis project Ga0209629, IMG submission 187286) | Cubitermes ugandensis P5 segment gut microbial communities from Kakamega Forest, Kenya - Cu122 P5 (SPAdes) (version 2) | ecosystem: Host-associated > Arthropoda: Insects > Digestive system... | reverse complement strand
TTCATAGAAAATATTTACATAAAAATATGGATTTATTTCTAAATATTAGGAGTTTTTAGCTATAAGTTTTTTTGGAAAATTTTACCTGCTGAATATGAGATGTATAACATTAAAATGGCGTGTTTCAAAAAATGATCAAATTCAGTTGACACATTTTTTTATTACATTCGCAAAACTTAACGGAATCAATACTTTAAGTGATATCATAAACTTAAAGAGTGTCAACTGAATTTGAATCACGCCATTTTAAATTCAATTTTAACAACTTTAGCCAGTATTGTAATATTATTTTTATGTATCGTCTCAATTTTAAATAAGCTACTTAATGAATCTTGGTCTGAAAAAAGCATAAGATACTTTTCTTTATCTAGTTCTCTAATTTGGATGAGCCTATTTTCATCATTTTCCTCTATTAGATAAACTCCATTTCCAGTAAATTCTTTAGAAATAAAACAAAAAGCTATATCATTTTTTAAGATCCTCAAGAAAGATAATGAATTATCTTTGATTTTCAAGTAACAAACCTTATCATGAGGATAGCCATCTATTTTATTGGAAATAATAGGAAGCAATATTTTTTCTCCTGTTTGTTTTAAATCGTAGTTTACATATGGAATATCCTTTATAACTTGAGAAAAGGCACTGGTAAAGGCTTCATTAACAGGCTCTTCAATTGGCTTAGCTTTTTTTACTATAACTTTAGGTTTCTCATCTTTAACCTCATCTTTTGAATCTTCAAAGTACATGTTTATATCATTTAAGTCTTCACCTAAAACCTTTGAAATTTTTTCTATGATTTTATCGTTTATAACCTTTTTCCCAATTTCAACCTCATTGATATAATTCTCTGAAACACCGAGAGCTTTTCCAAGTTGTTTCTGCGTCATCCCTTTTTTAATTCTTAAATTTTTTATATTATCAGAAATTCTGCTCATGGTAAAATGTCTCCAATTGATCAATTGATTAATTTTCTATTCCTTAGTATTTTAATCTATTTTTTTTGTTTTCGCTAGTCTAAAGTAAAATTAAATGAATCTATTGACAGAAAACATGTTCATGATCATATAATAGAAATATCATAAAATCATTTGAAGTGAGGTGTAAACTTGAAAAAGAATATATTAGGTCAAACAGGTTTGGAAGTCAGCATGGTCACTTTTGGTGGAATCATCACAACCGATGAATCAGCTGAAGACAATGCACGTTTTGTTTCGTATGCCATCGATAGAGGTGTGAATTATTTCGATGTAGCACCTAGTTACGGAAACGCACAGGAAAAACTCTCTCCGGCACTGGCACCATATCGGCAGAATACGTATCTTGCTTGTAAAAGCACTGTACGGGATAACCATATAGAAGATGAACTTTATAACTCCTTGAAAGTTATGAAGAGGGATTATTTTGATGTATACCAGTTACATGCATTAAGTACACAAGAGGATATCGACAAAATCTTTGCAGCAAACGGAGCGATGGAAGTCGTAATCCGTGCGAAAGATAAGGGGTATATACGCAACATTGGTATATCTGCTCACAATGAGGATATAGCGATACAGGCACTTGCTTATTATCCTTTTGCTACTGTTTTGTTTCCCATAAACTGGGCGTTGAGTTTAGAAAAGGGTTTTGGCGACAGGCTGCTCAATATATGCAAATACCAGAATAAAGGGATTTTAGCTCTTAAAACACTCGCTCATAGAATGTGGAATGACGACACAGAGCAAAAGAGATTCCCTAAATCATGGTGTAAGACGATATATGATAATGATGCGCTTGCACTTGCAGCAATCAAATATACAATTTCAAAAGGAGCAGAAACTATAATTCCTCCAGGGAATTTCGAACAGTTTTCGTATATTGTCGAGCATATCGATGAATGTTTGGCAAATCCGCTTAATGATGGTGATATGGAAATCCTTCAAAGTGAACTTGAAAATGTAAAAGAGCAACTTATTTTTTAAGTTAAGTCCAAATCTAAAAAATTTGGACTTAATGATATTCCTATTTTTAAAAAAAACTTTCCCAAAAATTCCGAGAAGTTTTTACATATTTTTCATGTGAATTAGTAATTTTTTTTATTTAAGTCTACACTAAGTTATCCTATAGATTATCATCTAAGGAATCCAGGATTGCGAGGGGTTTGCGCCTTTTACCATTAATCGACTTATTAACCTCTCTTATTCAGTTTTCTAAATTAGAGTCTGTGCAATTCTTCTATGTTTCTTGCGTTTACAATGTTAAAATTATCTTTATTTATCATGCCTTTTTCTAAATAAAATTTGATCTCTTCTTCATTGTAAGCGATATTGCAGTATTTCTTCGAGTTCTTTGTCTTGAATACTCCTTGATAATTTATTATTGCATATTTATTGAAATCTGCTGCAAATTCAAAAAATTTATCCACCAAATGCCTTACCACTGTGACTTTTATTGTAGTCTTAAACGGTACCATATCTTTAGCAGTTTCAATCCTCTATAACAGCTCTGGAAGCTTTATATTGTCTTTGCTCGTCAAGAATTTTATCATGTGGATCGTGTTTATATTCTCTATGCCAAAATTTTCCAATATCATTACTTGAACTTCATGGTTTACTCTTGCTAAATACCTTCCTGCTTGCAAGTTTATCCTCTTTTCTAATAATAGCACCATAGCCTCTTCGCAAAGCTTCTTTAGGCAAAGATAGTTATACACCGTACTTCTTGAAATTAAAAACTCTTCCGACAAAGCTTGAGCCACATTAATCTCGGATCTATAGGTCTTCGTGCGCTTTAAAATGGTGTATCTCTCTATGATCGCTTTCATGAGAACAGTTTGATCCATAGACCTGTAAGATAAATTAGAGTCTAAGATCATTGCACGTATATAATACTCATCGATGTCGTCAAAATCTACAATGTAGCAAGGGGCTTTTTTGTAGCGAACATCCTGGGTATTGGCAAAGAGGTTTTTAAGGGCAGTTAACCTGGATTGACCGCATATTACAGTGTAGTCATTCAAATGTTTCTCCTTGTACAAGATCAGTGGACATAATATCCCCAAATTTTCCACTGACGAAATCAAGGTGATGAGTTGCTCTGTATTAGGTTTCTTAAAGTAATTCCAGTTAGGAGGGCAAGGGGTAATAAGGTCTATATCCACATATTGAAAGTTTTTATAGATATCAACTCCATAAGTGAAGTTATTAACTCTTCTTTTTAATATATTCCTTTCTTTATCTCTTGCCTTCTCCTCTTTTTCTAAAGAAGGAGGATCATTAGGATCAACAATCTCTTGAATTTGAACTTGTTTAGGATCATTTTTAACTCTTTTATTTGGAAATAAATCCTCGCCAGTAGAGAATTCAACATTTAAACCCATTGAATCAACCATTTTATAGATATCCATTTATAAACCTCGGCACATACTTACTTTAATATATCATATGCGGAAAAACTTAAATTGATGACAAAAACTTTTATTTATATTTAAAATGAGCATAAATTAAGTATATCCCACTTCCAAATAAAACAGAGAGTATTATCAAGTTCATGAAAAACTCGTTATATTTTATGAATAATATATTTATAACACAAATAGATATGAATATAGCAGTACGTTCAAGGTATTTTGAATTTCTCCTTGAGAATATATAGACTTGAGAGCATGCTATTGCTAATCCTAAGCAAATCGTAAATAAAATAAACTTTTCAGGGTATATCAACGACAAATGTAGTTCACGAGGTACAACATTGAAAATATTTAATATAAATGAGCTTAGTCCATATATAAAGAAAATTGAACCTGCAAATACAGAGATTAAGTCTTTTTTATATTTAAGATAGCTCATCTCTAATGATAAACCTGAAATAATCAAAAATATAGGCCATGCGTATGGTATATAAAATAAGTCTACTCCAGAAATTTTAATGGTAAATGCAATTATACCAATAAAAATCAACAGTGAACCTAAAAAAATATTATCTTTAATGCTTAATTTCATGTAATTTCCTGTAAGTATTGTTTTATATATAATATTAGTGTTATCAGTATTCTATTCATAAATAATTAATAAAATAGATTTCTTTATGAATTAATATTAGTGGTTAGTGACTAGCCACTAACCACATATTACTTATTTTTATCCAAACAATTTTTGCAAGTACCAAAAAGATATATTTTTAAACTATCAATTTTATTGTTTGTACTTTTTTCCAAATCTTCTTTAATAGATGTTAAGGTTTTTAGTTCAATATCTTCCACCTTATTACATTTATTGCAATAAAAATGTGAATGAGGCTCTCCTATATTGCATTCATACCTGAAACTTCCTTCTCCAACATTGATTTCACTTATAAGCTCAACATCTACTAGAGTTTTTAATGTTTTATATACAGTAGCTAAACTTATCGAAGGAAAGCTTTTAAATATCGCTTTATAGATATCGTCAGCAGAAGGGTGACTCTTTGTTTCTTTCAAAAATCTATAAATAGCAAGCCTTTGAGGCGTCAATTTTAGTTTATTTTTTTTCAACTCAGATGCAATTTCAACCATAAAATCCCTCCAGTTTTGCACAATATATAAAAATCTTATTTGCAAGTTATTTTAATTATATAATAATTATTGCTGTTTGTAAAATATTTTTTAACTTTATTTATTTGTACTTATCTTTATCGTATTTCCATTTGATGTTACTACGATACTTCCATTTAAATCAGTTCTATATATTTTATAACCTCTGCTTGTAAGTTCATCTATTGTAGTTTTGCTCGGGTGTCCATAAGGGTTATTGAGCCCAACTTCAATTATTGCATATTTACCATTTACTGCATCAAGAAATTCCTTTGATGAAGATGTCTTTGAACCATGGTGAGCAACCTTTAAAACGTCTGCTTCTACATCATAACCATACTGAAGGATCTTTTTTTCATTAGCACTTTCCACATCACCAGTGAATAGAAAGGAGTTATTTCCATATTTTAAGGACATTACAATACAGTAATCATTTAAATTAGTATATGTCTTATTCTCTTCAGGCCAGAATACTGAAATTTTTATGTTTGGATCAAAGTTAATAGATGAACCAGCATATACAGGAGTAATTTTTAATTTTTTATTATTTAACTCTGTGACTAGGCTTTCAAAAAAATATTGATTTACGGTAACCTTAGGTGCATAAAATGAAAGCACAGAATATTTTTTTACAATTGCAGCCATATTCCCCATGTGATCTTCATTAGGATGCGTTGCGACTACTATATCAATTGTTTTAATATTCAAGTCATCCAGATATGTCAATATTTTATCTGAAGATGACTTAGATCCTGAATCTATCAGCATATTTTTACCATTATACTGAACTAACATAGCATCGCCTTGTCCAACATCTATATAATGAACTTTTAATGATTGGTTATCTATTTCCCCCACAAGTTGTGGCTTGGAGAAGTTATTTTTAAAGAAAAATATTGCTATAATTGCTAAAATTATTAGTAAAGCTAAAAGAACAAGCTTATTATTTGTTTTTTTATTCAATGATGATCAGAGCTCCTTAACAAAAATATTTCTATAGGAATTAGCAAAGGAAATTTACCAATAATACCTTCATATAATAATAGCATGAAATTATATTAAATAGAAGTAAATGAGAAATTTTATTTTATGTGGTATAATTAGTTTAGGACATCCATTATCAATATATGAAAAAAATATTTTTGAAATCTTTATAAGGAGATGTGCAATGCTAAACACTGTTATATTTTTATTAAAATTTTTTGTTTTTTGTATTGGTTTGACTTATCATGCAATTATTTTTAAGTTTTTCAATAAAAGAGATGAAAGGGATCAATACAATTATATGCGTAAATTGACCTATAAGTACGCATATAAATTAGTAAAATATTCTAAGCAAAAACTCGATATTATAGGAAAGGAAAATGTCCCAGAAGGAGGAATTTTGCTCGTATCAAATCATGAAAGTTATTTTGATATCCCTTATTTAGCATATTGTTATGGTTCTGTTATTGGATTTATTGCTAAAAAAGAATTAAATATACCTGTTTTATCATCTTGGATGAGGGAAATGAAATGCATTTTTATCGATAGAGGGGATGTTAGAAAATCTATTCAAGTTATAAACGATGGTATTTCAAATTTGAAAAAAGGCTATACAATGGCTATTTTCCCTGAAGGGCATAGAAGTACAACGGGAGAAATCATGGAATTTAAAAAAGGAAGTTTAAGGCTTGGTACAAAATCTGGAGCACCCATAGTACCCGTCGTTATTAAAGGAACTAGAAATATCTATGAAAATAATAAATTACCTAATCTCATTAAAAGATCTAATGTAACTGTATGCTTTTTGCCTCCTATCTATTATGACAAATTAAGCACAGAAGATCAAAAAAATTTAACATTAATCGTCGAAAATAAGATTAAAGAAAAATACAATTTAATATAATAAAGCAGCTTACGCTGCTTTATTAATTAATATATTTTATTAAGGATAGCTTTTAAAGGCTAGTCCACTTTATGAACATGCCTATCAACGTCATCTTCATGATAATTTTCTCTTCCAAAGAAAACAAATGAGTATAAGCCTGCTATTCCAACTAGGGCAAATATAACTCTTGTAAATGCTGTCATTGCTCCAAATATGGATGAAATTAGGTCAAATTCAAAAAATCCAATAAGACCCCAATTTATAGCTCCTATTATTACTAATATCAATGCTATAACATTCAGAACTTTCATTTAATCAACTCCTTTGATAAGCTTCGATTATTATTATTTACAAATTTTTTTTTTCTATTCTCCATTAGTAAATAAAATTTATGAATTTATTTGAATTATCGAAAATATATTTATAGTAATAATTTTTTTTGGAGGCTTTATTATGTTATCAGTAGTAATTGGATATTTTATTTCTATCTTAATTGCAACTTTATTATTTATACTGTTTAAATATACCTTTTTAAATAATATAAATATAAATAAATGGTTATTGTTATTAATAACTGTAATAATACTAATTGTACCAATCATATCAAAGATACCTTTATTACATACGATATGGCAATATTTGCATGCAACTTTATTTTTATTTTTCGCTATATGGTTTATGTATGAAAGTGGATTCAACTTTAATTATTTTTCAAAGAAGGACAAATATTTAATGATAATAAAAAACGAAAACAAGGATAAAAAAAAATGATTAAAAAAAATTAAGTTTAATTAACCATATGATATTGACAGGAATTTTAAAATATGTTACTTTAGTATAGAGATAGTAGAGATTTAGATATTAAAACTTAAACCCCTGATTTGGGAGCTAGTTTTTAATAATTTAAATCCCCAAATTAGGAGGTAGAAAAATAAATGTCAGACAAAACTTTAGTATGCAAGGACTGTGGAAAGGATTTCGTTTTCACTGAAGGGGAGCAGGCCTTTTATAAAGAAAAAGGTTTCGAAAACGATCCATTAAGGTGCCCTGATTGCAGAAAAGCAAGGAAAAATCAAAGAAATTCTAAAAGATAATATAGAATTTTGTATAAGAACTGTTAAAAAAACGGTTCTTATTTTTTTAAGTAATAATTTAAACCTAAAAATGTATTTTTTTTCAAATTATGCTTAATAATTATATAATATAGGATTTTAAATCTTGATAAAATTCATCGTATAGTTTATATTATATTATTAATGAATAAAATATTGTAAATATTATAATTAAAATTTAAGGAGCAGCGAAGTAATTATATGAAATTTGAATTAGATATATCCAAAACTTTTAATTTTATAAATGAAAAAGAATTGACTAATTTAGAGCCAGTGATTAAGGTATACCATGATTTTATAAATAGTAAACAAGGTGTAGGGAATGATTTTTTAGGATGGAGCAATTTACCAGTTGAATACAATGAGGATGAATTTGAAAGAATAAAGATATTAGCAGATAAAATAAAGAATAAATGCGATGTTTTAGTAAATATAGGAATTGGTGGTTCATATTTGGGGGCTAAAGCTGCAATAGAGCTTTTTTCTCATAGTTTTTTCGACCTTCTTAAAGGTGATAAAAAAAATGGTGTTAAAGTTATTTTTGCTGGAAATAATATGAGTTCAAAATATTTAAGCGATCTAATGGATGCAATTGAAGATAAAGATGTCTGTTTAAATGTAATATCTAAATCCGGCACCACTACAGAACCAGCTATAGCATTTAGGATATTAAAAGACTTTATTGAAAGGAAATATGGTCTTCAGGAATCAAAAAATAGAATTTTCATAACCACTGATAAAGAAAAGGGTACTCTTAAATCTCTTGCAGATAAGGAAGGATATGAGACCTTTGTCATTCCAGATGATGTAGGTGGTAGATATTCTGTGCTCACAGCAGTTGGATTATTACCTATGGCAGCTTCTGGTATTGATATTACAAGTGTTATGGAAGGGGCACGAGATGCTTATGATGAATTTAGTAAAATTTATTGTGAAGATTCATCACTAAATATATGCTATAAATATGCAGCAGTCAGAAACTCTTTGTATAGAAAAGGAAAATTGATCGAAGTTTTATCCAACTTTGAGCCTTCATTTCAGTATTTTGGTGAGTGGTGGAAACAGTTATTCGGAGAAAGTGAAGGAAAAGATGGAAAGGGTATTTTCCCTGTTTCATGCAATTTCTCAACAGACTTACATTCCATGGGTCAATATATCCAAGATGGGCTTAGAAATTTTTTCGAGACATTCATAAATGTTGCAAAGTCTGAGAAAATTATTGAAATAGGCGAAATAGAAGGAAATATAGATGGACTTAATTTTTTAAAAGGGAAAAACCTACATTATGTTAATAGTAAAGCTTTTTTAGGAACTTTGTACGCTCATTACAAAGGAAATGTTCCATGCATAGTCTTGAATATGCCAGAAGTAAGTGAAAGAGCGTTTGGATATTTAATTTACTTTTTTGAAAAGGCATGTGCTATGAGTGGTTTTCTGCTAGGGGTAAATCCTTTTGATCAGCCTGGTGTTGAAAACTATAAAAATAACATGTTTTCACTGTTAGGGAAACCAGGTTATGCTAAATTAGAATTTAATGAATAAATATTTATTATAGACTTATTTACCAAGGTATAAACACAAAATCATAATTTGTATGTGGAGGAAAACACATGAATGAGATAAAAATCATATTTGAACAAGACTTAAACAATGATAATGTTATTAAAATCAAATTAGAAGATGTACCAGATGAGGATTTGTTATTTAAGTTTATGATTTCAAATAAAGGTATCTGGACATCTTTAAGCGATTTTTCTGATGAGAGGGAAGTTTTTTGGAGGGTTTTGGAAGATGGGCTTTATACTGTTATGATGCAGGCTAAACACAAAGGAAGCAAGAAACCATTTAGTTATATTTCAAAAAGAGAATATTCCTTTAGGCATATTTCAGATTTAAGTAGCAAAATAAAAGATGATGAAAAGATCATCGACTTTAATTCTGTAGCACCAATATTTACTCAAAATGATAAACCTTTTGAAAAAAATGAGGCAGTTTCATTTATGGATGAAAATAATAGCAGGTTTGATAGTTTTGGAATCAATAACATCATGCCAAATTTTCAAGCTGTAAGCAATAGCAACAACAAATATGAAAATTTGAAGTTAAATGACAATATTCTACCAAATATTAATACAAATAATCAAAACAATTTAGTTTATGATATGGATGTAAGACCTTTTAATAGCGTAAGTGCAGTACAAAACAATGACTCAAACTTAAACAAAGACATGAGAAAGCTTAATGATATTAAAGATGAAAAGGTAAATGCTACAGAAGTAAATACATATGATTCTAAAAACAAAGTGCTTTCTATTACGCCATCTAAAGAGAGTTACTTAGTGGGGGATAAAATAACAATTTTCTGCGATGGTGGAAATGAAACTAAATTATACAGATTTCTACTTATGAGTGATAAAAATACCACGATGCTAAGAGATTATTCTTCTGATAATAGCCTCTACCATTTAATCGATAAAGAAGGCAATTTTACTATAAAAGCTCAAATAAAAGATTTAAGCTCTTCTAAGGTTTTCGATGAAGAGCAGGAAATAGGTATGAATGTAAAAAATATACCTAAAATTGATATAGTATCTTTTAAGTGTTTAAATCAAGAGAGAATTATAAATATGCCAATCATGTTTGAAGTAAAGACAAATGCCTCACCTTCAAGAACCGTTCTTTACAAATTTATAAAGATAAGTGAAGATGGAAATCAGGTGACAGTTCAAGACTTTTCAACTCACAGCAATATAACGTTAATAGAAGATAAAAGTGGGACTTCTAAACTTTTATGTTTAGTTAAGGATGTTAAGCTTCCCAATAAATTCGATGACAGGGCTGTTATTAAATATGAAGTAATGCAGTATAAACCAGTATCAATTAAGAGCTTTGAACCTGATGTTGCTTCTCATCAAAATGTTGGAATACCAGTAGTTTTAGATTCCAATGTCACTGGAGGGAAAATTTTAAAATATAGGTTTTTAATTGAGGGACCAGAGAAAATTGATTCTGGATATATCAATTCAAGTTATTTCAAATGGATTCCGGAGGAAGAAGGAAATTATTTAGTATCTTTATTTGTAAAAGATGAGAGTTTCAGTGGAGATTATGAAGATAAACAGTTCTTTAATTATTTCATAGATCCCGCTATAGTCCGAGATATAGTCATTAAGGAAGTATTTGTTGAAAATCCCAAAACAGCCCTTATTGGAATTCCAAACAGGATTGAAGTATATGCTGAAGGTAGTGAAAACATACGTTATAAATTCATTGTAAAAAAAGATGATGAGCTTTTAGAGATGATCGATTACAATGAAAATAATTGGGTTAATTTTATGCCAGATGAAAAAGGAAGCTATACTATTGAAATCCATGCAAAGGATAAATATTCAAAAAAACCATATGATGCTATGAATTCCGTAGATGTAAAAGTATTTGAATATATACCGGCTAAAATCGATTATCTGATTAATTTCAATGAAGACAACAATCTCATCAATAAACCTGTTAAGATAAACATCATAACAGAAGATGGAAGGGATACTTTTGTAAAATATAAAATTTTATTGGACGGACATTTTTTAGATGAGACTCAATATGAGACCATCAATACTATTACGTTTACGCCTAAAATTACAGGTGAATATAAGCTAATCGTATTCTGTAAAAATGTTAGAAGCAAAGAAGAATATGACAGCAAAAAAATAGCTACTATAAAAGTTGAAAATGCTCTACCTGTTAAAAATGCAACTATTGAATGCTTAAGTAGCAGCATGACTGTAGGCGAAAAGCTAAGTTTTTATGTAAAATCTGAAGATAATTATGATACATTATATCAGTTTTATTTATATGAAAATGAAGCTTGGAAACTCATTCAGGATTTTTCTACAAATAATAATTTCTCATATGTTCCAGCATCTAAAGGTGCTTGTAAGCTTATTGCGATTTGTAAAAATAGCTTGAGAATAGTTAATTATGATTGTGTGGCATCTTGTGACTATGAAATAGCATAATAGTGAATATTGAATATTGAACAATGGTAATAGTGAATAGTTTTTTAAATTAAGTCTAAAATCTAAGATTTTGGGCTTATTTTTTTCAAGTATCAATTTTGTTCCATATATTATACTACTAAATATAGTATAAATATACTCTTTATATAGTAATAAACATTATATATTAATCTAAAAACTATATTAAAAATTTGTTTCAGGGTTATAATTTAAATTACAACCATGTTTTTGATTATGCTGCATTGATAGGAAAAGAAGCACTTAGGCTTCTTTCCTTAAAGTAATCTTCTTTCCATTAGTTTTTTTCTAGTGGTACTACTGCAAGAGTTTTCCCTAGAGGGGCTAATACCTTTAATATAGTATCTATCGTCGGGTTTGTTTCTCCTGCTTCTATTCGTGAGATAATTGGTTGTTTAACACCACTCAACTGTTCAAGTTCTCGCTGTGATATATTTTTTTCTTGTCTTGCTTTTATAAGTTCCCCAATAATGGCAACTCTTAAATTGCTTTCTCTTATTTCTTCGGCTGTATAAAGCTTTGGCCTAATCTCTTTCCATGTTTTCATTGTCTTTACTCCTTTCTTGCATATCTTTTAGGTTTCTTTTCGCTTGGTCTATTTCACGCTTAGGAGTTTTTTGAGTTTTCTTTTTAAAACAGTGAAGCAAAATGAAGCCTTTATCTGTCCAACTCGCAAATAATATCCGTCCTCTTATAGGTCTAATTTCCCATATGTCACCATCAAGATGTTTTATATATGGTTCTCCTGCATTTTTGCCGTGTTCGCTCAAAACTTGGATATAGTCGTTTATTTTATTAGAATTTATGTGGCTATCCTTATCGGTGCGTTGTGATAGATCTTGCAAGTATTCATATACAGGGCTATGACCATCTTTATCCTCATAGAAGTATATTTCGTACATTTTAATATCCCCCTTGCTTATCTATAGTATACTTTTAAGTTATCACTTTGTCGATATTAATTTTATCTACTATAGTTTAAAAACCATCATCAACGATTTTTTTTGCGAATGCTGATACTTCAGAGCTTGAAATATCAGCTTTTATATCCTTTAAATTGCTTTTCATTGCTATACTATGATGGAAAATTAATTTTGACACACAAAAATAAATAAAGTTTAATGGAACATTTTTTTTTGATCCATCATATTATAAATTATAAAGATGAGTTTTAAAGGTAGGGTAGTAATAACTATGAAATATGAATTTGATAAAAATTATAATGTGATGGAAAGCTATGATCTTTGGGAATTTGATGAAAAACAGCAGAAATATCTTAAGGAATTGCTTAAAAAATTTAATTTTGATAGATACATGAATATCGAAAATGCTTTTGTTCCAAAAGAGGATGAAGAGATGGAGACCCTTGGGATAGAGGATTTATTCCCTAATGCAACTATAACTGTCCTCGATGAGGATGCTCATATTGAACCTAAAAACATAATTTCTACAACTATTAGAACAGCAAAGCCTAAGCCTGTTAATGAAGGGAAGGATTTTGTTTTAGACCAAAAAGTCAAATACTCAAACACTGTTGAGCACATTCACTT
>Ga0209629_10002181_pt1 | contig 13114 bp, 9 predicted proteins | sample TergutCu122P5_FD_187286 | JGI IMG/M metagenome (GOLD analysis project Ga0209629, IMG submission 187286) | Cubitermes ugandensis P5 segment gut microbial communities from Kakamega Forest, Kenya - Cu122 P5 (SPAdes) (version 2) | ecosystem: Host-associated > Arthropoda: Insects > Digestive system >... | reverse complement strand
AAACAGCATGTTTGCTACAAACTGCGGGCCTGAGAAGCCTTTGCACGTTTGTCAGGACGGCTGTTTGCTTGCAGTCGCTGGATATACTGTTCACGGACAGTTCCCCGGACAAGGGACATGCTGCAACATTCAAAGCTGCAGTTCTGCGGACTCCGGTTCCGGATTCTCAGTACACGAACTTCGAACCGATCGAAGTCTTCCGCGATCCGACGACCGGAGAGCAAAGGAAGCAGATGGTAAAGTTTGGTGAGTAATTTGTGGGATGGGATTCTGCGTTATATAGTGCCGGGCAGAATAACAAGATGCATTACACAACCAGTCAACAGATTTCAAGTCGAAGGAACAGCACAACACCAAATGTGGCTGCTTTTCCGTAGCAGCAGGTACAGTTACAGAATTCACAAGTACAGCAGTTGCGAGTCTACTGAATGCAGTCGCAACACGTGCAACAGACACGTAAAGAAACTTGAAGAGGACGTGTAATGACCTGTTCCAGTACACTGCACTGTTAGTTTAGCACACACTCACATACAAACACCGCCCCTCTGAGGAGGTGCTGGTGTTGGGGCACATCCTGACTGGCAATGTTTTGCATGTGTAAACTTGGGGGGCCCTACGGACATCCCAACTGCAGGACAGTGGAACCTGACCGCCCTGCCGCCTGTGGCATCGCTCAGCAGTATTCTTCTCACTGCGCAATCATACCCCAAGGAAAGAGTAATACTCTGTTTTACTTTTTCAAAATTGTGAAACTTGAAATTCTGCAAGTTGAGGACCGTTTGTATGCACAACGCAACCGTTCTGGATCCCACCGCCTATGTGTAGGTAGCTCAGTCTATACAGTGACGACGCTACGGTCTGCACAACCGACGAATCGTGGTTTGACTCCTGGCAGTGGCAAGACATTTGTTCTCTGCTCCAAAGCAACCACACTGCCCACTGGGCTGACCCTGCCTCATCCTCGGTGGGCACTGGGTTCTCTTTCTGCGGGTAAACCGGCCAGAGCGTGAAGTTGACCATATACATTCACCTAGTGCTGAGGTTAAGCATCAGTGGAGCTGTACTGACACTCCCCTCATATGCATTCACGGCATCCAGAGGGTCTTAAGTTTTACTCTTGCTAATACATACATTGGTGCCTTGATACACATTATGCTGTTTATCACTAAATATTTGTATGTTAATTCAAAATCTACGAGGCACAAAATTATTTTAATTAAAGGTAACTGCACTTACACACTGGGGTCCTGGAATGACAGCTCTCTGCTCCCAGAACTGCAAGGTAAAGCTGTGACGATGAGTGGAATCAAAATCTGCAAAAATTAAAGAATGTAAGACCTGTCAAGTTTTTTCACACATCAACAACACAACACACTCTTAAGCATCAATACTCACCTTGCTTGTGACAGACATCATGTCGCAGATGTCAGTTGCTAACCGACACACAGCACCGTCGTTAGCTGTTGCCAACCAGCAAGCTGCACAGTCTCAACAGCAAACACACTATCTGACAATCTACAGATGGAGTACCAATAAACCAAACAGACAATGTGGCGCATTATCTTTCAAAAAGTTAATATCATCTTCGTCATGTTTGTCCGTCCGTCCATCCGCCAATCTGCCCGGTACAACTCCACTCCCCCCTGGACCAACTTTCGTGAAATTTTACACTCAAGATTTTTAGTAAAATCTGTGGAGAAGTTTCAAGTTGGGTTAAAATCGTACCAAACGATTGTGTTGAAAACTTTGGTTAGAAACGCCATCCTTGTTAACATGTTCCTTAGTTGCTTTGTTAGGTGACAGCACCAACAAGTGTGTTACCCTGCTGACATTTTCTGTTGTGTCACTATCTTATCTTCTCTTCAGGTACAATATTTGTGTGGTAAAATACGTTTATAACAGGAACAGTAGCTGAAGGCCAGTTTAAATGGATCTGTTTGCTATGCAAAACACACGATATGTGATTCAGAACACAGCAGCGCCTGGTGATCACCACCTGATTCCAAAGTTGACAATACACATTACTGTACCATACAATACACAGAATATACTGCACACTGCAGTCTGAAGGTTACGTACAGATGTAACAAGTTCCAGAATATGTGATTATCAGACAAATGTGTAGGTGAATTTAAAAAGTCAAGTTGTTTTAAAGTACAACTTATGTCTGTCCTTCATAAACAAAGTTTCTTGGTGAAATTTTGTTAAAAAGAAAGGCATTAAACTGACACTATAGCACTACAGTGATCATAGTACATTGGGTAATGGTAATGTATATTGGTAACATTGTTATGCTAAATAAGGTAAATTACAGCTGTGCTTAATTCAGCACTATGCAATGTGTGGGGAGTGGTGCTGAGCTCCATGCATTTCCAAATTCAGCTTTCCACACAACATCTTCAAGTTTCTGCCACTTCATCCTCTCACTGTACAGGAGGCTGGGTGGACCCAGTGTGGGTGCAGCGGTACAGCAAAAACCTGTCATCTCTACAAGGAATGAACCCCACATTATCCAGCCTACAGCCTGTGAGTCACCCTGCTGACTGCATTATCCCAGCAATCTGATTTAAGAACAGCAAAGTCCACTAATTGTCTCATAAAATTACCAGGAACTTAAAAGTATGTAAGACAACAGGTGTTCAAAGGTATGGCTGTCTACTTCAGAGGAGACACATGACAAGATACAACAGGATGTTTATGGTTATGTTTATGTCAGTGACGGAGCGTTCCCACAATATTAAGACAAAATGGACCATCCTCAGGAACTGCTAACCAAAACCTGGGACACTGGTGGAAGGGGGGGGGGAAATAAAATACAGATTTTAAAAATTAGGCTTTTCTCAGGAAAGCTGGGGTTCATATACACTTGTGCTGTAAGACCACTTCTTAAGACACTTTACAAATGTGCATTCATTATATTTTGATCCAATGCTAAACAGATCCCAAAATAAAACTGCACATTTGCAAAGCAACATTTCATTGTATTACAAAGGCAGACAGTACAGTGCGCACGTGCGCATGCACAAAGACACAGTGGCACACTGTGTGAGGAAGATTCACAAATATCTGCTGTTCATCACCACTAACATTTGTATGGTACATTTACAAACAGAAAACAAAATACCATGGTGACATTATTACAATACATTTACTTGTATTACTGTGTGCAACTTACTGTGGCCATGTTGCAGAAGGATCTGGCTCATCGTTTATGGAATATCTGTCTGAGGAATGAACTTCTGCAACAAAGGTTTTCTCATTTAAGATTAATGTATAAAATAGCACAAAAGAGAAACCTGGTGAGTTTTTGTTATGATCAAAGCTTCCACAGTTTCTTGCTTCAGTCTGTTCCTCATCTGATGACATGGAAATGATTAAAGGAAATGTGTGTGTATGTTCTATAGTAGTGTTCAAATGTGTGTATGTTCTATAGTAGTGTTCAAATGTGCGTATGTTCTATAGTAGTGTTCAAATGTGCGTATGTTCTATAGTAGTGTTCAAATGTGCATATGTTCTATAGTAGTGTTCAAATGTGCGTATGTTCTATAGTAGTGTTCAAATGTGCGTATGTTCTATAGTAGTGTTCAAATGTGCGTATGTTCTATAGTAGTGTTCAAATGTGCGTATGTTCTATAGTAGTGTTCAAATGTGCATATGTTCTATAGTAGTGTTCAAATCTGCAACTGCAAATGAAAACTGAACAAATAAACACGTTTTACACTTCCGCGAAAGACATGGCTGAATTCACATTTCTTTCTTTTAACTTTTCTTCAAAGTATTCCTTCACACATGCAAATCTGCTGTAGCAGTTCTGTTTCATCCACTATACAATTAGTGCCTACAGTTGTTATGGAACAGCAGCATTCTTGAACACACTGCCAATCATGCACTTTCTTCAAGCCAGTCCAGTCCAGATTAAAGACGTGCAGGAAATGGATTACAATATTTTTGTGAGTGTCAATCACAGCCTTGTAGAAATTATCACAGTAGCTTTTAAAATCTTCACAGTTCACTTGACTTTCTTTCAGTAATTCTTCCAGCTGATCTTTCACAACACATCACTTGAATTTTCTGTGTTCTGCTCCAGCAGCAGTTTATGTACTTATTTCACTTTTTACTTCAAGAATACTTTTGATGTGCTTCTCAATATTCTGAATGGCACAGAAAAAATTCTTAGTTGACTGGCAAGGAAATGAAAGATGGTAGTTGCAAGGGGACTTTCAAGTAATTCGTAAGGGTAACAGGACACTCTTCAATGGGAAGGACGAACGCTTTCAGGCAGTAAAAACATCTATGTCCTTCCAACTGCTGGTGTGAGGGCTAATTACATTGTCTTGCTATGTCCTAGGATAGCTTTACATTTTGTTTCTGTCAATTCACAGACTGACTTCAGGGCTCTGACATGCACAGCATAAATTTCAAATTGCTGGTATATGTTTCCAGTTACTCTTTGAATATCAAATGGTAAGTAGTTGGCAGATGTTAAACAGCTCTGTGCACAGTGTGAGCAGAACATTCAGCACTGACCAAACTGCTGGTTGTTTGTTCTCGCAGTCTGTGGTAAAAACTGTTAATTCCTCTTCTTACATCCAGAATTTGTATTTGTGTTATCTGCAGATTGTTATCATTTTTCCATCAAGTTCAAACCTCTTGATGAATTCCAGCACACAAGAGGCAAAAGATCAGAAGTTTCTCCACCCAGATTCACCTTTACACTTTCTCAGGATGACAGAACCTAATAAGAAAGTGGATGGGCCTCAGGTTCAAGCGATCAGAAGAATGAATCATGAGTGAAATGCAACAAGCCTTTCACATCATTCATCACTTGTTGTACTGCAAAAAATGTCACAACCTTTGTGATAATCACCCTGGTTTTCACCTGACAGCATGTGAATCTCTGGATGAAAAGACTTTTAACTACAGCTGTAGCACAGCCCATCAACCTAAAACTGTGGCTGTTCAATGCTGTAGGGCCAGCTGAACTTGTTCCTTGTGCTGCTGTCTATCCACTTCTTGGTTATTTACCTGCAAGTAACCGTTTACTGTGTTTTTCGATGCCCAACTTTCCACTACCAGTTTACATTTTTTGTTTTCACATGGTTCCCAATATCTGACCGCTCTCCATGTGCGCTACAAGGTGTGCAATCCACATTTTCACCTTGTCCTCTGATTTGTGGGAATTTACTCCTTATGCTGTCATTCAGAGTACTTCATTTAGAGCAAGATGACCCTGATGGCAATAGAAATCAATTTGACCACTTGTGTCTCACGTAGACCAGATCTCTATTTCATCACGTGAACCAGAAAAACAAGTGAAGAACAGAAGGCATGCTACAATTTCACAGTGTTGCCAACATCAACAAGCAAATGCCTGACAGATTCTTACCAACACACATATGAAACCAAAGATAATAAACAATGAACTCAATAATCATTAGAGTAGGATACTGAAAAACTGCATTACTGCATTGAGGCAAATGAGAAATCTATGAAATCTAAAGCAGGACATTTGCAAGTTCCAAGAACTTTTTTTGGGACACCAGGACATTTCTCCTGAAAAGGGATGGATGGGAACCATAGTCTGTTGGTAATGACACAACAGGTATAAGAGGATGGTCAGATCTGTCTGACAGTAAAAGCCGAGGGGTACTGCAGGTTTGCTAAACCAGACCATTCTTAACAATTTTATTAGAGTGGAACAAAATCCTATTCAACATTATAAACATGTTTAACATGAGAATAAATAAATGACTAGAGTCACAACATTCACTTCAAAAATAAATTTTCAGTACACTAAATCCAGAACGCCTATCTCACTGTGACAACAAATACTTTGGTGATTCCATCTCTCCATTACATACGTACATGATCACCACATTCCTGTAACACAATATATTCTGTGCACTGCAAGAAATGACCACATAGTGAAAAAACAGCACACACAGGCTGCTGCACTGGTACAGCTACAGAGACAATAAACAAGTTCAGCCTACCAAAGCTAACAATATATGAAGCATTTCTATTCGATAGAAGTTTTAAGATTTTAACAGCGGGTGGAAGTTTGTTCTTCTGAAATGTCATAAAAAAGCCTTCACACTACAAGGTACACAAACCCAGATGACCATTAGAATTTCTACATAAGGTACTAAAATGAGAAAAACTTCAAACCATAAAAATCCAGTTCAGAAAGTATCAGGAGGTTCACATACAAAATGTAATGCCAGATATTAAAGCCAAATTTGCATAAGTGATTTTTTGACAGTGGTGCCGTTCAGATCAGAAACACACACGCAGCATCCCAGTGATGTGCCACATCATGTAGTAACCTAAAAAATGTGAAGGACATTTCGGCACACAGCATCTACTGCACGCCGGAACATGCCCTACCATCAATCAAGCAGAAGCACACACTGCTACGGTTGTGCATACCACATTTTCCCAAATACAGGACAACCTTCCTTTGCAACCTTCAATTTTCAAGGAAATGCTCTAAAGAACACATCTGTTTGTGAGTGACTGTAAGGCAACAATCAATGACTTGTACTCAGCTAAATGCAGTATGTAGGCTGACTCCATTCTGGTGTCAAGCAAATTGTGCACTAATTAAACGTATCAACAGTGTAATTGACATCGACTGTCTGTCTGTCTTATATTCTCACCCTTCAATTTCTCTTCCATCCTGTATAAGCTCATAATGTCAGTTTCACAGCACGTGCAGCAGGAGACACCTGAATTCCTACCAAGCCTCAAGATCAACAACGCCTGGTCCCCCTGCTCCTCCCATGATGGCACTTCACAAACGATGAGCCCATCAAGTCTCCAACTATGCTCCTTCCAAAGCTGTGGCTCTGCCGTATCTTCTAGCACGCCATCTGCCACCTGTAGGGTCCAACACATTTCACCTTCAAGCATCTCTCCACATGGAACAGTTGACTCCCAGAGGCCCAGCATCAGTTCACCAGTGGTCAATAAATCTCTCAATATCACAACAACAGGAACTGCTGCTGCATCATCAGAGTGTATAATGCAATAAATATCACTACTGTTTGCAACTCACTGTAGCAGAACAATATGGCTGCAGCAACACAATGAAATTAAGAACACAATCTTAAAAACTTTCAAACAATCTATAACTGAGAGGAGTACAGGGAGGAAAACTGTTAAAAGACACTTTTATTTACTACAAAACTGTCTCTATGTTTAAGGCAGTATACCATGAAGATGTATAGGGGAGTTAAGATGTAGATCCACACATTCTTAAAAGCTTCATGCATGGAAGGAGATCCCAGTACACTCTGGCAGGTCATGCTGACAGACACGTGTCTGTCACGAAATCTCAGTGCCCACCTGTGGGTCATGTTGACACACACAAATGTCATCAAATCTCAGTGTCCACTGGCAGGTCATGTTGACAGTTATATGTCAGTCATCCAATAATCACAGCCTACCCTTTATGTACATAACAGCAACTGTCATTCTGGGCTGATAACCTAGTTCACAAGAGATTCAGTTCTTCTAGGATGTGGCACTGTGTCACATGGTGTGTAGTGCCTGTGTTTCGAAGGAATATATTGCCTTCATCTCAAAGGTAAGCAGTGAAGTCCAGGAAGAGAGTTGATAAACTCACTATCATCCTTCAAAATGTTGGCAGCTGCTTGACCCTTAACAGCTGGAGGCATGCGAATCCTCTGTAACACCAGAAGGTCCACAGCCAATGACACACCATCACATCCCGCAAAACTTTCAGTACCACTGCTACGAGAACCTCAAATCTCACACAGTTCAGAGAATATTTACAGATGGGGTTGGGTGGGTGGTGGGCAGGCATTAGACCCAATGTAACGCTGTATGACTGCTGTCATGTGTGCTGCATGTGACAGCGCTGCAACATCATTCCACTGCCATTAGGCCACACAGTGTCACATCTCAGAAGATAGCAATATTCAGTCACCTCTCTGAAAGCCATAAATGTCATGTAAAGTGACTCATCACAGAGACACCACCTGGATACGGTCACAGTTGCAAATGTTTGCCTGCCATGTCATTTTAACCCACAGTTTAACATAGCTTAATGGCCACCCACAACTGACCACAGTATATGAAATAACTTGTTCACAGACACAAGTTCCCCTGATTACTCTTACCGTCCCTGTATGTACTGCAGAACTATGTAATGTAATAGGTTTGGAGTAGAAGCTTTGCAGATGTGTCCGCTTCCCCCCATGGTGAGGCCGTGACATTGACCTGTGCTGCAGATCACAGACACAGAGCACAGCACTCAAGATATGTCAATCATCTGTCGTTTAGAGGTCAGTGACAGATCTTCTAGTAATAGAGGTGGAGACAATGCACTTTAGGGCAGAACAAGCTGACAGAGCATCACACTTGGTCACCAGTGTATGAAGTGTACAGTTTGCATCCGGTTGCATTCCAAAATGCATGCAGAGTCGCAACACTTACCAAAATTAAGCAGGTCACAGATTGAGTGTTGCCAACAGTTGCTGGCCGGTTGCCATAATGAGTGCTCTGATATGATTGGCATGTCCCACTTGCTGACAGATCTGCACATAATTACGGTACATATTTTCCCCACCAGGTGGTAACACTCTACACATCTCCTCTAATGACAATGTCTGTGACAGGTAGGTAAAAACATCTGTAACACAGAATCAAACATTCAATTCTTCTACATCTTGCAGCTTCCACAATGACAAAACTCAATAAAATCTATTTCTGCATCATGTAGTTCCAGTACAGTGTTTCAAAGACCAACTATGGCTCCATCATCAGGGTTCTAATACTTGAACCCTGATGATGCCAAGCATCAAAGCATCAACAAATATCTGTAAAATTCTCAAATATAAATTTTGTAACATGTTCAGTGGTTCTTGACTTGTGACACTGACAGAAGGAAAGATATGGCAAAGGAAAGGGCAGCTTACCGTTGGTAACCTGCAGATATAAAGGTTTCAACACTGTGTTGTCTCCCAGGGCCTGCACTTTCCTGTGTAACATTAGCAGGAGGCTGCGCCACTCGGTCTCACAGCTGAATCTGTCCTGCAATGACAATGTTTAGTTCAACTATGCAAAAACAAAGACATTAAATGTTACTCAAAACTGAACTGCAATACGGCAACTTCAGGGAGCAAACCCTTCCTGAGAAGCAAAAATTTCCTCAGCTAATCTGCAATTTATGAAACCTGAAGTTTCGTTATGTCTTCACAACAGCCTGCCACCTGTCCCTGTCCTGAGCTATGTTGATCCAGTCCACTTACATCTGTTTGTTTTAGAATAATTCTAATATGACGCTCCCATCTAAGCCTAGGTCTTCCAAGTGGTCTCTTTCCATCAGGTTTCCTCACCAAAACCCTGTATGCACTTGTCTGTTCCCCATACATGCCAAATGTTCTGACAGTCACCCTGTCCTTGATTTGCTCACCCTAATAATATTCTGTGAACAGTACACATAATGAAGCTCATTCCACAATTTTCCCCAGTCGCATGCCACTTCGTCCGTCTTACTCTCAAATATCTTCTTCAGTACCCCATTCTCAAACAGTCTCAGCCTATGTTCCTCCCTTGATGTGAGAGACCAAGTTTCACACCCATCTAAACATGCAACATTAGAGTTTCGTATGGTTTAATCTTTACGTTATCAGATAGCAATCAAAAAGACAAAAGGATTCTGTATTAAACTGCGGCAGATGTCCCTAATTTAATCTGCTCTTTATTTTTTCATGCTTGCAATTATCACATGTCAGTGCCATTCACAAATACTCTGACACATTTTCGAAGAATTTAATATCCATATTTATGTTCTCATTGTGTCCTGCATCCTGTGCACAAGACACTAACACACACTACTTTTTTTTTTCTTTTTTTTTTTTAAGTGTGTCATGATGAAACCCAGAAAATCAGTCAGCAGCACTTTCTCAATGCTGGATGCATTTTGAACTTTCTCACAATCTGTGACAGCAGATGTTTGCAGTTTATAATGCAGCACTTGCTCTCCAGATCACCGTAGTGGATCCACGTCTTGTCCCTAGTGATGATCCATCTCAGAAGGTATCACACTAATTTTGTTACCAATTCGAAGGGGACTAGCAGACATCCGAACATTTGCACTTGTATTCTTCTGTGAGATGCTGCAATCCATGCTGCCAAGACCTTATGAAAGCCTTGAGTGTGGTCAAACCATGACTGATTTGCCATCTCACCAGCAGTCACAATTCTGTCTCTTAGAATCATGGCACTGACTCATTCAATGATGTGATCAGCAGTGGATGTGGAAAGTCAATCTTCTCATTTTGAATCAGATACACTTGCACTACCCTTTGTGAACCTGTCAGTCTACTGTGGTAATGCAGAGTTAACATGCTGTGCTGAAAGTCTTAGATGGATTTCTCCCCCTGGTACACCACAGTGCACCAAATTGGTTTACTGCATGCTGGTCTTCTTTGATGTATCAGTGCAGTGGCCATATTAACACTGCCACCACACTGTAACTGCTAATCATTCAAGGTTGAAACTGCAAGACAGTGATTAAGTGTGTCTACACTTCCAGTCAGCCTGCAACTACCAATGTTGCCAATAACATAATAATGTAAATGAAACCTTGTGGACACTTTCTAACTCACCCACATAATATGCATGTTTTTGCCCTATAAATTAACATTGTAAAATTCAGGTCTTCTGCAATGTGCAGCTGTGTTGCTGCGTGCACAGCTAACCATGTTCCTTCAAAATATGAACAATTCTCACAAGAACACAAGCAACGCATCGCCAAAGTTATGAATCCTCAATTTTTATTTTCATCCTATTTGATTCAATATGAAACTGCATTAATCTTCATTTCACTCAGTTGAATCTCGTCTAACGGCAGATGCAGAGGCTGCACTAAACTATCCAAAATAACATACAAACACAAACCACACGCATGGGTGATGGACAAGGAACGCAAATTCCTATCTACAATGCTATTACCTTAGTGTACTGTAACAGAGCATGTGGACAGAAATCAAGCAGAATGGTGGCAGCTTCTTGTGCTGGCACACAGAGAACCTGCAGGCTCAGGTTTCCATGGAGCTGTGGGTGTGTCTGTACAAACTGGTGCACCTCAACCAAACAGTCATGGGGCAGTTTCCCAGAACACAGCAGACACTGTAAGAGAACAGATGGTACAGACAGAGTTAACCTTTATCGTACGGACATTTAATTCAGTCTTCGTGCTCTGGGTACAGAATTTTCTCCACGATGGCCCTTTAAATCGTTGCACATGTTTGACAATAAACGTTTATATATTATGTACCAAAGATAATGAAATAATGTAATAATCTGCATTGTAAAAAGGAATCCTGTAACAGACCCAGTGTGGCCCAGAGGGTTCCAGGAGGTTTAGACTCACAGATTTCCATGACATTCAGCACGCAAAGGTGGTAAGGTCAGCCTCACGCACCAGCCGCCTTTACCCCCAGGAAATGTTCCTGATACTCATTTTTACTGGGGGTCGAGTCGACCCCAGAGCCATGGTATGGTTGGAAGGAATATGTCACTGAAAAATCCAGTGATACCACCGGGAATTGATCCCTGGACCGTCCGAATAGTAGCGCAGCGCCTTAACCACTACGCCACCCCAGGCTCCAATAATCCGCATTGTGTTGGGAATAAATCAGAGATACTTCAGTTAAAAAAAAATTCAGTCGAATTATTTAGTGCCTAAATGCAGGAAGTTAATTTTAAAAAATTTTCAATTTATTTTCTTTACGTTTCTGTTTCAGGCCCCAAATTCCAGCTTCAGGATCTGTGGATTTGTGCCTTGGTGTGGTGGTGTCAGAAACATCCTCTTACTTCACACACATCATACTTTCTCAACACTTCACTAACTTTTCTCTTCACACCACTCGCTATTCACACGCAACACCGTCATGAACCGAGAAAGACCTACGTTTGTTGAGTTCTGTTCCAGTATACCAACATGTGTTATCATTTCCAGTATGTTTTTCACAATGGGGAATTGAGAATTTCTACATAGTATTTCCTTACTCCGCCAAGGAAAGAGCAACTTAAACAGAGATATTTCAGCGTTGTCTAAAAATGCATAAAATTCTATTGTCTAAAATAAATGATGCAGTTGCTCGATGCCCCTGCTTCTTCACTCTCGCTGCCCCAAACCAGTTCAGATATCTGGTTTGGGGACAGGAACCCGGCTCTCTTATGCACAGACATCCAGACATTGCAGACTGCTGACTTAGAAACGAATATTCAGTCCGGCTTATTATTATGAAGTTGGAACAAGTGGTAACGCACTGAAATGCCATATTATTTCAGCTGTTTTATGGCTGTACTATTTGCAGACCAGTCTGTTTATTTCCATATATCAACCTCAGATGAAATTATAACCCAGTGGAATCTGCCAACAAGGCTTCTCAATTTCAGTATAAGTTATGGGAAAACCATGACCTCACAAAGCAGCCAGTAATTACCTACATTTATTTGTGTGGGCAAATTTATGCATCCTGTTTATCTTATTTTTCAAAGAGTCCTTCTGGAATTGAGCACAAACTGAACTGAAATGTAACACAGGCATTAGAGAAAATATACCATTGGCATTTTATCATACACAGACAGTTGGTGCTTAGTCCCTTTTAGTATTCATATATCCTGTGACCTTACACATAGAGTGTGTGTCTGTTTTGGCTACATGACAGAACAGTCTAATATATGCCACTAAATGATGTAGTTCTTTGCAGTGGTAAAGAGCAGAGTACAGAGCAAGAAAATTCTTATATGAAGCACGCACGGTCACAAATAGAATTCCTGTAACACCAACACTTAGCAGAGTGAATGAGGCTTCGCATTTGAATTTGTTGACAAATTACTGGGATGAAGGGGAGTAGCATGGCTAAATGTTTCTTCAGAAGGAAATGAAAGGGGTCAGTTGCTTAGCATAAAAAAAAACATACGATGTTTCGAAGATTACAGGCTGGCTAGAAATTTGGTATTCATGAGGTGCATATGTACATAATTGGGTAAAGTAGCCGGAGCATGAATCTGACCACAAACCATTATAAAATGTGGAGATAACGAATGAGGCTATAATTCTAAGCCTCTACAA
>Ga0209629_10002180_pt1 | contig 13114 bp, 16 predicted proteins | sample TergutCu122P5_FD_187286 | JGI IMG/M metagenome (GOLD analysis project Ga0209629, IMG submission 187286) | Cubitermes ugandensis P5 segment gut microbial communities from Kakamega Forest, Kenya - Cu122 P5 (SPAdes) (version 2) | ecosystem: Host-associated > Arthropoda: Insects > Digestive system... | reverse complement strand
GCCTATTTTGAAGAGTATTGACGGCTTCCCGCTGGCCGCCGCCTTTGCCGGCTGGGGCAGCCAAGGGCAAGCGGCCTCGCCAGCCAGCGCCGATACCCAGCCAGTGGTGAGCGGGCTGCAACCCTACACGGTGCTGATTACGGTGTATTGATGGGCTTGCCGCGTTATATTTTAACCGTCATTCCGCGCGAAGCGAAGCGGAGTCGCGGAATCCATTGAGGAAAAGACTGGATTCTGCGACTACGCGCAGAATGACTGGGCAGATGATTGAGGAAGGGTTATTCCGTTGATAACCTGAAATTGATGCGCCGTTTTTACCTTGTCTATGCCGATCGGGCAATTGGGGAAGCAGTGATTACCCAATCTGAAGCAGTAGTTTGGGAACAAACAATTTCCAAAGCTATCGTCCGAATTGGGGAATCGGTGGTTCCCCAATTCAAGCCTTGAATTTGAATAGCCAGGTAATTTACTCATAAAATCGCCTATGCCCTGGCTCAGCGAAATCAGAATCGCCCTGTTCACCGCTCTGTGGTTCGTCTTCCTCACCTTTCCCATCATGGTGGTGAAGGCCGACCCGATCGGCAAGGCCGTGGTCTGGCGCTGGCACAACGCCCTGTGGGTGGGGATTGTTTCTTTTGCCATTTGCCTGGCGCTGCGTCTGTGGCGGCGCTACCGGCGGCATGGGCAACAGGCGCATCCGGCCACAGCCGCCGAGACCAGTGACATTTCGTTCCTTGAGCGGCTTCTCGATAAGCCAGGGCAGCGGCGGGTGCTGCTGGCGGCACTCATCATCCTTGCCGTCATCTTCCCCTTTATTGCCTCATCGTACCAGACCAATATCATGATCACCGCCCTGATGTACGTGGTGCTGGGGCTGGGGCTGAACATCGTCGTCGGCATGGCCGGGCTGCTCGATTTGGGTTTCGTCGCCTTTTACGCCATCGGCGCCTATACCTACGCCCTTTTGCATCTGCATTTCGGTCTCGGTTTCTGGCAGACTTTGCCGCTTGGCGCCGGCCTGGCCGCGCTCGGTGGCATCTGCCTGGGTTTCCCGGTGCTGCGGCTGCGCGGCGACTATCTGGCCATCGTCACCTTGGGCTTTGGCGAAATCATCCGTCTGGTGCTGGAGAATTGGGGCACATTTTCCCAGGGACCAAGCGGTATCTCGAATATCCCGCGCCCCAGCCTGTTCGGGCTGATGTTGACCCTGGATCAGTCGATCCTCTACATTTATTTCATCATGCTGGTCTTCGTTGCCGCCACCATCTTCGTCGTCAGGCGTTTGCAGGATTCGCGGCTGGGCCGCGCCTGGCTGGCTCTGCGCGAAGATGAAATCGCCTGTGAGGCCATGGGCATCGACAAGCGCAAGACCAAGCTCGCGGCCTTTGCCCTCGGCGCCTTCTGGGCCGGCGGCATGGGCGTCGTCTTCGCGGCCAAAACCACCTTCGTCAACCCGGCCAGTTTCACCTTTCTTGAATCGGTGATCATTTTGTCGATTGTCGTTTTGGGTGGCATGGGCTCGATCATCGGCGTCATCTGCGGCGCCCTGATCCTCATTTTGTTGCCGGAATACCTGCGGGCGCTCTCGGAATTCCGCATGCTTGCCTTTGGCGCCATCCTCGTCCTCATGATGATTTTCCGGCCCCAAGGCCTGATCCCGGCCCGGAAGCGCCGCTACTCTACCCCGCGCCTGGCCGAGAAAAGGGCGGAGAGCGAGCCATGAAGCCGATCCTGCAAGTCTTAAGCCTGAGCATGGCCTTTGGCGGCGTGCAGGCACTGGCAAACGTCGATCTGGAAGTGGGCGAGGGCGAGATCGTCGCCCTGATCGGGCCAAACGGTGCCGGCAAAACCACATTTTTCAATTGCCTGACTGGCATTTACACACCGACCGGCGGCGACATCTTTTTGACGGCGCCGGGGAAAAAGCCCTGCCGCTTAAATGGCCTGAAACCGAACAAGGTGGTCGAAAAGGGCCTGGCCCGCACCTTTCAGAATATCCGCCTGTTCAAACGCCTGACGGTGCTTGAAAACGTCATGATTGGCCGCCACTGCCGCGCCAAATCCTTCATTTTCGGCGCCGTCTTCCGGCCGCCGGCGACGCGGCGTGAGGAAGCGGCCATCGCCGCCGCCAGCTACGCCCTGCTGCAAAAGGTTGGCCTGGCCGAAGCCGCCGGCGAATTCGCCGACAGCCTCAGCTACGGGGCGCAGCGGAAGCTGGAAATAGCCAGGGCCCTGGCCACCGAACCTGCGCTCTTGCTGCTTGATGAACCGGCGGCGGGCATGAATCCGCAGGAGACGGCGGAGCTGGTCGGCCTGATCCAGGATATTGCCGGTGACGGCCAGGCCGTGCTCTTGATCGAACACGATATGAAGCTGGTCATGCGCCTGTCGCAGCGGATTTATGTCATGGATTATGGCCGGCGCATCGCCTGCGGCCCGCCCGCCGCCATCCGCGCCAACCCGGCGGTGATCAAGGCGTATCTTGGTGAGGAAGACGATGCTGCGGCTTGAACACGTGCGGGCCGGATACGGCAATATCCTCGCCATTAAAGATATCAGCCTGGTGGTGAGCGAAGGGGAAATCGTCACCTTGATTGGTGCCAACGGCGCCGGTAAAAGCACGACCTTGATGACCATCTCCGGCCTCGTCGCCTGCCGTGGCGGCAAGATTCTCTTCGAGGGCGAAGAAATCCAGGGGAAGGCGCCGGACGACATTGTCAAGCTGGGTCTTTGCCAGGTGCCGGAGGGCCGCCATATCTTCCCGCGCTTGACGGTGCGGGAAAACCTCGACATGGGCGCTTTCCTGCGCCGCGACCCGCCTGGCGTCAAACGAGACCTGGAATTTGTCTATGCGCTTTTTCCCATCCTGGCAAGCCGCCAGCATCAGAACGGCGGCACCCTTTCCGGCGGCGAGCAGCAGATGCTGGCCATTTCCCGCACCCTGATGGCCAGGCCGAAGATGCTCTTACTCGACGAACCGTCGATGGGTCTCGCCCCTTTGGTGATCAAACAGATATTTGAAATTGTGCGGCAAATCAACCGCGAGCAGGGCGTTACGGTTTTCCTCGTCGAGCAGAACGCCAACCAGGCGCTGGCCATGGCGGCTCGCGCTTACGTCCTTGAAAACGGCGTCATCACCTTCAGCGGCACCGGCGGGGAGCTGCTGGCCAATGAAAAGGTGAAGAATGCCTATCTTGGCATGTGAAATAGTATGAACAACCAGCTTGTCTCTGTCGCCCGCGTGGTCATGGCGATTTACGACGATATTGACCAGGCGGTGGCGGTTTTTCAAAAGGAAAGCGGCCTCGCCTGCCCGAAATTTTGCGGGCGTTGCTGCGACAGCCAGAAGGTCGAGGCGACGATTTTGGAATGCCTGCCCTTGGCTTTGGCTTTATTCGAGGCCGGAGAGGGCGAGGCGACGCTCGATGCCATCGAGCGTATGCCGCCCGAAGAAAAGCGCTGCCTTTTTTACGACGGCCAGCACGAAGCGCGGCAAAGCTGGGGCTGTGGCCGTTACGAAACCCGGCCCCTTATCTGCCGCATGTTTGGCTTTGCCGGCAATCCCGACCGCCTGGGCCGGCCGAGGCTTGCCTTATGCCGGGTGATGAAGAACTCTCTTCCCCTCGGCGAAGGCGATGAATACCGGCTGGCCAGCGCCCGGATGCCGGTATTTCACGAGGCCGCCCTGCGCCTGGCCGCCCTGCATCCCGTCTACGGCGCCAGGCTGTTGCCGATCAATCTTGCTTTTCGCGAGGCATTGCTGAAGGTGGCGGCTTTGCGTTATCTTGATGCCATGCAGGAACAATCGGAAAACGTCTCAAGCCAAGCCGCATGAAAAATTATTACCGCATTCTCGAGGTGGACGAACGCTGTGACGGCGAGGAAATCCGCCGCAATTACCGCCGTCTGGCCATGAAGTTTCATCCTGACCGCAATCAGGGCAACCCGGCGGCGGAACGCATCTTCAAGGAGATCGCCGAAGCCTACGGTGTCCTGGGCGATGCGGAAAAGCGGCGCGAGTATGACGCGGCCATAAAAAGCGGCGGCTCTTCCACAGGTTTTCAGCAGGAAGATATTCTACGCGGGCTCTTTGTCAAACCTGAATTCCGCCAGACGCTGCGCGCCGTTTTTAATGAATTCAGGAAAGCCGGCTTGGGCCACGATCAGAATTTTGTCAAAAACATTTTTTTCAGCGGCAAAGGCGGCGCTATTGCCGCCGGTCTGCTGCTGGCCGCTTCGCACGGTGGTCGGCGGCTTTTCGGCTTTGCCGGACGCCGGCTGCTGCAAGCCGCGCCCGTTCTTGCCGCGGCGGCGGGCGGCGCCGTGAAAAAAATCCTCGACAGCGCCAAATCGTCGCCCGGAAACACAGCGGCAACGGGAAAAAAGGACATCACCTTTCGCATCTTTCTCACCGCCAAAGAATTCGCCATCGGCAAAACCATCCACGTCTATTCGCAAGCGCGGGAGCGTCAACGCCTGCGGATCGATATCCCGCCCGGCAGCCGTCCCGGCCAGAAGCTGCGGCTGGTCGGCCATGGCCGCGCCGGGCAGGGCGACCTGTTTCTTCTCCTGATGCAAAAACCACAAAGCGACGGCGCCCCACATGCTTGATAATTCTCCTGGTGCGGTCACAAGCGGCGGCAATGCCCGCGCCGCCGGTATTTTCTTCGTCGCCTTGTCGGCGGTGTCCTTTGCCTTTCTGCCGATTTTCGTCAAATACGCCTATGCCGAGGGCCTCAGCACCCTGACCATGTTGGCGCTGCGTTTCACGCTGGCTTCGCTGGCGCTGTGCCTGATCATGCGTCTTCGCCATGAACCCTGGCCGAAACGGCGGCAACTGCCGGCCCTGATCGCCATGGGCGCTTTCGGTTACGTCGGCCAGTCATTCTGTTTTTTCGCCGCCCTGCAATACGCCACCGCCGGTCTGGTTTCCCTGCTGCTCTATCTTTACCCGGCTCTGGTCATCATCTTCGGCGGCTGTTTTTTCCGCGAGAAGATCCGCCCGATCCAGGTGGCGGCGGTGGTGGCGGCGTTGTTCGGCACCATGCTAATCATCGGTGGCGGTCAGGAAGGAAGTTTGCCCGGCATCGGCCTGGGATTCGGCGCGGCGATAACCTACGCCTTCTATATCCTGGCCGGCAGCCGCGTGCTGCGCAGCGAAGGCGCTCTTGGCAGCGCCACGGTTATCTGTCTTTCGGCGGCGGCGGTTTTTGTCGTCGCGGCTCTGTTGCAGCGCCCGGCCTGGCCCAGCGGCCTTACCGGTTGGTTGACGATTTCCGGTATTGTCGTCATCGCCACGGTGCTGGCCATGGTTAGTTTTTTCGCCGGCCTCGCCCGCCTGCCCGCCGCCGATGCCGCCACCATTTCGACGCTTGAGCCGGTGGTGACGGTTCTCTTGGCCACGCTTTTGTTCGACGAGCCGTTGGGCTTGGCCAAATGCCTGGGCGGGTTGATCATCATCGCGGCCCTGGTTGTTTTGGCGCGGCAGGCGGCATGACGAAAACCCTCCGCTCTTGTTGATCATCGCCGTTTCAGGTATAGTCGCCCACCTTATTCATCTTTTTCCCGGCCTTTACTTCCTTTTTCCGACGGTTGATTTTTTCCCATGATTGGTATTTTCGATTCGGGCGTCGGCGGCATGACGGTGGCCAGGGCGATGGAACAGTTTCTTCCCGGCTATCCGATTCTTTATCTCGGCGATTTGGCCCGCACCCCCTATGGCACGAAAAGCGCCGACACCATTATCGAATATTCCCGCAACAATGCCGCCTTCCTCATCGAACACGGGGCGACGCTCATCGTCATCGCCTGCAACACGGCTTCAAGCGTCGCCACCGAGGCCCTGCGCCGGGAATTTTCCGTGCCCATCTTCGAGGTGATCAGCCCGGCGGTGGCGGAAGCGGCCGAAGCGAGCGCCAGCGGGCGCATCGGCGTCATCGGCACCAGCGCCACGGTGCGCAGCGCCATGTATGAAAAATTGCTGCATGAGGCCCGTCCAGATTGCCAGGTGTTTCAGCAAGCCTGTCCGCTTTTGGTGCCGCTGGTCGAAGAGGGCTGGCTGAACCGCCAGGAAACGAAGATGATCATTCGCCGCTATTTGCAGCCGCTGAAAAACCAACAGATCGATACCCTGGTGCTCGGCTGCACCCATTATCCGCTCTTGGCGCCGCTGATTCAGCCGCGCATCGGCAAAAAAGTGCGGCTGATCGACTCGTCGCTGGCCACCGCCGCCTTTCTGCGCCGGACCTTCAGCGAACGGAGCAATTTGGCCGACGGCCTGAAAACCGGCGGCAAAAACCGTTTTTTCGTCACCGACCGCACCGAATCGGTGCAGAAAATCGCCGAAACGATCTTTCACCGTCCCATGGAACTCGATTTGGTATGAATACCTCGCGCCTGATTTTCCTGTCGCTCTTTGTTGCCGCCGCCATCGCCCAGGCCGCCTTGTCCGGGGCCGCTTTGGCCGAAACCGAATATCCGCTGGATATCGCCCGCCGCCTGCAAAACCGCTACGACCATATGGAAAGCCTGAATTTCCATTTCAATCAAAAAGTCACTGGCCAAATGGCCGGCCGCGACAAGACGGCTTCCGGCGAAGCCTGGTTCCTGAAAGGGGCCGATGGCGGACGGATGCGCTGGAACTACGTCAATCCACGCCAGGTATTGGTGAGTGACGGCCGGAAGTTTTCCATGTATTTTGAGGAACTGAAACAAATGATTGTCAGCGACGCCAACTCCCTCGACCAGGAGCTGACCTACTCCTTTTTCAGCGGCCGCGGCAATCTGGAACGGGATTTCCACATCCTGCCCGCCGGCGAGGAATACGGCATTCAGGATTATCAGCACGCGGCGGTGAAAGTCATCAAGCTGGTGCCGAAAAAAGAACAGGCGCAGGTGGAAGACATCCATCTATGGGTGAACGCCGATTCGTTGATCGAGCGCATCGTCCTGCGCGACCACCTCGACACCCGCACGACGCTGACCCTGTCCGCCATCAAGCCCAATGCCCTGACTGACCTAAGTCAGACTTCGATCAAGCAACTGTTTTCTTTCACGCCGCCAGCCGGCACCGAAACCATCAGGCAGTAACCAGGAAATAGCCATCAAAACGAGTGACGCCATGGAAGAAGCTTTAAGTTTTGCCGAACTGTTCAACTCCGAAGAAGACAAGAAAATCCGCCGGATCAAACCCGGTCAGAAGATTACCGCCACCGTCGCCCACATCAGCGGCGAATCGGTGTTCATCGATGTCGGCGCCAAAAGCGAAGGGGTGGTCGATGCCGCCGAATTGCGCGACGAAAACGGCGAGATGACGGTCAAGCCCGGCGACACTATCGCCGTCTACGCCCTGACCGCCCGCGCCGGGGCGCAACCGTTCACGACGCGCATCGGAGGACGCGGCTCGGCCCATCTCGAAGAGGCCTTTGCCAACGGCATCCCGGTCGAGGGCACGGTCAAGGCGGAAATCAAGGGCGGCTTTGAAATCGCCCTGGGTTCGGTGCGTGCCTTCTGCCCCTATTCGCAGATCGGCCTGCGCCGCCTGGCCGATGCCAGCCAGTACCTCGGCCAGGCGCTCTCTTTTCGTATCAGCCGTTACGGTGAAAATGGCCGCAATATCGTCGTGTCGGCGCGCGCCCTGCAGGAAGAGGAACAGGCGGCCAGGCGCGAGGCGCTGCGCCAGAACCTGAAGGAAGGCGATACGGTCGAGGGCGAGGTCAGCTCAATCAGGGATTTCGGCGTCTTCGTCGATCTCGGCGGCGCCGACGGTCTGATCCCGCTCAGTGAAATGTCGTGGCAGCGTGGCGATACGCCCGGTGACCTGTTTCAGCTTGGCCAGAAGGTGCGGGTTGTCGTCAAGAAACTCGACTGGGACGGCGGCAAGATTTCCCTGTCACACAAAGATACTCTGGCCGATCCCTGGCAAGAGGCGGTGGCAAATCTCCATGCGGGCACCAGCCTGACCGGTACGGTGGCGCGGCTGACGCCTTTTGGCGCCTTCATTACCCTGATGCCGGGCGTCGATGGCCTGTTGCATATCTCGAAACTCGGCGCCGGCAAAAAAATCCATCACCCCAGGGAAGCGCTCGAAGAGGGCCAGCAAATCGACGTCACCGTCGAAGAGATCCGACCGGAAGAGCGGCGGATCAGCTTGGCGCCAAGCGGTTACGTCAGCCCGGAAAAGAAGGAAGAAGAGGGGCGCGAGGAGCTGCGACAATTTCAGCGCGAACGCCGTAAGGAACCGGCGCCGCAACTGGGTGGTTTCGGCGCCCTGTTGCAGGCCAAGCTGGCGGAAAAGCAGAAGAAGGGGAAATGACGCGGGGCCTATCGCGCCTGGCCGATGCGCTGGCGGCGGGCTTCAAAGAGAATCACCGCCGCCGCCACCGAACTGTTCAACGATTCAACACCTTCCGCCATCGGAATGGCGATCAGCCAGTCGCACTGCCGCCTGACTAGCGGACGAATACCCGCGCCTTCGCCGCCGATAACCAGGCAGGCGGGCAGGCGCAGGTCGGCATCGTAGAGGCAGCGTGACTCTGGGCCGGCGACGGCGCCGAAATTCCACAACCCGGCCTTTTTCAAAGCCTTCAGGGATTGGGCGAGATTTGTCACTTGGCAGACGGGTAGTTTTTCCAAGGCGCCGACGGCGGATTTGGCGGCAAGGCCCGTAACGGGAGCCGAATGATCCTTCGGCAGTACCAGGGCCATGGCCCCGGCGGCCAAAGCCGAGCGGGCGATGGCGCCAAGATTTCTCGGATCGTTCAGACCATCGCCAGCCACCACCAGCGGCGGTCGTCCAGCGGTGATTTCCTTCGCCACCATGGCCAGCAAATCGTCAAAGGAGAGAAAGTCTCTCGCGGCAATGCGCGCAACCACGCCCTGATGCCGCGCGTCCACGGCGCCCTCACCGGTCAGCCTCAGCGCCGCGCACAGACTCAGGCGGACACGATGCCGCGCCGCCAGCTCGATGATTTCCCGCTGTTTTTTCCCCTTACGGTCCTCGACGAGAATAATTTCGGCAATTTTGCCTGGACTTGCCTCCAGCGCCGCCATAACCGGATGTGTACCCCAGATCAGATCGTCTGACATCGGAATTGTCCGTTCGGCGCGGTACTCGGTCCGGTGCTCGGTCTGGCGTTCCGGGCGCGCTCCAACCTGACGTCTGGCCGGTTTCGCGCTCGGCTTTTTCAGACGTGGTAACTTGTCCATGTCACAGGCCCCACAAGGGCGCCGGGGCGCCGGAGAGGAGCCGCCGGTTTTTCGCCCGTTCGGCATAGATGATCGCCACCACCTGCCGCACGGCATCATCCACAGAGTCGTTGACTACCAGATATTCGTAGTCGGCCATGACGCGCATTTCGGCGGCGGCGTTTTTCAGGCGCAAGGCGAGAATACCGTCATCCTCCGTCGCCCGCCCGCGCAGGCGGCGCTCCATTTCGACCGGACTGGGCGGGATGAGGAAAATGGTCACGGGCGATGGATTCATGCGGCGAACCACCTGCGCCGCGCCTTGGACATCAATCTCCAAAATGACGTCAATGCCCTCGGCGAGCAATTTTTCCACGGCCTGGCGGCTGGTGCCATACATATTGCCATGCACCTCGGCCCACTCAAGGAAATCGCCGCGCCCAATCAACGCCTGAAACTGGCTGGGCGTGGTAAAATGGTAATCGACGCCGTCCGCCTCGCCAGGGCGCGGGGCTCGCGTCGTATGCGATACGGAAAGCATCAACCCCGGCGCCGAGGCCAGCACCTCTTTCAGCACCGTTCCTTTGCCGGCTCCGGATGGCGCCGAGACCACAAAAGCCAATCCTCTATTCATCGTCCTCCTCCGTCCGCGCCTCCTTCAGCAAATCGCTAACCGGGGTCTGCGCCGATAGGGCGGTCAGACGCTGGGTAACGGTTTCGGCCAGGGCGAAAGACAGCACCACATGGCCGGAATCCATGATCAAGAGCGAGCGCGTGCGCCGGCCCTCGGTCATGTCGAGCAGTTTGCCATCCAGCTTGGCGTTTTCCTTCAGCTTTCTCGCCGGCGACGAACCGGTCTTCAGTACCGCCACCACCCGGCCCGCCACGACGGTATTGCCAAATCCGACGTTCAACATCAGCATCGCCGTATCCTTTTCACTCAATATTCTGAATCTGTTCGCGGATCTTTTCCAGCTCGCTTTTCAATTCAACCGTTTGCTGGGCGATAACGGCGTCGGCGATCTTCGAGGCCAGGGTATTGACCTCGCGCAGCAGTTCCTGCACGAGAAAATCGAGCTTGCGGCCAACGGCGGCGCCTTCTTCGAGAAAAGCCTTGAATTGGCGCAGATGACTGCGCAGGCGGACGATTTCCTCGCTGACGTCAGATTTATCGGCGAGGATCGCCACTTCCTGGGCCAAGCGCATCGGATCGAGTTGAACCCCGGCCAAAAGTTTATCGAGCCGCTGCCGCAACTGTTCCTGCCGGTGTCGCAGCAGGCTGGGGATTTCCGCGTCAATGCCATCGACCACCTTGGCAAAATGGCTCAGCCGCCCGCGCAGGTCAGCGGTCAGCTCCGTGCCCTCGCGCCGGCGCATCGCCTCGCAACCGGCCATGGCCTGGTCAATCATTTCTTCAAGTATCGGCCACAGCGCTTCCGCGTCGAGGGTTGCCTGTTCGCGGCTCAAGACATCGGGGAAGGCGCATATCTGCGCCAGCGTTGGCGGCTCGCCGATGCCAAGGCTGTCGGCAAGCTGGCGCAAGGCGTTTTGGTACTGCCGCGCCAGTTCGCTATTGGCCCGCACCCGCATGTCAATGTTGTCCTCACTACCACGGAAGATAGTCAGGTCAACCCGGCCGCGCTGGAAAAATTGGCCCAGCCGCTTGCGCAGACGGTCTTCCAGCGCCTGGCAATCACGGGGCAGCTTGATCTTGGCGTCGAGAAAGCGATTGTTGGTACAGCGAACCTCCGTCCACCAATGCGTCCCCGCATACTCCATTTCGGCGCGGCCAAAGCCGGTCATGCTGCGCACGGTCATAATTCCCCCTCAGCCGCCAATAAAAAAGCGGCGCAAAAGCTTTCACTCTTGCGCCGCTGACTTCCACCGAAAAACCGGCGGTAATTAAACCATTTGTTATTTCAGGGTCGCATCCAATCGTTTGGCGATGGTGTCACTCAGGTCGATGGCTGGGTTGAAATAGACAACACCAGCGCGCTGCTCGATAATCATCGTGTAGCCGCCATCTTTGCCGATCTTGTCGACGATACCCGGCAACGCCTTTGCGATAGGCTCGAACTCCTTGCCTTCCAACTGTTGAAGCTGTTGCTCGGCGGGTTGTCGTTTGGTTAGGAATTCCTGTAACTTCTTCTGAAACTCGCGACCCTTATCCGCCTTGACTTCCTCGCTCCAGACGGAACCTTTTTGCTCGATATCCTTCTTCAAAGCAGCCAAGGCATCCGCTTCCGGCTTGAGCTGGGCCTCCAGTTCTTTTTTCCGGCTTTCAAGCCGCTTTTGGGCCGCCTGCCCGTAGGTGCTTTGACTGAGGACCTTCTGGAAATCAAACACCCCAATCTTCACTTCCGCAGCCTGAACATCGGCACAGAAGAAAAGAACCGCCAACAAGGCTACCGCCATCCAACCCATTCGTAGCGACATCACAATTCTCCAGGGATTTACCGTATTCGCCGAATTATTCGGCGATGACAAAATCGTCACGACGGTTCTGCGCCCAAGACGCTTCATCGTCGCCATGAACGAGAATTCTTTCTTCGCCATAGCTGACCGTGGTCATATTGGCTTCCGGGATGCCGCGTTTCAGCAGATCTTTTTTGGCGGCCAGAGCGCGGCGCTCACCCAGCGCCATATTGTATTCGTTGGTGCCGCGGGGATCGGTGTTGCCCTCGATGCGGATGTGGATGTTCGGATTTTCTTTCAGGTACCTGGCATTACCTTCCATGCGGGAAACCTGATCCTTGCGGATGATGGATTTGTCATAATCGAAGTATACCGGTTTCATCGGCGCCGAGGTGCGTCCTTCAAGAACCCCCATCGGTTTGGAATCCAGCGACTCGGCCTGAGCGACACCACTGCCGGCGGTCTGCGCCGTTGCCGCCTTTTTGGAGCCGCATCCCGCCAAAGCCAGCACGGACACACACAACAATACAGGCACTACAACTCCCAATTTCTTTACCATGACTCTTCTCCTGTTGAAAAAAACAGTCCTTCAAATATACAGCCTCTTTCTGTTGTTTCGACGTGATTCACGCCAGGAACCACGCAATCTCACTAATTTCTCACTATACACACATTACCTTTGCCCTTACAAGGCGTTTTTCGTGGCGAAAATGATTTTTCCCCTCGCCCCGGCCATAGGGTCCGGTGCGAGGGGATAACTTTCCAGTGGCTATTCGCCGGCTCAGGTTTTACAATAACATGACCGATTGATTTCAGGCTGGAGAAACCCGCATGGGCAGCCACATATTTTGGAGACACTATGGCAAAACCGAGTATCAGCGCGAGCCGATCGACAGACAAAACCATCCGCGCTATTGATAGAAAACGGGAGCAGGAACGAAAAAAAATGTTTCAGCAGGCCAGAGATCACGCCGACCTGCTGGCCACCAAACTGGTGCAGCGCCTTATCGACAAAGGCGTGATTGAAACGACTTCGCCGCAGGCCATCCGTGAGATCGTTGAAGAGCATTTGAAAAGACTCCCCACCATCGAAGATTTTGACCTGCAACTGAAGCTGGCGCCGGTGCGCACTTTGGTGCAGGATCCGAACATGGTCAGCCTTTATCTCACCCAGGTCGTTGTCGAAGATTTGGTCAACCACCCCAAAGTCACCGATGTCTACGGCGCCGACCTCGATGTCTATTTGGCCGTCGATTCGATTCTCAAGGCGCTGCGCCCGCAGTGAAGCATCCTTCCCGTCCGCCGCTCTTGGTGGTTGCCGACCAGCGCGGCAACATCATTGAACACCCCGGTTTGACCATGGCTGGAATGAGTGCCGGTGTTTTTATGCGACCGGGGCTCGCCGAGCTGATTCCTTTACCGCCGGGCAGTGAACTGTTCGCCCTGCCGGGCCGCCTGCCGGTGGGTTGCGGGCCGGACGGCCAGGCGGTCATTGTCGAGAGCCATCCCCATG
>Ga0209629_10002179_pt1 | contig 13120 bp, 13 predicted proteins | sample TergutCu122P5_FD_187286 | JGI IMG/M metagenome (GOLD analysis project Ga0209629, IMG submission 187286) | Cubitermes ugandensis P5 segment gut microbial communities from Kakamega Forest, Kenya - Cu122 P5 (SPAdes) (version 2) | ecosystem: Host-associated > Arthropoda: Insects > Digestive system... | reverse complement strand
AAGGTGTTATCAAATATATATATATATATATATATATATATATATATTGGTCTTTAGGTAAAGTACTTGTTATTCTTATCAGATTTTAATAAAATTTGAATTTTCTCTACAGTTTTTCGAAAAATACTCAAATATTAAATTTCATGAAAATCCGTCCAGTGGAAGCAGAGTTGTTTCATACGGACAAACATTACGAAGCTATTAGTCGCTTTTCGCAGTTTTACGGACGCACGTAAAAACTTTCAAAGTAAAGTTCTTCAAACTGAATGCACATTAAAGCACAGCGCCTAGTCAATTCCACAACACGCTTTTCACCAAAGCGTGGGGAAGCTGTAGGTGGGAATAAGAACAATCCTTGTAACGTGTTTCATGATTACACCACAGTAATTGCAATTTCACATTGATATTACTAAAGACGGTTTAGTGAAGACTACTTCTGGTAGGTCTTCAGCTTATTTTCAAAATCCATGTTTCCAAACTGGACCCTACTAAAATAATTCGTTTACTCATTCACTTGGTTAACGACCGACATTCCACTAAACTGGTCATGGACCCCGTCTCATGGCAAAAGTCGAAGAGCGGCGACCGCTGTGATGAGAATCGTTTTGATAGTATGTAAAATGACGCGTGCTCATTTAAAAAACATGTCTAGCTGTTCATTACGACGAATAAAATATGAATTCATTTAATACTGTTACTATATTCATAATACTTTCTTGTATATATATATATATATATATATATATATATATATATATATATATATACATATTTTCATCCTTGACGTAGCCTAAAGTTACTGTTGTATTAATTAGGATACGGGCTGTGAGTCTGAGGAACTGTGGTTCAAATTCCGACAGTGACAACAAATTTATCATCTTCACAGTGTCTTGGCCGGCTGTGGGACCAAACCAGCCTCCTGTTCAATGGATAAAAGAGGATATTTGTCCTTGAGTAAAGCGGTCAAAGCGTGAAGCTGGCCAATCACCCCCAAATAATGCCGAGATTAAGAATGAGTAGATCTATACCTCCAGTCCTCCATATGCCTTTTTGGCGTGTACAGCGATAAATTTACCTTTATCTTAAAAGTAAGAATATCAGCTTGTTGGAATCCGTGGAAATTCTGAAGCAGCACAGAAGTTATGAATTACAGAAATATATTTTCCTATATTTACGTCACTTCTCCTGAAATTCCTATATTTTCTTCCAGTAATCCAGTAATCTTTTTTAGCCGTATCTCCGACGTGAGCATAAACCCCGCCCCGCCTCCCGAAAAGTTCTAGCTGAGTTCGCCTCTTTCTTTGCAAAACTGTTTCTTTGGATCGATGGCTCTTACAAACCGATGATCATCCGCCTGCAAAATAAACGTCTCCGGAGCGGGCGACAGTGTTTTTAGTCCCTGATTTTGCTTGTATTATTTTTTTTTTCTTCCAGGGCCGGTGGGATTTCTATACTATTCTTATATTTACGGAGTCATATAGTTACTGGTAAGTAAACGTAGGAAGAGTCGATCCCGGTGGCTGTGCCTTATAAGGCAAATGTCTGCAGCAGCTTGATTGCTGGGATCGCGGGTTGGAATCCCGCTGAGGGCATGGATAATCGTCCGTTGTGTTTGTTGTGTGTTATGTAGGTAGGATCCTTTGCGACGAACTGATCACTCGTTCGGAGGAATCCTACCGGGTCCGTGTGTTGTGATTTAGAAGCCTCACAATGAGGCGGTCTAGGCCTAATTTTGAATGTCGTGTGCATGCTGAAAGCGTTAAAGAATAACAATTCTCGGGAAGGGTGCTGCACCACGGGGTTAGTTAAACATGACAAGTAACTTCACTTATATTTGACAACTTTCCCGCCCACCTGTAACCACGCCACGGACATAGGGGGTGCAGCGTCTTGCAGTGTGGATGCATAAATGTAAATACGTTAATATGCTCTATTATACACACACTGTGTATAAATAATATATATATGCATTAGTGGAAGATCGGGGACCGCTGAAGACGTAAGGGCGGCCAGAAGTGGAATGCACAGTACTATAACACTCTAACCAACACACCCACGCTTTCAATATAGTGCTGTAACCAGACTATTGTCGAATTCCTTATGTGTGAACCTACTGCGTATCAACCGAACTGCTCACGCTCTCTGCCAATCACAACGGCGATTTTTTTGCTGCTCGGCTTCACGATATTGTCTTTCGGAGGTCACTTCACACTCCACAATAAATTCTACGAAAGTAGTTGCAACTTTCACGGAGTGGGGGAAAACCGAAAACCGCCGCTTAGCTTGGCCCCTGCTACGGTATAACTCACTGAATCTAATAAGGACGCTGCGTTCCAAACCCTCATTTGAAGCCAGTTTTCGGGCTTCCCATCCACGCCATGGATGATGATGATGATGATGATGGTGGTGGTGGTGGTGGTGGTGGTGGTGGTGGTGATGATGATGATGATGATGATGATGATGATGATAATAATAATAATAATAATAAAACTCAAAGAGGACCGTTCACTCACAGTCAAAGCCACCAAGCCCAAAATATGCAGGAACATACAGAGATAAAACAAAGAAAGGCTTGGACAAAAGAGAAAATAAGAGAAGTGATATGGTGCTATGTATATTGCAAACAGCAGTTTACAGAAAATTACAAGTCATTGTATGAAATATGGAGACAACGGAACCCAATCTGCAGAATGTACATGGATGCTAAGAAACTAATGAACCAGAAACATTATATAATGAAGCACAATAAGATAATGGAGATGGAAATTGAAGAAATAAAGAGGGAAATGCAAACAAGTCAGAGAAGTCATCCGGCAGAAAGAGACGAAGAAACGTTGGTACACACAGATACCATCAAGGATGATGAACACAAGCTGAATGCAATGACCACAACAGGAGAAGAAACGGAAACTCAACAAAACAGGGATCAGATTACCAAATTAAGAGAAAAAACTGAAAGGGCATATGCAAGGAAATATGGGTGCAACTGGACAAAAAAACTGGTACGAACATGTACCAAACTCAGTAGTAACAAATCAAGGAAGCAAGGTGACTATACTGTGGAATGAGCAAGTGCAAACTGACAGAACTATCCCCAATAACAAGCCAGACATTATAATCCGAGACAATGAAAAGAGAACAAACATGTTAATAGATGTAGCAATCCCACGAGATGGAAATGTAATTAAAAAAGAAGCCGAGAAGATTTTAAAATATAAAGACCTTACAATAGAAATACAGCGCATGTGCAATATAAAAACAAGGGTGATACCTGTAATAATTGGAGTGACTGGGACCATTTCCAAATCATTCAGAAAATATGTAAGCGATATACCAGGAAACCATGACGTTACAGAGCTGCAGAAAACAGCCATACTGGGCACTGCACACATACTTCAGGAAGTGCTGACGTAAAAGAACAAAAGAGCCAATGCAGGAACTAGAAATACAGGCACCATAAACAACAAAGACAGAATAGCTGCAACAGTGTATCCCCTAGAGACATGGTTTGTATTTGGAATATGTGTATGGATACCCTGCATAAAGGAGACGATGATGATGGTGGTGGTGGTGGTGGTGGTGGTGGTGGTGGTGATGATGATGATGTTGATGATGATGATGATGATGATGATACATTTTGCAGGGTTTTAGGCCTCATGGCCTGTTCCGGTTCCATTAACAGTTGAAAAGTCTAATGAGGGGTCGTCCTTGGCAGTGGCGTACCCAGGAATTTTTTTCGAGGAGTGGGGGTTCAACAAATTCAGTTGAGGACAGAGGACGGAGAGGACGGGGATCTGGGGGCGGTAGCCCCTTTGTCAGGGGTTCTGGAGGCAGCTGTAATTTGGTACAAGAAATTTCATTTCATATAGTAAATTTTTCTTAATTTTTGGTACTTCAGACTATTCATGATGACAACCAATTTATTTGTCATTGTTAATGTAAAACAAATGTGAACCTAGGTAGTTTTAGAATTTTACTGCCTTTTTTCTGAACATCTTGGGGTGTTGGTGTCCTAAATTCAGCAATTTTTAAACTAATTAGGATGCTGGAATAAGAACACTAAACATTTTCCGCTCGATTTGCAATCCGATTTGACTTTGACAAACTTTTGGGATGCCGGGGTGGGTTTGAACTCCAAAACCAGTTATGCCACTGCAAGATAGTTTGTATTAAAAGAAACCTTTATTTAATAAATTACAACCATATGAGAACACAGTGAACTACAAAAGGAAATTGAGACGCCGGTTCTTCTTGCTCACGCGATTGAGGACTCCACCGATATCTTCGGAATTTCGGGGGGGGGGGTTGAACACCCCAAACCCCCCCGGTACGCCACTGGTCCTTGGCCTCATTTCCCACATGGCTGATATTTCGTAATTGTGACAGTCTCTGTCCATTCGCTGAACATATTATACCCATTCATTTCCGTAATTTTGAACTTTTTTTACAACTGGGTTAATTTTAAGTTCTGAAAAAATCTTCATTGTTTTGTAATCTTTCCATGTGTATTTTGCCTATCTCCTCATAAATTTCATTTCCACTGATGTCATTCTGGATTTATCCTGTTCTCTAATTGCCCAAGTTGCGCATTCATGTAATAAAGTAGGTAGTGCCAAAGTGTTATATATTTTCAGGCTGGTGTGTTTTTATACTGAGTTCTATTAATAATTCCCGTTAGCTGGAGAAATCTTGAAACACATTTTTTTAAAACAACAGCATCACATATTGAAGTTAAACATCTAGGAAGCAGAAAAATACACATGCTGATGAAACTAAATACATGGTCATATCTCGAGATCAGAATGCAGGACGAAGTCACAATATAAAGATTGATAATAGCTCCTTTGTGAAGGTGGAAGAGTTCAAATATTTGAGAACAACTGTAATGAACCAAAATTCTCTTCAGGAAGAAATTAAGAGCAGATTGAAGTAAAGGAATGCTTGATATCATTCGGTGCAGAATATTGTGTCTTCCAGTTAGCTAACCAAAAACATACAGATTAAGATATACGGAAATATAATTTTGCCTTTTGTTTTTTATGGGTGTGAAACTTGGTTTGTCATATTGAGGGAGGAACGTAGGCTCAGGGTGTACGAGAATAGAATATTTGGGCTTAAGAGAAGGAAACTACATGAGGAACTTAATGATCTGCACTCCTCACCCCATGTTTTTGGGTGATTAAATCGAGAAAAAGTAGATGGGTGGGGAATGTAGCATGTATGGGGGAGATGAGATGTGTATACAGGGTTTTGGTGAGGAAACCTGAGGGAAAGAGACCACATGGAAGACCCAGGAGTAGATAGGAGGATAATATTAAGATGGATCTTCAGGAAGTGGGATGGGGGCATGATCTGGATTGATCTGGCTTAGGATAGGGACAGGTGGCACGTACTTGTAAATGTGGTAATGAACTTTGGGTTCCATAAAATGTGGGGAATTTCTTGACTAGCTGAGAACTGGTTGACTTCTCAAGAAGGAATCTGCCTCATGGAGTAACTAAGAAAGTAGAAAAATGGGGAAACCTTATGAATGGTTCGTGGAATATGTACATTATCGAACCAGTTATGGTTCATATAAAAATGTAATTAGTTATAACATGTCATAAAACATTCTGGGAATTCAACGAACTATTGACGTGTGTGGTGAAGATAAATAAAGCATGACCCTTTCACCTGTCTTGTGACTTTCACATTCTGTATGCACGCAATTGCTAATTGCATTAATCACCGTAAATTGTAAAAGAATGTCGCACCACATGCAATCTGCATACAGTGATACAAAGACTTTGGAACTGCTATACAACTGCAGAACACCTACAAGAAGAAAACAAAATAAATGTGGGTAATGGGGAGAAATGCCTTTGAAGGTGCTTGTGTACATAAGGAATCATGATTAATTAATTTGCATCCCTTCATTATTATAATATTAGTCACCAAACCATCACTTCCTGAAGGAATCAGGCACATTATACAACCGATTGGAGTACTGCAGGATAGGCTTTTAGTCTGCACTGGTATCTGTAAACAGCAAACAATGTATACAACATTCAAAAATTCTTCCTAGAACTTTGTATTTTAAATATTACTCCTCACAAATTGATGTATAAATTGACAATCCATGGATTCACCTGACTGAAATACAGGTGACTGTATGCCAAGTTGTGTTTAAAATATATCTACCATGCTTACAGCTGGTAGGGGTTTGAAGGAATGGAATTCCTTTCTTAGAATGATACCACCAATTTTCTTGTGCCTGTTTATCCCTTGAAGAAATTGCAGTCATTAATATCCCTCAGAAGCATGCAGTTAACTTGTATAACATATAAAATGAATAAAAGTATATACAAATTTCCTCCATATTCCAGTAACAGCATTAGATGTTGTTGATAAGGTGTGAAGAAAATGTATATTGTGTGTAGGATAAGAGGTAATTCTTCAAATTAAATATCAATTTAAAGTCTAGGGTCTATAAAAGGATGAGGGCGTTGGAAGGATTACACACTGGAGACATTTTTTACCTTGTTAATAATGGATGCTGTCTATAGAACAGTGCTATGGATTGACATATGAAGATGTGAAAGCAGCTGGGACAGGGGCAGCATTTTCTCCTACGGAGCTACTTACTCTGAAAAAAGAAGATCTGGAACAAGGCCTTGTTTACTTAGGAAAGGACATTCTATCAGCTGAACAGGCATCTGCTCTCTGGACAGCCTTAGTTAAGGTCAGTTACTAACGGTAATACCTAAGTTACTAACGGTAATATCTAAGTTACCTAAGTCTGGATGCTAGTAAAAACAACATTTGTAGAAACAAATGTTGTAAACTAACACAACAGGACAGTACAGAATCTTCCTTATAAAACTGATAACTAAATCTGGAAGTCATGGATTTCCCTACATTTATGAAACATAAAGGTTCATTACAGCATTCACAAAATGCACTGATTGAATTCTAATCTGAACCAAGAGAATCTAGTTCACATACACACAGTTTCTCTAAGATGGATTTTAATATTATCCACTCACTTACATCTAAGTCTCTCAAGTTATATCTCATGGTTTTGTCATTTTTCACTTCCCATTCTCCCCATGTGTGCTACATCACCTCCAGCACTGGATAGAGGAATTAAAATTACAGCGCAAAACAATTTTCGAGAAATGTAACACTGTGCTACTCTTTGTATAGCAACCCTTGTAAGACTTGACATTCTTCCAAATTATATACAAGAATACAGATCCTACCTTACAAAGAACACATAGCATTATGATATAATATAAGATACGATATGATACTGATTGGTAAATGCCATATATAAAAATATTAAGTATTTATTGTGAGAATTATAAGGAACACATAAGCCCACTGTAGGGATGCAGAATTTCTTAATGTTACAGCACGTCATACATGTAGGCCTAGTTACCATTATTCTTTAACTGGTTAATTATTACTGCTGCAACTACAGTAATTTATGACTTTTTAAAAAAGGCAAAAATAAAGTATAGAACTTTGTTTCTTGTAAACTGAAGATTCCTTGAGTCTCCCAGAGCTTATGAAGTTAAATTTCTGTAATGACTCACTGCAGTATGAATGCACTCTAAAGCCACGATTTTGTTATATCTTTGAAGGTTTTAGATTTTAATTAAAAGGCAAATAAGTGTTACTTGGCTCTAGTAAAACAATGAAAATCAAGTGTTTTCTGAAAGTCAGGACAAGCAACGATTTTCTTCTGATTTCAGACAATTATCATGTTTTAGCATTAGTGAATGTTGCATTTTTCTTGAGTATTATTTCTGTTACTAAGTAATTTTTTAAAAAGTGAACAGTGAATAAGACAGAAATGGAGTCTTTATATCACAGCTGGTAGAGTGAATTTATAGCATGGCATAGGACAGTTCTCTTGAACATCATGTCTGGTACATTTATGGGGCCACTTGTATGTGAGTATGCAGAATTTGTTACACATAGGTAATGGTACATCTGTGAAAGCATGTAGTGACTTTCCTTAACAATTTTAACAGTTACAAACTAATCTGTAACACTGATTTATCAACACAACAGGCATATGGAGATGTGAGTGAAATACCTAATGAACGTCTACAGCAACTGGGATGGATTGCTTCAGGTATCCCACCAGAAGACATAAGTAATATCACACTGACTGAAATTGACACCATTGCAGCCCTGGGTCAGTTCCACAGTCTCTCAATGTCACAAGTAAGCATCTGTTCTAAAATGCTTTCAAATACTATTCTCAGCTGATAAATAATCTTCATCTTAGTTCATTCTGTGATGAAATTTTTAATGTTGCTTCTCATTAATTTGTCATAAATGTTGCATATATACTTATAATAAAGTTACTAACAGTAAACAAAAATATGAATCCTCATTAATGGATGGTACATGATTTCATCTGTTATCTCTAACAGAAATTTCATATAAAAACTGTGAAACCTAAGTGTACTATGTAAACCTTTACATCTTTTGAAGAAAACAGATTCCTGTGACCTTCCCTTTTATTGGTCCTGTACCATTTCACATTCATATGCAGCATATTCCTCATATACCTTCTGTCATTAACTGCTTTTCTTTAACATACCACATTCTGTAAAATTTTTCAAATGTTGCACATGCAATTAATGACGCCATTTCAGAATCTACACCAAATAAATATTTTGTGTTCAGTAACTGCTTATATATTTACAGAATCATTCTGTTCATTCTGTAAGTTACATTACGTCTCACGCATTCTACAAAAGTCAGAATGCAGACCAACACAAATGTGTAAAGCCTATTTCATTAAATGATAATGTTCAGTCTAAAGCTGAAGACATTATGAAATACAACGAAGCAAATGATTCTCATCAACAAAAATTTGCAGAAGTGTACAATATTCCAAGTATCATATTTCCTGGAGCATAAGACACACTTTTTTTCCCAAAAAATGTGACCTAAATTAGACTTGCATCTTATGCGCCAAGGGTAAGTATTATTTCCAAACTTATAAATACCCGTACATCTATTATACAACATCTTTATCTTGAGATAGTGAAAACAACCATGAAGATGATTTTAGTGGCAGTGATGACGGTTTTTTGGGTTTCTATGATGAATAAATTATTTTATGGTTGCTAATTTTGGTATGTAACAATCCTGTTTTCTTCCAATAAATTACTAAAATTAAAATACATTCATAATTTTTTTTAAAAATTTCTAACAAAAAAATCATGGTGTGTCTTATGGGCCGGGAAATACGGTATTCCCTCTAAACATAGAGGAAGCCTGAAGTTGTGACAAATTTATACTATTCATCAGACTTTGGTTTCCAATTATAAGTTGACTGGTCAAATAGTTAGGATGTCATCATAGCCAATCTGCAAATAACAAGAACTTGAAAAATTAAATGTCCAATTTAAACAACATGTACTGTCTCTTGGGGTGTTTACATACATATTTAGTATCATGTGCCTAATCCAAGGTACCCTGCACAACTAGAGCACTGTATTATTTTACCATGTTTAATCCATGTTTAAGAACTATCACTGCCCTAACCTTTACCTTCTCTAAGAGAATTAACAGTTAAGAGACCTATTATACAACAGAATTATATACTGTGTCACTTTGTGCAGCCCTTCATTCTTATGTTCGTCTTTCAGCTCTCTGCCCTAGCAGAGCAGGTCTACAACAGCTGGGCAGCCAAGGAACCTGAAGACTACACATGCTATGATCTGGTAGCATTACAACATATATTATGTGGTTTCAACCGCACCATAATTGAGAAGATACATCCTAGTGCATACAGGTAAAACTGATTTTTCCATAACAGAATAACAGTATTAACTTTTAAAAATTTGCTCAACACAAGACACAGGACAACACACATTTTTTTCATTACTTTTGGAGTGCTATTTTGATATGAGGTTTATGTATAGTTCAGCATACACCCAAACTGTAACTCAGGTGTCACCATGTGCACTCCAACACAACTTCAGAAAATGTAACTGTGGTTTTGATGTTTTTCATTGTAACTGTTTATGTTGTCAAACCATATTTTTGCACTACACATCATCCTTTAAAAACTTCTGCTCAGAGAAGTGTAATCTAACCAAAAAAATATCACTACACAGGACATATGTATGCTGTCTGTGTGGTTTGAACAAGCATAGATATTGAAAGTGCCTTCCTCTGTACAGAAGAAACAATAAATGGTACCATGTATCTGAACATGTTAGAAATTTAAGTTCTTCCATATCTTGACATGTTAAAATAACCTACCAAATTGGTGCACACTCATATTTCAATAGCACTGTGCAGCAATCACAGAACTAAATAGGCGGCTGCCAGGAAAGATTTATTGGCCTTCACATTCACTACATTTGAGTCTGTGAAGTTTACTTGTTTAGGACTAGCTTACAGGACACACTGTACTCCTAGACAGCGGTGTCAGTATAAGAGTTATCAGAAGCTACTGCTTAAGTACACACAACATCTGAGTTACAGGCTGGATGTAAGTTGAGCCACAAACAGAGTCCATTTCTTTCCCCACAACCATGTAAATTTCACATGTTATATTCATACAGCTGGGGTATGAAATTCTCTAGATATGGCAATTGTTGCTTGAATATCAAGACCATTCATATGACTTAACACCTGGATAATGCTGCAGCCAGTTCACACCAGATGAACGGAACCAGAAGGCAAATCTAAAAACAGATAACAATTACTATAACTGCACTGAGGAGCCACAGAAGAACACACAAAATGAAAGTGCAAATTACTTTCCCAGTTTGGAAAGTAACCTAACAAAAAGAAGTGGTGACTACTGGAGATACAAACTGGCAGTTCAAGTTCAGGCAGTGTAATCTGCTCATTATGCTGTGTAAAACAATACTGATATGTGCGAAGAGGGATAGAGATGGTAATGCTGCCAGTCAGTGTGCAGGCATAGAAAATTGCTAATCTCTTGCTAGGCCAAGAAATTCCATTCTTGTTATGGTTCTCAATGGTTGATCAGTGTGTTCACAAGTAAGACAATGTAAATCAATCCACATCTTCACTCTACATTTTTCTAATAACCATTTTAATGTCTAGCTTGACCTAAGTCTCCAAGAATGTTCATTTTCTGCCCTCTTCCAACCAAAATTTTTTTTTTATTATTATCCTTACCCATGCTACATATCTAATTTTCCTTGATTTAACCCTCAAATATTGTTCTGTGGAGAGTACAATAACACAGCACTCTCTCCATCACTGCCATCATCACAAGCCAACAAATAAGTGTTTTTGAAGCACTATATGGGAATTAAAATGTGATTGTGTGTTCCAAAAATGGACGTCATATTTGTATGCTGTGTTGCTCATACCATGCGTATGCTTAAAATCAAGACATGTTTGTATGCATACTCCATGCAAATGGCTGTGAGCTTGTACTTGAAGTGGCTCGCTATCACACAGTTTTAATATTACAGCATTATAATTTTATGCTTGTCAACTTTATGTATTTTAGAATTGTAATATTTTTAATCATTCCAATGAGGGCGATGCAGTACCTAGATCAGCATGTTGGACTTGTATTCCTTTATTCTAGAAGGTTCTCTGAGAACGGCATCATGGTGTCAAAACATGTAGGAGTTTGACACTTGTCATGACTTGAATTGTAAGAAGTGCATGTATTGGTTGATACATTGATTTTGTATTCATATGTTGCATACTGACATCACCGAGATATAATGTTCTTCTATTTTTGTTCGGTTGTTTACAAGCACACAATGTCAGTGAGGTTAACCAACATTGCTATATGTAATAATGTGGGTGTGCTCTACTATGTGGTGGAGGTAAAATTTTGCAAGATATTATAAGCAACAATTAGCATGTTTGAAAGTTCATCTCAGATTACTGAAAAAGCATAAAAACATGTACAGAGAATTTTTTTTTTCATCTGTAAGGAACTTCCCGCTGTAAACACCCTCATGTTTAGGAATCTGAAAACTAGGTGATTCATTATGACAAGACAGCAGCTCACTCTTCATAAAATAATATCTAACCAAGAATGATATCACTATATTTCTTGAAACTCCAGATCAAACCCTTCCTAATCACTGCTTGTTTCTAAGAATTAGTCAGTAAACAGGTAATACATGATACAACAATGCTCGGTAAATATGTCACAGGAAAGTACCTGCATTGTAATGGCCGGTGGATGGTAGTGAAGAGAATTGCTCTGAAGGTCATGCACAGTAAGATGTAACATAATGACTGACTGGTAAGCTAACAAACACAATATTTCATGAAATTTTGATTCTGTTGTACACTTCTTTGATAGCAAAGCTTCCAAATCTCTGGGAGGACTGAAATTCTGCCCCCTGGACATACTGCAAGGACTGGCTACTTTAGCAACGGACAGTGAAGCATTTGGTAACACAGACCTTTGGACAGCAACACAGGTAAAGACGATGGAATAGAGCCATCTGTCCCTGATAACTTAGAATGCTCTGGCTATCTTACTACATAAATTGTCCTATAATTGCAGTTGGCTGTATGTAGTGCATCAGAGCAGTTACAACAATTAAATCACTGGCACCATCTGCAGAAACACTTCAAGTTTACCATCAGCTGTTTCAGAACTGCCAGTGCTCAAAGTCTAAAATATAATCACATTAACAAAAATCAGAAAGTGTTCACTAGTTGCATTAATCAAAACCTCTGACTACAATTAGGCACCAGCCTAACTCTAGTCAGAGGTTTTCATTTTTTTGAAGATCTGTTAATTGTATATAACATTAGGACTCTATGATTTGAAGGTTAGAAGCATTTCAACATAACAAGTTCTTTTATGTTTTTTCATGAGATGTAGAAAATTAATCAGTCATTGTTTCTGGGGTCAAAATTCCAAGTACTACCCAGGACAGAAAAGTTTTAAACTTTATGTACTATAAAAGAAACTTATGCAGTATGGTGCATGAAGGCTAGTGCTGAAGGTTTAAAGAACAGAACTTTCTTTGCCTCTAATGGCATACTGTCCATACCAAAGATGACTAAATCAGTTAAACTGTTCAGCAGTTAAGTTGATGCACACACACACACACACACACACACACACACACACACACACACACACACACAC
>Ga0209629_10002175_pt1 | contig 13132 bp, 10 predicted proteins | sample TergutCu122P5_FD_187286 | JGI IMG/M metagenome (GOLD analysis project Ga0209629, IMG submission 187286) | Cubitermes ugandensis P5 segment gut microbial communities from Kakamega Forest, Kenya - Cu122 P5 (SPAdes) (version 2) | ecosystem: Host-associated > Arthropoda: Insects > Digestive system... | reverse complement strand
CAGAACCCCTGACTAGGGGGCTACCGCCCCCAGATCCCCGTTCTCTCTGTCCTCTGTCCTCAACTGAATTTGTTGAACACCCCCCCGCCCCGAACAAAATTCCTGGGTACGCCACTGGCGACACAGACCCACTTATCACTAACAGAATATAATTTGTCATTGTTATTCTTGTTCGCAGTATGGGCATTTAGAAATATAGGCCTATCACACCAACGATATTTTATCAATATATGTGAAATCTTATTACGTACATACGTACTCGTATATTACTGTCTTCATTACAGACATGGTTCACTTATGCACTAAGAATTATGTTCCTAAATGATACTTTTTATTTATTTTCCATGCGAAACATAATCCTCCGCTCGTTCTGAACTTCTTTGTTATTTCCGCCTTTCGTATTCCCACTGAATATAATATCTGCTTCCTTAATTATTTTGAAAATTCCTTCATTGACTCTGACCTACAGACTTCTTACACTCCAAATTCAAAATCCAACATTTATTGTCTATTGCCTATGTCATTCCAAAAGGATCAAAGTCAGAGGATTTTTGAAAATTTTATAACAAGTGAAGTGTACACGGTGAGCAGTATTGGGCCCTCGCCTAACTCACAGACTGGAGGACCCTTCCTTGTCGGTCGTCCGCTTTGGCTTATCCAGTATATTCGCAGATTAACTTTATATAAGGAAGCAGTCTCGTCCATCTGAAACCTGAAGACGAGCCATGTTGTAGTGGCGGGAGCCCACTTATGGCAAGTCGAAATTATTACTGAAAATTAATCTGTACTATTTTCAAGCATTCGCCTGTAAGATTAAATATTTAATGGGAAAATTACATAAAGCACTGACATCGGTCAGTGAGATACTGTACTTGGTTGTAACATTTCCCGCTTAAACTGATACGATAAGTCAACCACGTAACATAAAAACTGAATTTCAAAGCGTAACAGTATTATTCCATTACGAGATTTGTGATTTATGTATATTATTTAATTTACTTGTAGATATTCTGAGGACTGTAGCAATGAGAGTGATCATTCAGAAGAAACGTCTGGAATATTAGGATTGGTGAGTTTTTTTTAATATGAAAATAAAAAAAACGGTTTCCATATTATGCTATATATACCGGATAGTGAAGACAGAGCTCATTTCTGCAGAGTTGTCAATTTGGACTTTAAAATTCTTTATGGATTAAAATTAAGTCCGACATGCTAATAATGTTTTATGTTGCTAAAGTTCAGGTATGCTCGGTGCAGTGACTTGCTACTGATTGCAATTGGAACAACTTTCGCTGTTCTTCATGGAGCAAGCTTTCCAGTTCTTGCTCTTATCTTTGGAAAAATGACCAATACTTTAATTAAGCAGGTATGTGAATCTCTCATTTACAGTCTGAGGTAAGCAGTTATTTTAGAGCAAAAGAAGCGTATTTAACTTTTAAATTTCACTCTGCGCAAGAAAGAGCATTTTTTAAATTTGAAAATGTTTGTTATTACTGTATAATTTAATATATAAATCATGTTTACTACAAATGGTGAAGTAGTATTTTTCTCTTTTCGCAGTCTGAAACAAAGATGCATTGAAGACTCATGTGTAAGCTATTTACACTTGCCATTCATATGCAATCGTGTAAAGAATAAGAAAATGACAGGGTAAAATACGTAATTGAGAATATTAACTTTGCACCACTAAGAGAAACTGAATTATATAGAACCCAAATTATGTTAATATATGCACATCAAACACTTTTTTTTTTCAAACAAATCCCTAAGTGGCAGGTGTTTGTTTAAAGCTGCATGTTTGACGAAACAACACCAATTAAAATTTCAAGATCGTCACAATTGCTAATGCTGTTGCATGTAAGCCATAGAATTAATATCTCGCAAGCTGCGTGCCTCTTCTTAACACCCAGCACTGCTTCATTGTCATGTTGCCAGTCTTCACCACTGCTCCCTCCATCCACACGATCATCAAAAACTCCTTGACGCTGGAAAGGCCAACAGAATGCTCTCAAGCTCGCGAAAATTATATTCTCTTCCCGCCACCCATTTCTTACAGAACTTGCTGCGCTTGCCATTTTGGCCTAGGATTTCCCTTGTTCTTGGCAAGATTGGAGTTTTGCGTGGATGGTGATAGTCGGCGACGTTTAGCTATATCGAGCCATTTTTCAGTCGGATTCTTTTTTACGGATTCAATGATTTTCGGTCCTTCATGAAGCGTTCCAATTGCTTTGCAGGACTCGAGATGGCAGGCTACGGTACGAGCTGTATGTACAAGAAATAATACAAGGAAAACATGAATAACAACACATAAGAATAAAAATAATAACAATGAATAAAAAAATAGTTTCCAAAATCAATGAAACAAACAAAACAACGCAAGACAGTACTACTGTAGCCATTTTCCGTCTGGTCCCTTATGATGTGCACCAAGCCTAAGCCCACATGCTGGCTCGTTCACACATCAGGTAGTTTTTAAAGCACCTATGACACATCTGCAAATGTTGTGCCGATTTATGTTGGCATATACGCTACATACAGTTGCTACAAGAAATGTCGTAATTTCGGACGAAAATTTCCAGACGGAAGAGTTCCATGTGGTAGGACATTTTACAAATAAAATAAAGGACTTCCAGTAACATAGTACATATTGCCATTGTTTTACATGACCACAGTCACTATTCTTGTTCCAAGCTGCGTGTCGGAGATATGACGTGGTCGGTGTGATTTGCGTGTAGTCTTTATGTTAGTCCATTTCAGATACGCTGGCTCGGTTCAAATGGCACGAGAACTAAGGATGTAAATTTCCTTACACATCATTTTAACACAAGAAAGCATTTACATAAAAGCGGAAAAATTTCGAGCAACAGGTCCCTATTAAGACAGTAAGACAGCACGCAGAAGACACTCTAATTTTAAAAAAAATAGGCGAAATTTGTGCCAGATTGGAAACAATATAAACAAACCCTTCGTGAAATTTGTACACTAAATGTTTGCGTAGGCATCACTATCATCATCATCATTATCATCACGAATTGCAGCCGTAAAAGACAGCTCTGGTGTATAAACTCTACGAAGAATATCGTCAAGTATACCTGAATTTTGAGACTCTTACCCCACACTTTGCCGTCCTGAGTGGCAGCTTAATTTTCATATGGTGTGTTAAGAGGGTCCTATTGAGCTGTCAACCAGTGTTGTTCGGTAGGTACTTGTATATTGTCACTCAGTACGTGCCAAATTTACAGTGCCTAATCCTAGAAGACTGCAGCCTTAAGTGGTTCTTGAGGTCTCTATTGCGTGTAATACAATAAACTGATGCTACTTGTTTCAAAGAGCTTGTTAAACTTCAGTTCAACAAGCATGAAAATATTTTGGAAAATGTGTGTGTTGCATATAAATAATTAATGATATATTTTGTATAAAATATTGTTGAGTCTATTGCAAAATTATGTTCGATTAGCGAATATTTTATTACCAATACGTCATATGTCACTTAGAAGCAAGAAAAGGGTTACATAACGCGCAATTTACTTGTCTTTGGCCTTGTTGTATTAGTACAGAGGATCTGGTAATCTTGATGTATCATTCTGACCTTCTTTCAGAGGTTTCAGTCTCTGGTTAGTTGCATGTTTCTCCGCTGCAGATTAAACATTCATTTTTCTAAAGGTACTCAGAGAACACAGGGAATGTGAAGAATGCCACGCTCCTCTTCTTGGTTTGCAGGCCATGTTCGAATTATTATTCTGTCATTGGGAATAACATAGTCTGTACATGGACACCCCTGCCTGGGTATGCAAAGGCCAGAAATGTTTGACATTCCACGTTTGAAGTAACTATACTAACCATATCTGCGAGCACGGAAAATACATTGCTTATATATTTTCTGGATGTAGATAAAAATACATTATCTGTGTTACAGGGCATTAAATACGACTTCTCAACTGATCAGGAAGAAGTCATTTTTAATGGGACGTCTTTTATCTACAAATCTTCAGGCTGGAATTCTAGGTAAATAACAAATTGAAACCCTCTGTAGTACAACACATTACAAGAGAGTGACAGGATATGACAAAGCAAAATAGACACCTATTTGTTTTAATTATATGGGCATATTGCAGCAATCTTGCTATTAAAAATTTTCTCTGGACACGACTTGGGATATTTTACTTTGTGTTTTTGAACTGCAGTTTTGTAACTTCAAGATTATAAGATATTTTGGGGATGAAACGAAAGAGAGAATGGAGTTAGAGAGAAGGAGCGGTAGTGTAGGAATTATAAATATGAATAAGGTAAACGTCTGTCTACTTGTGGCGCTGGTGCTGCGTCACAAGTAGTAATGTTCGAAATGTCTCGTGACGTTGCGTTTGTGTCAGCCAATTATGGCATTTCTTGTACAGATATGTAACGATTTTATCTGCCCCAATTAATCTCGCCAAATATAGATATCACCAACAAATCGGAAATTGAAGCTATTTATTTAGTATTTCTTCCTTTCGTAATCCTATTTCGCTCTTCTGCCCTGAATAACACTTGGCAACAAATCGACTGTGTGATTGCCTAGTTATTTGAGATATGTGCTGCTGCATCTTTGTTTTCAGTAAAGCCCAGTGTGGGCACAATATGAAGTTATGTTTATGAATTTTGCAGCACCAGCTCACCTTATTACCTTGGTTCAGACCCAACATCAAAAAGAAAACAAATTTGTTAATGTGAAAAATTGAGAATTATAGCTTTAGGTACTCTTGGGACATTCTTTAACGAATCCTGGGATAATGAAATGTAGCCAAAATTCCTGGATCCGCCATTGGATTTACAACATAGATTAGCGTACAGTTTGGTTCCGTCTAGGCCGATAGATGATATATTCTTGGATTTACTTGGTTTACAGTGACACACATAGAAGCGATATATAAAGACACAAGTATTTCCAACCATGACGTGTATGTCGGTATCATTGCTATCCTAATGGTCCATATAAAATCAACAGTTTACACAACAAAGCCTACTGTACAGCGGGGTGCTCTAAGATGGTGAATCCCCATACAGGATCAGATCTAGGCACCAGTAAAGCAGATACGTGTCTGGGGCTGCAATTTAACAGCCGCTTTTTTGCAGAAGTCCTCTGATAATATTTTATTTTACTAACTACAAATGTTCGGCTTTTTATTTACCTGCATTTTGATCTTTTCGAAAAAAATGGCACCAAATGCTGACAAGTGTGCGTAAAAACCGAAACCAAAGGGACTGCCAAAAATTTGTTTGCTTGGGCGGTAAAAAACAGAGGCGCTGCTTTTCACACATTTATGCAACAGGTTTTCTTTGCAAACATCTCCAGCAGTAACCTGGAGGTCACGGAAGATATCTAATGCAGCTTGATCAGCGGTCACTATTGCCTGTGTTTCGGAGGCGAATGGGAAAACTGGAAAAGAAGCAGAGAATGTGGATGAAGTAGTGGGTGAAAAAAGGTTGGAATTTGGTCATGACATCCATCTAAGAGAACTGGAAGTGTCTTCTCCTTTAGGCTATGAAGTTTATATACAGATGTCTCCTCGTACGTTTGGTAAATTAGCGGAAATGCTACACCTCAAATCCGATCGTCCACTGGTAGACCTGTTGTTGCCAGCAGCGTAGGCTTTATTATTATTATTATTATTATTATTATTGTTTTTTGTTCATGTTGTGTTTTGCTTACCACTCATAATTTGCGAAATCACTTTCAATTTAATATCTCAGTGCATATTGTTCTGAACTTCTTTCATCAGTACAGACAGGCAGCTACCATGGGCGAACACATCATCTGACTTTATGCAGTCAATGACGCGGTTCTCAATTTATTACTCCTACCTTGGTGCTGGTGTGTTCGTTGCATCCTTCATACAGGTAAAGTTTCCGATAATTTCTTAATTACTTAAGTGGTCTGTGTTGCAATTGTAATTTTAGCTTTTGGGATGCAACTGCATTGCGTACTGAAACTGTTGTAGCGTTTTTGTGTAAATACGTATGTGACCACAGATTCATATATATATATATATATATATATATACATACATACACACATACATACATATATGTATGTGTGTGTGTGTGTGTGTGTGTGTATACACTCATATACATACATACAAACTAAAAATGCAGGCTTTCTGAGTCAAAACACAGCTTCACTAATTAACAAATCAGCTACATGTTGCGGCTACTGTTTGTAGCCATCATCAAGCCAATCCCAAGAATGTACGAAGAAAGAAATAATACAACTGCAATACTGGTCGGAAATCTCGGACCTTACAATGTGTTATATAAAGTAAGATATTCACTAATGTAATATGTATGACTTTTTCTTGGTTATTTGTAAAAAAAATCATTAATGAAAATATGAATTTACAGTGGAGAGATAAAATCTTCAAGCTCTACCAACTATAATTCTAACAAATTGTTTGTGTAGAGTAAACATTCTTTTATTATTAAGACAAACTGCCTCCAAAAGTATTCCGTACTTCATTATATAATTAAAATAGGCAAAACAGTTTTGAGGGTGTCCATCTTGGTGGTGTGAAACTTGGAATTAAATACGTAATACGCTCCAAATAATTTAGTATCATTTGATGACTATAATTCTTCCATTTCAGGTGATTAGCAGCGAGTGAGCCACAGGTTTTTGTATTTACAATCTCTATTACATATTTATATTGTAGCCAATACTTAATGGATGATGATGAGAAGTGTTCATTATACAATTTTATATTCTGTTACCTACATTTACCAAAAAATTATCGGCAGCACATAGAAATTATGACACTAGTGTCATCAACGACTGTTATGGGTTCTGATGGGGTGTTTGTTTAGGAATGTTATTTATGCAATCCAATGTAAAGAAAAATAAGGGCCCTAGAATTGACCTTTAGAAAAGGAAATGGTTGTTCATCTCACACCATGAGAAAAAATGCTGAACATTATAATATAATTTTCAAGTTGTCCAATCTGTCCATATTTAGGACTAGATATTCAGCTGTATTTTGCCAACCAAATGCATGATATCAACTACATAAGCATACTAGAATATCCGACATGTTTCGAGAAGAATGCCAGTTTGAAAACCAATTTCCAATGACGACCTCTATTTACACAGTTCTTCAGTCTGTGGTAGCTTCGTTATGTCGATAAAATATAAAATGTACAACTTGCACAGATGATTAAAGCATTTCTTATGCATCAAAAAACTTTTATTATTCCAACTGATGCACACTACTGAGTGGGATGTTCTTTAAGTGTGTTCTTCATAGAATTTCCACACTGAAGTTTTCTGAGACATTCTGAAGGTCAATGACTCTTTATTTTTGACTCAGATGATAATAATGTAATACAATTATGTACTTCTTAATATTAAAAAATGTATACTTTTTCGATTTGCATTTTCAGTACCATTAAAATATGAAAAAGCTTTCAGAAATAACAAATATTAAAAAAATCCAGATATTCAAAAATTTAAAAAAAAACATGATTTTCTAGATTTCCCTCGATATGCTGGGCAACAGGCTCTGCTGCTTCATTCGATTGTTGCTGCACTTCAATTAACTTTGATTGTAAACAATCATTTGTTCCAATCAAAATACTGGATTACAACTGGAAACACCTTCACAACATTGTAACTGTTTGTGTCTGTGGCAACTCCACAACAAGACACTGTGTTATTTTTGAACAACTGCATTGTTTTCAATAGCAGGAGGTGCAATTACCAAGTTAATGATTGCCTCTATCTCTGTCTGTGGACATGAAAATCTGCAGGCTATTTCAGAATCTGGAAATATTCTTTTGAACAGAACAGAAGCACAGTCCACTGTCTTGTAACTACTATGATGTTTCAAGGTATAAAATGCAAATGTGCCTTCTGCTGCTAATAGAGCATCATTTGATTTGCTTCCCACTGCAATAAAAAAGTTATTACTTTTGCTGAACTTGTTTGAACTGTAACAGCTTTCTTATGCTTCCCGCATTCCATGTTGGCTTCAAGATCAAGAGCACCATTGTCTGCCACACACTATCAACAAAGGCCAAAAACCCAATACATGTAGTGTAAAATTATAGAATTATATAGTCATACACAACTCTCAATTTATTAGAAGTCTTAGTTGTATTTCTAGCTACATGTTTCAGCTCATATACAGAGACGGCTTCAGGCTAGTTTTTAGAGTGGTTTGTATATATAATTGTTGGTGCTTTTAAAGTTATGAGATCTCATATTACAAATAGTAGTTAAAATATTTGTGGTAATTCTACATAAAATATTTTATAAATATAAAATTCAGATATGATATTTTACATATTGAGTATTAAACTTAATAATAAAACTGCTTTGCATGTTGGCTGGAAGATATGCTGTTGATATCCAGTGGTAACCTTTTTGAGGGTGAGGTGTTTTCTGTATGCTCAATGCAGATTCGCTGTGGTGGCAATGGCATTTAAACAGTAGTCATTTGTTTTCTATGCTTTGTACAAAGCTGCTGATAGTATCACCTTTAGTATAATGAGTGCAGGGATATTAGTGAACTATTTTCATGGGTCTGTTATGATTCCAGACATTATGCTGGGAATTAGCCTGTGAACGTCAGGTCTATCAGCTTCGCCAGATCTTCTTTGCCCAGATTTTACGTCAAGATCTTAGCTGGTATGATTGTAACAAAGGGGTTGATATTACCACCAAACTGTCTGAGTAAGTGCATTATTTTATTTTATTGTTATAATTCCAAATATTTCTGCAGATAAAGCACAAAAGCAAGTGAGAATAAGGTAAAAGTAAATTGTCCTTCTGTGCCCTATAAGGTAAGTTTTTTACCCTTCCCTACCTTCCTTATGAAAGTGGAGTTTTTTACTATTCCTGCTTTGTTCTGGAGTAATTTATTCTGGGTCTGCTGTTTCCTCTTTACAAGTCCAGACCCAATCCTGTTCCTCATTCAGGGTTGTGAATAGCCACTTCTCTCTACCATGATGTATGTTTCCCTCTTCTTCAGTACAACCAGGCTCCAATATTGTCACACTTCATGCTGCAGAAGGAAAGAGTGCATCCTGTAGGAAGTTGGTATCACACAAAAACACAGAGTCTAGTAAACAACAATGTGAAACTTCATTGTTGTGTGTTCAAACATACATTTTCAGTGATCCAGATTATAGTGTCTTTGTATGTGTGCATGAATATTGTAATTTAGAAGCCTGGCACAGGATTTTCTTTGAAAAGGAAATAGTTAAGAACTTTTTATTCTTATAAAAACCTACTGGAACCATTCAGTCTAGTTCACATTGTTATAGTTTTTTCATTGCAGTGAGTTTTAACACTACTCCATTCCCACTTTGATATTTTCCACAAGATTTTCAGCCAAAATTGCATAATAATTTCATTTTCTTCCCATACATGCTACACAAGATTTTCCATCTTGAACCCTGTTAGCATTTACCTGATGATCTAATGAAAATAAGATGAAGAAACTGCAAGAAACTGCCATCACAGTCTTTACAACTCCACAAATTATATTCAAGATTCATACAAAATCTCATGTAGATCTTCATGTAATATCTTCAACATTTCTGCTCTGTTTTGATTGAAAACTGTAATTTGTTGAGAGCTACTAGTGAAACTCCTCATAATAAATTCAATAATGGACATTTTCGGTGCACTATATTACAGACATAATACATAATACCTATTTCTTGCATAATGTTTTTATTTTTTAATTATTGCTCTGACATGTTTCGGCCTCAGTTCTTGGCCATCTTCAAGGGGCTCACGGTTTCTTTGATGTGTGCAGCATATATCTCAACTTATTTGATAGCAGTTGTTACTGTTGTTTTATTTGGTGATTCAGGCAGTGTATTATATCTAGTGGAAATCCATTGTTTCTTTCTATCTACACAACCAATCACGAAACTATTCAAAAACACAAACCTTAAATTCACATTTTGTACAACTAATACAATATATATAGGCCTAATTTATTACAAGTTCAACAAGAGAAAAAAGATAAATACCTTCACAAGCACAGAGGTTCACAAGGGTACTTACAATATTAAATGTCTCACCTGCAATAAGTCATATATTGAACAAACCGGAAGAAATCTGAAATGAATGTATAAAGAACACATACGATACATAAGAAAGAACAATCCACAATCTGTTCATTCTTAACCACTAACGCCGATTTGAAGCCAGTCAAGCTGCTATGGATCTAATAATGACTGAACAAAAAGAAGCACATGTGAACTGCTGGGAATTCCGTTATATACAGACTTATCAACAACAAAATCTGTTAACTGAAGAACGAAATCTAGGTGAATGAAAACCACTGTACGATATTTTACGTTACAGTCAAATCCAACGCGCCTGGTGTACATCGGGTATTGATCTACACTGCTTATTAATATTTGTGCTCAGTGCAGTCTCCCGACTTTCTTACACAATTCGTTCCTGAAAACATGTTTGAAAATTGAGCAATAGACTTGTATGTTCTAACAGGGGTTCGTTTCCTTTGTTTTAACGTACAAAAAAATCCCTATTTATGGGCAAAAAACAAAAGAGTTGTAGCAACAATTATGGTAAATTCAAACATTAATTTGTCCAAAGGTGCACAAGATCATGATGACTTGGAATATATGGCAAGAAAACTAAAGGAAGAATATGAAAAATAGGGACTGGCCATAAATTTAGAAAAAAACTAAATATGTATGTATGGGAGAAGGAAAAGAAACTTTAAAATTTGATGATGGGGAAGAAATAAAACCATGTACAGAAAGTACTTATTTAGGTACAAAAATAGACCAGTTCTGAGATAATACAACAGAAATAAAACACGGAATTCATCAAACAAGAAAAGCTATAAATGCTTTAAATTCTATTTGGTGGCACAAAAATATTACCAAAAACAGAAAATTATATATTTATCAAACTATAATTCAGAGCATTTTGGTTTATGGTGCAGAAGTATGGCAAATCCTTACCAGAGAAATAAATAAAATTTTATCTACAGAAATGGATGGGCTAAGGAGGTCATCAAGAAAATCAAGGATGGAAAGAACAAAAAATGAACATATAAATGAAATAATGGGAGTGAAACGGAAGCCGGACATCATAGACATCATGCAGAAGAAAAGACTAAAATGTATGGCCACATTAAAAGGATGCCAGAGGGCAGAATACCAAAATTAATTATGGAATGGATACCACTGGAGAGAAGAAAAAGAGGACGTCCAAGAAAAAGGTGGATGGAAGGAGTACAAGCAGCCATGACAACAAGAAATTTAGAACCAGATCAGTGGCGAAACAGAGCGGAATGGCGTTTGGTTTCCGGAAGACGGCGACAGCTGTTATAAAACCGGATAGATAAATAATTCGTCCAAAGGCAATTGTTAACGTTCTCGCGAGCCGACATCCTCGATAATTCTGGCGGTTATATAGAGGAGGGCCAAAGAAACTCGTAGGCCATTATTAACTTAACAACGTTGTTTAAAACATTTTCGTAGTTTGCTTTACAGTACAATGACTGTATCACTCTAAACGCAAATTACATAGCGCCACCATCATGATACATGTCAGCTTTCTTCTACCAAATTGCGTTACCAGTGTAATTGGCCAGGATAGCCAACAACAAGGAGAACGAGGCCTCAACAAAATCAGCCAACATGAAAACTCAACCTTCCACACCAACATCAAAGTTGTCAGTTGGGCTACAAAATGTAAACAATACAAATACAATTTCCTGAGTTATGCCTTACCTCAAATTATGCTTTTTTCACGTACCTCTTCCGGCATGTATTTTTTCATGGCTCGACAGTCCTTATTGGGAAATGAAATAAAACTAACCGTCTTCTCCTTGACAGTCTGACCTTTATTTAAGCTTGAAATCCTTCCTAACAACAGAACCTACAACTATACATCATCTATATAACCCCTCAGCCCTTCACACCCGGTTCGGGTAAACAAGCCTTCCGTAATATTGTAGGTGAAGTCCTAGTCGGCCTAGGCCTCCTTATAGTTGAGGCTTCGTCTTAACAGTCAGGCGTGGATTACATTGGTGTACTTTACACACTAGTCGCCAGTTAGTTCACTTACGGCTTCTGCAATCGCCTTTTCTATTTACGCAAGCGCCTAAACTCGCTGGGGACTAAATCAGAGTGAGTTTAAGTTGAAGTCTGTTCAAATTTACATGCTGGCTGGTATACCATCCAGCTTGTAAACTCGCCCATTGTAATTGATATGGCCAGTAAGTACCTTGTTACATAACACTAAAATTCTTCAGTTCATCTCTGAGATGTCGAATGTTGAACCACATAAAGTGCTACTAGCTGAATGCCAAGCCTTTTCTTACGTGCAACAAGCAACAGTAGTTTACTCTCCTTTCACTCATTAGCTTGCGACTGAACTCGCTGTCGACTAGTGCGTAAAGAAGCCTAGGATAATTCTGCCCTTAGACACCTTACTTGTAGGACTCATCTGGACGAGTGATCGGCCCGTTTCAGAGACTTGTACCTAGCAACACACAACACTCAGAAGAGATCACAGATGAGGAGACAGACGTCCATGCCCCGGCAGGATCGAACCCGCAATCCAAGCATGCGAACGGCCGTAGATCCAGTCCTTACACCGCGCGGCGACCAGGATCGGGTTTTCTGCCATGTAGTGGATTAAAACAATACAGTTCGGGACGCAGTTTTACAGCATCACTGTGCGATAGCTCGGAATGTTTGATCGTCATCTGTGTACGAAAGTCCGAATTCGGCGTACGAAAGGATTATGGGCGAGAATTTGTACAGAAGTGCAGGTGGTATGAAAGTCGAGGACCGCCTGTACAGGGTATTCATTCACAGCCGTAACACGACGTATCTGAAACCGAGTATGTATTACGAAATATGCCTGTCATAAATCTTTCATGTTTAATACTTACAGTTCCACTTGCAATTTATTATTCAAATCCACAGATTCCTGGACTATTTCGTTGGAAGAAAGGTTAAACACGTGTTTGGACACAACAAATTACGTCAGTGTATACTTAATAAATTTATATTGTATAAACTAATTTTTTATTGAAAGCCCCGATTTTAAGGATTTTAGTATTTTAATTTTACATATAATGTTAATCATATATGTAAACTGTTG
>Ga0209629_10002174_pt1 | contig 13138 bp, 6 predicted proteins | sample TergutCu122P5_FD_187286 | JGI IMG/M metagenome (GOLD analysis project Ga0209629, IMG submission 187286) | Cubitermes ugandensis P5 segment gut microbial communities from Kakamega Forest, Kenya - Cu122 P5 (SPAdes) (version 2) | ecosystem: Host-associated > Arthropoda: Insects > Digestive system >... | reverse complement strand
ATAAAACCCTGGGGATCGACGTAATTTGTGGGGTACAGTTCCTTATCGAATGTGGTCACGGTCTGGCGTCCGTTGGAGTCAGTCGCCTTGACGGTGCCGGCTTTGCTGTCATATGCGAGTGTTTGGAGCAGAAGTTGGCGGTCAACACGACGAGGCCACTTCTTATTCAGCCGGGATATAGCGGGGGCGTCGCTTCATCGCGCGGCACTGACGAATATTCCCATGCTTTCTGGAATGCCATACGCGGGCGCGGGGTGTCGAATGTGCTGTCTATCGGCACTGACACATCCGGTGGTTATTTGGTACCAGAAGATTTTGCCAATGAGCTGGTGCAGGCCCTGCAGGAACAGAACATTTTCCGGCGCATCGCCAGGATTGTATCCACATCCAGAGAAAAGTTGAAGGTGCCGGTGGCGGCGACGCTCGGCGAGGCGAAATGGATGGATGAAAATGAAACCATCCCTGAAAGTGACGTCACGTTCAGCCAGATTGTGTTGAATGCCTACAAGCTGGGTACCTCTATGCGGGCTTCCACAGAATTGCTGGAGGATTCCGCATTCAATATGGAAACCTTCATCGCCTCCGAATTCGCGCGGCGCATGGGGACGCGGGAAGAGGAGGCGTTCTGCCTTGGGGACGGCGACGGTAAACCCACAGGCATTTTTCTGGCCACAGGCGGCGCGCCGGTGGGCGTCACAGCCGCCGATGCCGCGACCATAACATTTGACGATGTTATTGATCTCTATTACAGTTTGAAACCGCCATATAGAAATAGGGCGGTGTTCGTGACCAACGATTCCACGATGAAGGTAATGAGAAAGATCAAGGGTACCGACGGCCAGTACATCTGGCAGCCGTCTGTCAAAGAGGGGACGCCGGACACCATCATTGGCAGACCTGTGTATACCTCTCCCTATGCCCCGGAAATGGCAGCAGGAGCGTTGGTGATGGCCTTCGGCGACTTCTCCTTCTACTGGATCGCTGACCGCCGGGAAATGCGGTTTAAGGTGTTAAACGAGAAATACGCGGAGAACGATCAGGTGGGGTTTTTTGCGACGGAGCGCATTGATGGGAAATTAGTGCTGCCAGAGGCGGTTAAGCTGTTACAGATGGGCGAATAGAGAGTTTGTCCTTATTTAGTCATTAAGCCGTGGCGCATTTTGTTCACGGCTTTTTTTTATTCTTTGAAAATCAGAAATGGCTTGTCTAAGCCATTTCTGATGAAAAAAGTGTGGAAGATTTATCCTTATCGCGTAAGCACTGAGTATTACGCCAGGGATATTTCCAAAAAAATCCGCTCCTCAAAAAAAGTTCAAGCGCAAAAGGGCGAATTTTATGGTTCTGTAACCGCATATGGATACAAGCGCAATCCCTTGGATAAACATAAATTGGTTGTTGATGAAGAGGCGGCGGCCGTGATTAGACAGATTTTTGAAATGAACAATGACGGCCTGGGCAATTTTCAGATCGCTAAAGAACTAAACGACCGAAAAATATTAGCTCCAAGCGCGTACAGGCAATCGAAGGACGGTATAAAAGCCGGCGCGCTTAATGAACAGATTCAGAAAGTCTGGCACAGTAATTCAGTCGTCAATATCTTAAAAAACCGCGTGTACATAGGCGATATGGTCGGCCACAAGAACTGCACAAAGTCGTTCAAAAATCACAGGTATGTCGAAATTCCCGAGTCAGAAAGGATAATTGTGGAAGGAAAGCATGAGGCAATTATTGACAGGGAAACTTTCGCGCGCGCGCAGGTTTTACGCAAAGTTAAGAACAGACAAAACAAGGCGTATGTGACGAATATATTCGTCGGACTGCTTTTTTGCGCGGATTGCGGCGCGCACCTCCATTTTCATTCGGGTTTGCGGGCAAACGGGAAAGCCGGAAGATATATTTGCGGAAAATACAGCCATTCGACGAAATACTCCCGTGATCACGCCGCTTGTACGATGCATAACATTACTTTTAAGGCTTTATATGACCTGACTCTTTTAAGAATAAATGAGATTTTATCGGCCAACTTAACGGCCGACGACGTTTTGGAAAAACTCAGTAGCCATCATGATAATGTAAAAATTGCCCGGCAACGGCTTGAAAAACTGAATAAACGCAAAACCGAACTCAAAGCCGTTTTACAGAGAGTTGTGGAACAAAATGTGCTAGGCAAAATAGAAGGGGAGTTGTTTTCCGATCTGTACGACAAATACGGTTCGGAGTACAAAACCATTGCGGCCGAAACGAGCAGGCTGGAAGCCGAGATGTCCTCGAAAGAACAGAATAAGGAAAACTCCGAACGGTTTCACGAAATACTGCAAAGATATACGGTTTGCAAAGAGTTGAGCCGCGAGATGGTCCTGGATTTTATCGACAGAATCGTTGTACATGAGGCCATGGGGGTTAAAAAAGACAGAACGCGGGAACAGATTGTGGAAATCTATTACCGGTTTGTTGGGAGGATGCCTACGTAAGTTGTATTTGACTTTTCCGACATATAACGGTTATAATAAGATTATTTTTTAGATTAACCGAATATGACGGGCGGTGATTGCGTGTATATTCAGCGAACCCTTGAGGCAGTTGTTCAAAAAGCCAGCGCGCTGTTTCCGGTTATTCTGGTAACAGGGCCGAGGCAAGTCGGTAAAACGACCATGCTCGAAAAATTGTCGGATGAGAAAAGAAAGTATGTGTCGCTAGACGCGCCGATTTACCGGGAAATGGCTAAAACAGACCCTGAGTTGTTTTTACAGCGATTCAGCCCGCCCGTTACTGTGTTTGTCAAATAAAAAGTGCAGCAAAAGGTCATCGAAAAGTGCAGCACCCCTCCAACACCAGAATCGATGTTTGTTCCTGTTAATAAAACAGGTTTGTGGCAAGGATGCCGATATGAAAAGGGGCCATGGCCCCTTTTCATATCGGGCGCGACTGCGGCGGAGCCCTTTCGCTGCATTTTCGGAGCCCCTGCCGGTGGACCATTTGCTGTATTTTTGGTGAGCCAACGCTGCACTTTTGGCGACCATACGCTGTAGTCTCGCGTGACCTTTTTCTCACCCCACAAAACCTGCGGGTTTTGTGGGGGCCCCGATTGCTGTAGCTACCGCGACCCGGCATCACAACCGCCGTCAAAAATCCATACCCGCCGGTAATGGTGATGGATTGCCGCTGCTCGATATTGCTTTCACGAATTGGCCGCCTCCAAGAAAGTTCCGAATTTGAACACAGATGTCCTGCTCCGTCCAAGCGTAAGGCTCCGGTTCGGTTCCAAAACGTTCAAGAATGATTCGCCGTTGCTCTACCGTTATCGGGGTAAACGTGGATTCTTCCCATTTTCGCAAATCTCTTTTCGTCATTGTCATTGTGCCGTACCTCCCCTCCGTTGACGTTGCATGGATTCCTCCAAACGGTGGCCGGGGCCGGAAAACACAACGATGTGACTGTGGTGAATTATCCTGTCAACCAAGGCGTTGGTCAGCTTGTTGTCCCCAAATACCGAGTTCCACTGGCCAAATTCCAGATTGGACGTAATAATGAGGCTTTTTTGCTCGTAACATTCGGACACCACCTGAAACAGCAGCTCACTGGCTTCCTTGTGCAGCGTAATGAACCCGATTTCGTCCAGTACCAGCAACTCCACCCTGCGCAGAGATGTCATGAAGTTTGTCAGCGTTCCCCGCTGATGCCGTTCTTGAAGTACGTTGGCGAGACCGGTAGCGGTGAAAAAACGTACGTGCCGCCCCTGCTGGCAGAGATTCAAGGCAATGGCAGTGGCTAAGTGGGTCTTACCGGTGCCGACAGCGCCCATGAGAACCAGATTCTCTTTTTCTTGAACGAAAGCCGCCGTTTCCATTTCCTCGCGGGTGATGGTGTTGGGGATCTCAATACCGGGCTTCCAGACAAAGCTGTCCAGCGTTTTCATCACACGGAACCCCGCCTGCTTAATCATTCGCGTCATGCGATTGGCCTCGCGTTCCCGCACCTCAATATCCAGCAGGGCACGCATATATTGCTCCGGATCACGGAACTCAACGTTACGCCACTCTTTTGCCAAACCGCTGAGTTTCAGGGTTTTCATGGTCTGCTCAATGCTTTGGAGGCTTTCAGCTTTGGTGTAATTCATTGCGCTGCACCTCCTAGCAACCCGTCATAGACGGTTAAATCGGGATTGTAATTGAGCAGCGGCGGGTCGCTGGTGAGTTTCATCGGCACGGGATGGTTTTCCGGCTTGGCGATCAGGTAGTAGCATTGTCTGATGCTGTCATTGTCGATCCGCCCATATTCGCCGGCCAATTCCAGCGCATCGTCGCAAAGAGTCTCGTTGCCGTCCTGAATGATCTCGGAAAGCAGCAGGAGTGCGGATTTCCGTTCATTGCCCTTTGTGTCCCGTAAATGTGTCTGCCACAACTTCGGCATCTGATCGAAAAACCGGGTATGCTCAGCGGCTCCGGGCTTATGGATTAGAATGGGCAGATACTGCTTCCAGTCCGTGACTTCCTGCTGACGACCGTAACTGCGGTCATAGGTTTTTTGGTGCTGGTGGTCGTAATACAGTTCCACCCGGTCAAAGAAAATCTTGGCCTGCACCAGCTTACCGGCGAATGTCGGTGACAATCCATAGCGGTTGGTATCGATGGTAACGAAACCGGTTTTGTTCACGCTGAGGGACTCATAACGAAATACCTCGTATTCGTACTGCGGCAGGGTGAGCAGCTTTTCCCGCTCCTCAACCCATAATTCGTTGATCGGTCGCTTCTGGCGATAATGCTCACGTTTGTGATCCGCGTCACAGCGGTCGAACAATTCCTCGTTGAATGCGGCGAGGTCCTCAATGACCGGCACCGGCACCAGCATATTCCGGCGGTCATAGCCGACTTTGTTCTCCACGTTACCCTTCTCGTTGCCGCTGGCCGGATTACAGAAGTCGGTCTCAAAGCGGTGATGAAGCTTGAAACGGTAAAACCCGTCTGAAAGCACGCGCTCCGTCCCTTCCAGTACCTGCGCCACGGCGGTGGTCATATTGTCGCACCGTAGACGGACGGGAACGCCGCCGATGTGGTAAAAGATACGCTTTAATCCTTCCAGCAGGCACTCCTGATTCTGTGCCGGAAACACCTGCATCCATCCGGCATTGGAGTACGGGAACGTTAACAGCAACGCATATCCGTCACTGGCGACGCCGAGGCCGTCATAATACTTGAACTCGCCGAAATCCGCCTGCGCGTGACCCGGCGGATGAGCGATTGGGAGAAACCCCTCCCGAGCCTGACTGAGCAGCCAGCGTTTCTTTGCCACATACCGCTTCACGCTGGGGTAGCTGCCCTTAAAGCCATGTTCATCCCTTAGCCGGTCAAAAATCCGTTGAGCGGTATGACGTTGTTTGCGCGGTTCCCGCATATCCTGTTCCATCCAGCCGTCGATGATAGGGATGTACGGGCCGAGAATCGGGTAGGCATCCGGATCTACATTTGGTAGCGCCTGCTGGCTGAAATCGTCCATGTAGGCGTATTTTTGAACCGTCCGGAAGTTCATGTCTACTTCTTTTGCGATCCCTCGCAAGGATTTACCTTCACACTCGTAAAGGTGCTTAATATAGTCTACTTGAGCCATTTTCTTCACCTTTCTTCCTTTGCCTCCTTATTTTGTGGGTTAGTCCCACTCGAAAGGATAGCATTTTTAGTTTGGTGTTGGATTTGGCTCATTTTATTGGCCGTCAGGGTGCTGCACTTTTCGCGACCTTTTGCTGCATTTCTATTTTAGCGAACACACCCGTTACCATAGACGAAATACAATACGCGCCCGAACTGCTGCTGTTTATTAAAATATACGCGGATACCCACAAGAAAACGGGTGATTTTTGGCTTACCGGTTCGCAGATGTTTCATATGATGAAAAACGTAAAAATGCCGTTATGGTATGGGGCCAGATATGGGATATGGGATATAGTATCCAGAAACAGCGAGACAGCTATCAAGTCCCCGGAGGGCATGTTTTCGGAGATGCTGACAGGGCGCGTACACAATAAGCCGAAGAAGGGGGCTGGCATCGTTGGAACCGTTAAAAATCCAAAGCATCTGCGAGCAAAGGACGTTCACAGTGTCTCTAGCGCATTCCGGATAAACGCTGATTTATGTCAATGACAAAAGAGAAATGGTATTGCGATAAAAACGGCCCGTGGGACTGAAACAATACCCACGGGCCGTTCTGATATTCGTTTTTGATTTAGGTTTCCGGTTGTGCTTTCGCAGCCATCGTCATCCTGTGCGCCATCGCCGCGAACTCGGCCCTGGTCGCCTGCCCGTTCGGGTCAAAGACATCGCCGGGCCTGCCGTTGATGATACCGGCGCGGAAGAAGTATGTCACGGCGTCCTTGGCGTAGCCGGCGATATCCGCGCCGTCTTTGAAGTCCGGGGCCTCGCGGGTCACGGGGAGCTTCATCGCTTTGAAATCCGCGTAGCGGTTCAGGATGGTTGCCAGGTCCTGGCGGGTGATGGGGTCGTCCGGTTTGAAGGTTCCACCGGGATAGCCGTAGACGATCCTGTTTTTGGCCGCCCAGCCCACAGCCGTCCCATACCAGGAGCTCTGTACCGTATCGGAGAAACCGGGGGCCTCCGCGTCCGGGCTGCCCTCTATGCGCCAGAGCACCGTTACCGCCATGGCGCGGGTGATGGGGATATTGGGGCTGAACTGACCGGCGGAGGTGCCGACCATCAGTTTATTGGCGTATGCGTAAATCACGTCACCATAGAACCAATCGCCCTTATTCACATCGGCAAAGGGATTGACAGACGCCTGGGGTGGCGCGCCATGCGGCACAGGTACATCCCCGAGGCTAGAGGCGGAAGCTGAGGGCATCATCACGGCGGTCCCGGAACCGTATGAGGAACCGGACGATGTTGAGGCATTCCCGGAATCGGATGGATAACCGGGTGACGCGGGCTGCGTAACGCGCACGGTACATACAGCCGTCTTGCCGCCGTCAGCGGTAGTTACGGTCACGACGCAGGTGCCGGGGCCGACCGGCGTAACGAGGCCGGTCTGGTCCACAGTTGCGACGTCCGTTTTGTCAACCGACCAGGCCACGGATTTGTTCGTGGCGTTGTCAGGCAGCACGGAGGCGGTAAGCTGAACTAGGGAACCTTTTACTGTTAGGTCCAAGGTCGTCTTATCCAGCGTCACGCCCGTTACCGGGATATTTCCGGCGGGTTCGGACACATGCACGACGCAGGTAGCCGTCTTGCCGCCGTCTGCGGTAGTTACAGTCACGACGCAGGTGCCGGGGCCCACCGGCGTAACCAGGCCGGTCTGGTCCACAGTTATGACGGCAGGGTTACATACAGACCATGTGACTGCTTTGTTGTCCGCGTCGGCGGGTGATACTGTGGCAGTCAACTGTACGGGGTCGCCTCCCGCAGTCAGATTGAGTTCGGTTTTATCCAGCGTCACGCCCGTTACCGGCACATTAGCATCCGAAGTCGTCTGGGCGGAGACGTATACGTTGGTGTACGCCTCGAAGCCGCCGTCATGGGTCTTAGCGGTTATAACGGATACGCCGCCGCCCACCGGGGTGATGAGCCCGTTTTGATCGACTGTGGCTACAGAGGCGTCGGAGGTCGTCCATATAACGGACTTGTCGGCGGCGTTTTGAGGCGTGACGGTTGTGACGGCCCGTACTGGGGAGCCGCCTGTATTGAGGAAGCGCAGCGTCTGATCCATGGTGACGCCCTTGACCTTTACCGGAGGAGGCGCGGTCACATCGACTATTATATTGTCGCCGTTTGAGTCAAAGCCCAGCGGTATCCCGGCGTAGCTGCCGATGGCCGGCATGAAGCGCACGTGATAAACCGCCGACGGTTTGAGCGCGGTATCGGGCATAAACCGGAAGGTTTCCGCCACCTGCTCGCCTTTATAAGCCACCGGATCCACAGGCGTAAAACTGCCGGTCAGGAACTCGCTGACGCCTAACGGGGTGCCGTCGTCGGCTATGGCGTCGGTGTACACGCTGACGTTGTTCGCGATGACATCAGATACCTTGACGTATTTGTCGAAGACGACGTCGATGCCGCCGGTTATATCGCCGTAGCCGGCGCCGTCCTGCTCACCGCTGTAGTACGCGCCCATAACCGTCGGGGGGCTGAGGGATTCCAGCGGGATGTCGACATTCAGGCGTATCGGGGGCACGGTCATCTCGTCGCTGAAAGCCGTGGCGTATCCCTCTTTCTGGAACATGACCTTCCAGTTGCCGTTGGGCACGTCCCAGGCGTACCAGCCGTCGGCTTCGGTGACCTGGGGGTTGGTCTGCTCATACCAATCCGCGTCCCAGACCTGCCAGACGCCTTTATCGTCCTGGTACAGCGCCGTGGCGGTGACGCCGGGCAGCGTATTGCCCGGCGTGACCTCATAGACGATGCCGCTGGGGTCGAGGATTGGCACGGGGTTGGCGGGAGCGGGGTTTTTCGGAGGGGGAGGAGGCGGCTTGGGTCTGCATCTATCCGCTTCGGCCTTGGCCGCGCTTTCAAGTTTATCCATCGCTCCGTCGTCAACAAAATCTAGCGCTTTGCTGCATAATTTGCCTTTCAAAGATATAATGGCCGCGGCTCCGGCCGCTTTCATAGCGAGGATACCGCCGCCCAATGCCCAGGCGCTATTGAACGCATACTTTACCAGGTGATAATCCACGAGACGGTCCAGTTCTCCAATATATGAATCCGCCTTATTGCCGTCGCAATAGGCGGCGATACTGTCGATACTCGACTGTATTCTTGCCACCTGATCCCAAAACGCTGTTTCTCCTAAGGCCGCCGAAATAATATCTTTAGTTCCGTTGGCCTTTGTCTTGAATTCGGAGTCGATTTCTATCCCTCCGACAATACCGCTGCCGCTTCTCGTCAGCATACTCCTTGATGCCGGCACTGCCGGAAGCGGCCCGCTGCCGCCATTCGGAATAAAATAATGCGTCTTGATGGTGAGCACGCCATCCGAAATCGCGTAGTCGAACTGTAAATCGTATATGCCCGCGCCGGATGCGGCCGCGTTGGCAAGATCATCCTGGGTGGGCGCGTACTCAGCCGGCTCGGCCGCAAAGATCACGTCGGTCGAGCCGTTCCCGATGAAGTTGGAGACTGCCATGCGCACGCTCTGGGCGCCTTCCGCGGCCGTCCCGCCATTCAGCAGATTGCCGTCCACTACCTCGAACGAATCGACAGAGTAACTGCTCATCGCGCTGGGCAGCTGGTTGCGGAACTGTTCCTCGTTGAACGGTGTATCGGCTGTATCATAAGCGCCCCGCACCGGGTCAAAGTCCACGTAGATCTGCCCCTGGCTGGCCGACTCCGCGCCCCTGAACGGATCGGGCAGAACGGCCTCATAGCAGCCTTTCGCGGCGTTATAGACCGCGTTAACGCTGGTTTTTGCGCTGCCGCAGACCATCGTGATCACGACGTTGGTTACGGCGCTGTTGTTGTTGAACGTCGCCGCCACCTTCACCGGTAGGCCGGGCGCGTAGGCGTAGGGGAAGTATATCGCGCCGTCGGTCAGGTTCAGCTCCTTGGGAGCCCCGTCTCTGGAGTAGACGGTCATCCCGGTCAGCTGCGGATAATTGGGGTCGTAGTTGAGCACCGTGACGTCGGTGGTCAGTGGCTCACCGTTGTATTCGGCTTGGGCGGTCAGTTCGTGCCGGTACATCACGCCGTCGTCGCCGGGCAGCAGGGTCTTCACCAGCCAGGCGCCCATCTCGGAGGCCACGGCGGTCCCGATGGGCGCGCCCCGGTCGTACACCGTGACCTCGCAGCCCGCCGGCGCCGAGCCGCGTATCGTGATATCGCGCCGCAGCGTGGTCTCGGGCACGTTGAGGGTAAGCATCCTCACCCCTATCTCGGCGGTGTCCAGGTAGAAGGCGTCGCCGCTGTCCGGCTTGAACAGGGCGTTGGCGTAGATACTGCTCACAGCGATATTTTGATCCACCCGGACGCGGAAAGCGGCGAAGCCGGCGGCGGGATCGGCCGCCGTCAGCGGGACGGCGAAACTGCCGTCGGCGACGACGACCGGGTCGGGCAGGCTGGCGTTATTCAGTGTCAGGGTGCCGGGCATGAAAGACGTCCCGTCCGGCAGCTGCAACACCAGCGACCCCGGGGCGGACGGATCGGTCACCCTGTCGTAATTCAGCCGCAGCGTAACCGTTCCGCCTGGCACGGCGGCCGACGGCGAGGCGGCGCACCGGCCGGTCACCGAATCGTTTTTCTTCAGCAGGCTGACGTTGCCCAGGGATAGCGTCTGGCCGTCCGACACCGTGACCGTCCGCGACGCCTCATATCCGGAGGCGCTGAAGGTCAGGGTGTAGACGCCGGCCTTCTGGGCCCAGACGCGGTAGGCGTCCGGGTCGATGGTCTGGGAGACGGTGGTCTGCGCCGCCTGATTGGTCTGCGCGTCCCGCACGGCGACAGTGGGGCGCGTCCGGCCGAATTGGGTCAGGGATGTGCCGCTCAGGCCGGCCCCGGTCCCGTCGGTCAGCCGGACGTCGATGTATGCGCCGGCCTGCGCCAGATAAACGTCCTGGACGATCTCCCTGTAATCGCCGGCGGTCAGCGTCTGTTCGACGACCGGCAGGCCGTTCTGACTGCCGTCCACTTTGACGACCAGTTTGTCGCCCGAAAATCCGGTGATATAGAAGTCATTGGAGCATCTATTTTGTCTGCCCACGGTCTGTCCGGTCCTGGTGTTGGTCACCGTGATCGGGATGTGGTCCCACTCCCGATAGTCCCCCGTCATCTCGGAGAACCCGGCGTCGTTAAGGTATTTCATGAACAGATTGACTTTTAAGTGATAGTTTGTTTCCGTCGTCACCCGGAAATCAGCCGTTGTCACGCCGGCACCAGGCGTGACGTTCTGAGATGTGGTGCGGTTGTCCATGGCGGTAAATCCGGGCACATAGGACACCGACACGGTGGTGGGTACGCCGGGGTACACAGGCAGGCTGTAATGCCCGTCTGAGTCGGCCTTCGCGGAGAAACAGCCTGTCCTTGGCATATTTTGGCACACAATGATGTACGCGTTCGCGCCCGGAACAGCCCCCGCGCCGGCGACCGCCGTCACAGTGCCCTGCAGCGTCGCGTCCATGTGGAGCTCGTGCTCCCGCAAGTCGACCTCGACTGTGTTGAGGCCGGGACCCAATGTCACATCTTTGACAATATTTGAAGGATAGTAGATATATTCATATTTTTTGCTTGCGAAATTGTACTCGTAACTGACGCCGCTCGGGGCGGTCAGCGTCAGGCGCTGTCCGGAGCGCAGGTTTTCGAGATTGTAACTCACACTTTTGGTTCTGCCCCGCAGAGTACTCAGAATTTCCCCGGTGTCCGCGTCCCTGACCGTGAAATACATCACCTGTTCCGTCCTGTCAGGATCGTCAAACAGTCTCATGGTCAGACTGGCGCGCGGGACAGGCGTGTAATCCGCCTCTGTGGTCTGGCCGGCCTTGATCTCAATGCCTGTCACAATGTCAGCCGTGAAGTTGGGATCATTCAGCTGCAGTTTGTAGTCCGCGCCGGCCGGCAGATCCCTGATCATGACCGAGTCCTCCCCGACCGGAATCTGGACGCCGTTGCCGCCGCCGCTTCCACTGACTGTCAGTAAGCCCGTGATGGCTATGTCGGGATAGAGGTTGTGTATGCTGACCTTCAATTGACCGCGTATCTCGGGCAGCCGGTCCGAGGGGATCGAGCCATCAACGGTCTCCTTGCCGGGGACGTCCAGCATAAAATAGACGTCGTTGAGGACCGACATGCCCTCGGTGACGACAAAGCGGCCCCTGTACAGGCTGACCCCCTCGCTGAGCGTCTGTTCCTCGGTGAGTTCGACCGGCAGCCAGGCGTTGGCCAGGCCGCGCGAGGGATCGTCGTAGTAGACCTCCGCCGAGGCGTGGCCCCCCGGAGTGCCCAGCATGGTCAGCAGCAGCGCGTCGCCGATGGAGGCGAAGGATTTGCCCTCCTTCTCATTGGTGACCATCTTTTTGTATATCCCGGCGGCATCCGAGTCCTGGGGAATGCGCACCCAGACCGTCGCGTCGGTTTCCTCGTCGTAATAGGTGCGGTACCCTTCCCGCGTGGTTTCGTCCAGATACTCGTCCGCATAGACAATATTGTAGAATGCCGAGCCGCGAAAAATTATGTAGCCGTCAATTACAACGAGCAGCCCGTTGACCATCAGCTGGGAACCGGCTCCGATCACGACGCCGGAGTAGCTGTATACGTTTCCGTCCACGATGGTGATGCCGCCGCCGCCCGTAAATATTGCGTTGCGGTCAGGCGTGTCAACGTCGCCGTAAACATGCACGGTGCCGCCATTGTTTTCGACTCCATAAATTTCCCCATAGCCGACGACGCTGCCCCGCACGGTGACCGTGCCGCGGTCACAATAGACGCCGCTGATCACGTCGCCGCCCACGGTGACTTCTCCGCCTGATACCCACAGGATACCGTTCACACTGCCGCCCACAGTGGTCTTGCCCGAACCGATACTTGCGCTTCCATTGATGTTTCCGCCTACATGGATCTCGGAGGGTCCCGCCGCCGGCGCGGCGTTATCCGACGCATAAATATTTCCCGAGACGCCGCCGCTGGCCGGCGCCATAACGGGCGTGGTGACATCCAGCGCGTCAATGTATCCGACGTCGCCTCCGACAGTCACCTTTGCGCACCTCGCCTCCATCGGACCTTCCAAATCTCCCAAAACGGTCACGGTCGAATTCTCAGCGTACAGGGCATAGGAACCGTACATGGGCCCCGTAACCTTGCTTACGGTTGCGGTGGAAAAGTTCATTTTCATCGTGTTAAAACCCGTCAGCGACGGATCGGAGGCGACGTTAAGCGCCCCGCCGTTCTCGTTGGCCAGCGAAAGGCTGGCGTAGCTGAGGGACAGCGCGACGCCGCTGCCGCCGGTCACGCTGAGCGTGTGCCCGCCCAGGTCTACAGTGAGGCCGAAGATGCTGTCGGCCGTGCCGGTCAGTGAGATCTGCCCGGTGTAATCAATGTCGCTCAGCAGCTTGAGCGTGTCGCCGCTATGTAGCTGCGGCAGGGCCTCGCCCAGCGTCATATACGCCGCGTAGACCGAGCCGTCCCGGACGATCTCGCAGGTCTCGCCCGCCGCG
>Ga0209629_10002172_pt1 | contig 13140 bp, 11 predicted proteins | sample TergutCu122P5_FD_187286 | JGI IMG/M metagenome (GOLD analysis project Ga0209629, IMG submission 187286) | Cubitermes ugandensis P5 segment gut microbial communities from Kakamega Forest, Kenya - Cu122 P5 (SPAdes) (version 2) | ecosystem: Host-associated > Arthropoda: Insects > Digestive system... | reverse complement strand
ACAACATTCTCGCCCACAGTTCCCACTTCCGCCGCTTGGATCTCTCACGTCGTGGCGGACGTGGAGGCACCTGGTGGTGAAAAGTGGGAACGTCTAAAGAGCGGGGGAAAGCAATGGCAAGCTACCCCTAAGAACTTGCCCAGGATGCAGTGTACCAGAGCCATACCAGTCACCTGACTGAACTCTGGTCTCTGCCCAGACCAGCCAAAAGGGCTGAATACCTATAATAATAATAATAAATGCAATAATGAGGATATAACATGATGTACATTTTATCAATGGTACACACTGACAGTGACAATGAGCATCCATAAAAGACAGAAAACACACATCATTAATGTGAAGGATCTATTCTGTGCATTCTCGTTTATTAATCACTTCTACAATACTCCAACCAAATGCACATTATACTTGGTACATACATATTTACCAAATCTCTCCTAAATGTTTCAGTGTGTTACACACCATCCTCAGGCAGAGCTTCATACACTTGCTCAAAACTGTCAGCTTTTCACAAGGTTGTTACATAATATGTGTTATAAAGTATACAATATACCATTCTTGTAGGTTAACAATGTTGTTTACAATGATTAAAAACAATATATAGCTCATTTTTCTGAATCTTAAAACTTTAAAAATATTTAAAATCCTTATATGCAACATGTTAATATATGCTGGCTATTGCTTTACTATTATATATGGTGTTGTTGCAATTTATGTTCACTGTTTTTCCAGCTATGCTTGTCAGAGGTCTTAAGAAGACCCTGTGTCTATAAGCACATTTGACCATGTCAATTTTAAAATGAAATCAAGTCATCATTATACTACTCTATTTACGTGTATGTATTATCATTGGACTTACAGTTTTTGTGTCATTCCTGTGTCTTGGTAAGTCGAGTAATGCCTAGTTTGTGTTTGTTGGCCTGTCCTATATATAACATCGGCAGTGTCTCAATCCATTCCTTGTACCAGCTTATATAGTGGTTTGAGGTCTCAGATGTGTTACTGCTGGACTAATAATCCTTGACGACTAATGTTTGTGTGTGTGTGTGTGTGTGTGTGTATACATAAGGTTTCCCAGCAAATCATTCTCTGTCCTTTTATACATGTTTTCAATAGTTCCATAGTGTTTTGTATGCTTCCGTATTCTTGTCTGTCATTTAGAATGTGCATTGTAAAGGCTGATTTTGGACTTTCTTTTAATGTCTTTGGTGCTCGGCAAATCTGGTTCTTAGATTTCTATCTGTTTGTCCTATGTACAATGAACTGCAGGTTCTGCATGTTAATTTATAAATTCCACTGTTTTTGAATTTGTCTTGTGTTTCTTGTGTGTTTCATAACCTGTTACATAAGGTGTTGGTAGCTTGGTACGCTGTGTTCAGGTCAGTATGTTTGAAGAGGTTAGTTACTCTTCTAATAAGTGGGCTACGATATGTAAAGGTTACCCATGTCTTTTGTTGTGTTTGTGTGTTTTTGTGTCTGTTTTGTATCTTGTGTGCCATATTGTCTTGTAGTCTTTGTAGTACTTGTGCTGGAAAACCATTATTCTTAGCTTCAATTGTTATGTCATTTAGTTCTTGCTCTTTGTGTCTGTTAGGGCTGGGAGTTGATTCTTTTTATTAAGTATATGTAAGCCGCTATTTTGTGTTCCATTGTGTGGTTTGATGTGTAATGTATGGTTGTATCAGTGCTTGCTGGTTTTCTATAGATTTCTGTAGTAATGTGATTGGTGTGTCTATTAATTGTCAAATCCAGGTAAATAATTCATCCATTTTCTTCCTTTGTTGGTTGAATTTAAGTTGTTTGTTAAAAAAATTTCAGGTATGTGCAAATCTGATTTTCATTAGTCTTTTCATTATCAAATATTATGTCATCCACAAATCTGTTATAATACAGGGTGCATCAGTGAATCGGGCGATGTTAAAAACGTCATGAACAGTAAGTGCTTTCATTTATTTAGTTTTAATACATATGAACACAACATATATATATATAAGTATTTAGATTTTTTCAATTTCAATTTAACACATTTAACAATTTAACCCATTGAAAACAAATGACCTACTTTCTGAAAATAACATCATTCAGATGACACCATTCCGCTCTAGGCACTTGGTAAGTCTCTTGCAAACGTCACCCATTACTCTTTGAAGCATATCCACAGGAATTCATTTGAATTCTTGCTGAATTCGATGTTTCAACTTCTGAACTGTGTGGGGTGCTGGAAATTTGAGGACTTGAGATTTCAGATATTCCTAGAGAAAGAAATCACATCCTGAAAGACCAGGTGACCTGGTTGGCCATGTGATGTCCCCATATCTTGAGATTACATGGTTAGGAAACAAATTCCTCACAGCTGCCATGGAATCTTGTGTGGTGTGGCTCATAGCTCCATCTTGTTGGAAAAACGTTTCTTTGGTTACTGGACGACAAGCAAGCTCAGGACCTAAGAAGTTCTCCAACATGTGAATGTAATGTGGTCCAGTCACAATTACAGCCCTTTCTCTCTCATCTTCAAAAAGTAAGGACTGATAATTCCAAATGAAGATATTGAGCACCATACTGTGACTTTGGAACTGTGAAGTGTCTCTCATGAAGTTCTATGGGGTTTGTGGCAGATCAATAACGGAAATTTTGTTTGTTAACAAACCCGGATAAATGAAAATGAGCTTCATCGCTCATCAATAAGTTGTTTACAAGCTCTTGGTTTTGATTAACTGCAAAAAAGTCTGGCAGAAATTAACTCTGTTTACATAGTCACGTTCATGTAGTGCATGAGTCACCTGAATTTGGAAGGGGTAGAAGTGAAGATCTTTGTGTAAAATCCATCGAACGCTGGCTTCAGATAGCCCGAGTGACATAGAGGTGGCGACGTGCAGAACGGTGTGAACTTCTTTCAATGGCCTCTCTCACTACCACAATATTCTCGGGTGTATTTACTGTTTTTACACTACCACCTTTCTTATTTAGTGTAGAACCAGTAGCCTCAAAGTTTTGAACACAGGTCTTGATGGCATGGGCTGATGGAACAGCACGATTGCGATGAATCCTGAACTCTCTTCGAAATTCACGCTGAGCGATCACAAAACTGTCACCATTTTTGTAAAATGCTGTCACAGCAAAAGCATGTTGTGCTCCAGTCCATGGCTCCATTGCAACTAAAACACTTTAAAGTTGGCAGCAGAATGGCAATAGCGGCATCCGCCCCAATGTTGCCGAACCAGAAAAAACAGCGTTGCAAAATTGCCCAATTCACTGACGCACCCTGGGTATAATTTCCCCTATTTCTGTCCAGTGTTTTATTGTTATGTCTTCAAAGTGATATAGGTATATTTCTGCTGCTATGCCCGAAATGGAAGAGCTATGCCTTTATTTGGTTTGTAATACTACTTATCAAATTGGAAGTAGTTCTGGTTTAATACCGCGCTGAGAAACATAATGCATTGTTCTTTCGCATTTGTTTCTATGTCACTGAAATTAAGTCAACCCACCATAATAAATATTTTTGACTAGTACATTTACATATAGGTCTTTTATGTTGAAGGTGATGAGCATGTGGTCACTCTTAATTTTGATCTGAGATAGGTCATTAGCCACTTTCGTCGAGCTGCTTGCTGCAAATGTGTATGGTAGCTTTACAAACTTCTTCTATGGAAGTAAGAAGCAGCTGGTAATGCACGGCTATGAAAGTGATTTAAATACATACAAAAGAAAAATGATAATAAATGTCATTAAAGTATATCTATTACACATACAACAGGTAACAAATATACAACAGAACAAGAGAGAAGTGTTTGCCTATCAAGTGTACTGCACAATGAGATAGCTTACCCAAAGTAATCCATCTTAAATAGCGTGGAACCTCCTTCAACTTGAGTCTGGACTAATGTTGGTGGTGTGACTTCAGTATAACCTCGACTGAAGTAGTGGTCACGAAATGCCTGCATTACTACTGATCGCATTTTTAAAATTCTAGATGTCTGCAAAAAATCACAATAAAATTATTTATGACTTGTCTATATGAAAACATCTAGCTCACTCAAAAAAGGGTTAGTATTACTGTAAGCTATTCTTGGTGGTGGACTAGGTGCTGGCGGACTATCCATGCCAGACAAAGGGAGGTACGCTGGTCCTCCGGGTTACGAACTGGGGCATGTGGTTGATGACCCCATCTGCATAAAAACAACTTCATGTTGGCAGTCCTCACAGTGTGTTAGCTAGATGGAACCAACTCAGAACAGAACCAGTGGAGGAGCACACATGTGGTGGTTAGAGTCTGAACTGAGCTGTGGTACCAGAAAAGAAGAATATGACAGACAGAAGTTCATAATAAACACCTTTGAAAACAAATTATACTTTCTCTGTCACTAGTATTCAACTGCGAAATTCTTGGGAAAATAATGTTTATGTAAAAGAAAGCGTCAGAAATATTTACAAGCAGCACACTGAGCCTACATGCAAATCACAGAGCAGTTTAAAGTATTACTTCATACCTCTGAAATATTAGACATTTCTGCATCATGTTAACTCTTATACACACTTCAGTCTAAAGATACAATTTCACTAAATATCATAATCTGAACTGCATACATGCTGTCTTCCAGAAAAACTGTGTCATCATCAGACATGTTGACAAATTCATGACACTGCAGTGCACTACTGCTATTCATAAAAATGCTTATCTAAAAACCAAAACAAATTTATGTATGTTCAAATTATTATCTTTGTGATCTTGCCTAAGATCTATATGAAATGTGCATGTAAAAAGACATTCCATTTTATAACTTTGGTCCATCTGGTAATGTAGTTATGATAATCCACTTGTCACCTACATTATGAAGGGTGTTATTTTCCTTGCTTGCCTGACAATCTGCTAGCATGTCACACACCGACTTTCAGGGGGTTTAACAGCCAGTGAAAGAAGTAAGAAAAAGATCTGCTGTGATAATAACATTTAGCAAGTCTAATAAAAACTCACCAGTGCTACAACAGATGCTGAAAAATGGTGTCCTCCTGACCAAATGAAGTCAGTATACTGGTGGAACATATTAAATCACTGGAGTTATTGCCTATAAATTGTTGAAATCTCACAGCGGATGTTGTTTCTTAGTTCTTCCAGAGTGTAAGCATTTGTTTTATACACTTTATCTTTTAAACTACCCACAAATAAAAATCACAAGGCGTTAAATCGTGAATGTAGGGGCCAAACACCGTGCCTAATCACGCGGCCACGTAAGCTCTCTTGTATTGTTTTCAAAAGGGGAGTGAAACTTCAGCTCTTGGTGATAACAGACTTGCGCTATAAATCACTGGGTTTGCTGCTGGTAAACGCATTTCTCAATTCTTTAGTGATGTAACAACATGCCTCAACTTAGGTACACTGTTGAACTGCATGTGTTTTTAGGGCAGCTGTATTTCAAATATGAGTCTGCTGGAAAATGTCACAGAAAAAATCTCAGATCTGAGGTGAGTATTTCAAAAACATCTGCATGAAGGGCCAAAAAATTATTACAAATGCAACCATGTAAGACAATGGTAGTTCACGCTTTGAAGGAACATGATCTGGTTGGAAGACTATATTTTTATAGTCAGTTTCTTCAGTCTGTGAATGATGGAGAAGTTGAACCACACTTAGTGTTTTTCTTTTAATGGGTCTGGTTTTCATTATTTGGATAGGTGAATTCTTAGAACAGCCAGTATTGGAGTACAGAAAATCCAGGACTTATTCACGAACTCCCTCGACATGACGAATAAATTGGTGTTTGGTGTGCAATGAGTGCATGCCATGAGATGCCAACAATTTCCAGGCAAGAACTCCATAGAGTAAATAATGTGTTCTGCCAGCACACTGACTGTATTGGGTCAGGAGGGCAACATTATTAACCACCTGTTGCAGCATCGTTTAATTTTTATTATACATTCTGAAGGTTATTATTACAGCGATTGTTTTTCTTGCTTCCTTCACTGGCTCTTAAACTTCCGAACACTCAGCATGATGTAACACTACTGGGCTGCTGGGCAGGTGCTTATCATTCAAGCAGGAGGAAAAAAAACACGCTTTAGTATTTCATGATCAAATGCAATAACACTCCAGTCCAATGTACCTCTTTACTGACAAAACAAACTGTTTTGTTTTACAATATCATGCATGTTTCATCTTATAATAAAGCCATCATCAGGCCAGTTTTGTAAAAAATGCGTACACAAAAATATTACAAAATTTATATTCTTTTAAGTTTACTGAGGTGTCTCAGGAAAATACTGCCCTCAGAGTAACATTATAAGTATAATATTAATTATATGGTATCATATTACGTTGTATTATACTGTACCATATCAGCCGAACTGTCACTCAATATACTTACATAAATTACAGCACTTATAAAAAGCTCAAATTATTTTGTTCTTACTCCTTCCTTGAAAGCCTGTTACAATTCATACTGTTTCTTTATTCTATCCTGGTAGAACTTCAAGAAATTTGGGTACACAGTTGTTAAAATCATGTTGCCACCTGTTATGACAGATTAGTAGATTATGGATCCATCAATGCTAAGGCCTGATCAGTTTTTCAAAAGCACATTGTTGACCCTATTGGACACAAAAATGTGGAATAAAAACAGTACCCTACACGTTTGGGTCTAATATGGCAAATTTCTATTCTGTCAATAAGATACCTTACTGCACCCATTTTACGTCACACCAGGTGTAATTGTACATGGTTATTTGTTCTGTGCATCTGAGGCCCAGAAAACTGAAATTGATGATTACAGTCTTTTATCATATTGCTTACGGTGGCATGTTCTACATTGTATATGACTAACACACTGACAAGTAACCTTTAATATGTTAAAATTTGTATTGTGCTAAGATATATTGAATTAATATAGATAATGGTAATGAAATGTAATTAATGTAGGCAAGTATTAAACACTGCAAGCTCATTATAATAACGACCAGCTGTGTAACAAGCTATTTGGACTTCTGTTCATAGTTGAGAATACCACATAGCAGTGCATATTTAACAGGCACTACAAAATACATATCATATTTACCAAGTAACCACTTTATTTACCCGAATGTAAGATGACCAACCCTCCCCACCTACCACAACCTTACATTTTAAAGAAAGAAAAAAAAAACTGTTTAGTCTTGTGTCTAATTAAATGAGACCCCAGTTCATCAGACAAATTAGGAAAAACTCTCATCTTAAATACAGGTAAATATGGTAACCCAGTGCAGAACAAGAACTGTAGAAGTTTGCCTTTTTTAAAGTTTTAAAGGAGAATAACATTTTACCCATAACTTCATGCAGATTTTAGAAAAGGTTACAAGGATGATAAATCTGCTGCACACAAATCGATTTTAGTTTTTAGATAACCATTTTTATGAACAACATTAGTGCACTGTAATGTCAACAGTAATATCACATGCTTCAACATTACACAATCATGTCCTGTAGCATGTAATTAAGGAAAATTATGATACTTAATAAAGATGGACCTTATGCTGCAAACACACAGTATAATCTGATGCACTCATCTGAGCAGTGCCAATGAGCAGCCCTTACATTCTCCCCACGTATCATAATGTGTCGGTTATCCAGCTGGACATCAACATGTGCATCTTCATTCAGAATGTTGTCAGCACCACCAGCTGGTGCTAGACCAATCACTTCCCAGAAGTCTACTTGCAATTCATGTTCTCCAGGTGCCTAAAAAATAACAATAAATAAAAAGAGGACTTGACTCTTCTGGGATATAACATAGTGTCACTGGATGAATGGTTCCAGACATTCTGAAGGACAAAAGTGCTTTCATTCGAAATGTCACAAAAAACTCATCCAATGGCACAGCATCCCATCCCAGAAGAATGGAATCCTCAGCAACACTGTTGTGAGAATCTCAACCTTGATTAAACCTACTGCATCTGATCTTAAACTTCCACACAAATTTGGACTGTTTAATGTATTATAATGGGGAGGGCAGAAGGGGTAACAAAATATACATTATTTGGAACTTACACACAATTTTGGCTTATTATACTATAATGGGTGGGGCAGAAGGGGGAACAAAATATCTACTAACTGTGGGTAGCATGGCAAAGTATATTTATGTCAATGGCCTGCAACTGCCATCATATTTTCCATCCTTTAAGGTTTTCAATTAAAAGAGTGTCACTTCCTGATTATCAGAAAGCAAAACTTCATTATCTCAAGACATTTGTTTACAATGCCTGACCAATCATATAGGATGCAGCTCATGAAGTATGTTTCTTATGATGGAACACAAGCTGGACAGATTGTGTTATTTAGCAGCGCTGTCAAACCTGCTGTGTTGTGTTGAATGGGATGATGATGTGTGTACATAAGGATTTGGAAGGGTGTGGTTGTGGCCTGTTTCAAGGAAGTGTGTCTGCATCCACCCACAAACAGAAGATATAATGAACAATGGAACAGTTGGAAATCCAGTCACGATGTGAACTGCACAGCTCTGGAATACAAGCTTACAAGTTTACCACTACATTATAACACTGTATTTTGTTCCCCTACACAGTGATTATAAAATCCATACTGGATGTCACACTACTGCCTATGGAATAACACTACACACTGTAGTGGAAAGTACAATATGACAATGAAATGATTATATAAACAAAAAAAATTGATTTTATTTTAATGTATGTACTGTGAATCTGTTTATTGTTTTTATTTCAACCAACCAGTGCACAAATACATACCACAACAGTATCTTTTTATATAATGTACATTCCTACATGTTTTGACATCTCTATGTCATCTTCATGGAGTTTTACAATTGTGCCTCGCTGTTACACAAAATTCTTTGAACTGAAGCTGTTAAAATTACAATTCCATAAAATTATTAGATTAAAGTATATTAAAATATTATTTGGTCGTCATTTAGTGATACGATAAAATCTGTTTGACATTATAATATTTTGTGCAAGCAGTGTGTATTTGTGGATGCACATATAATCTGCAATAAATAAGGAGGTTAGTGTATGGATATATGGATTATTATATTGTGGACATATTGAATACACTTAAATATGGACTTACCCCTTGTTGATGTTGTTAGTGTGCTGGTCTGGTGTGTACTGAGTCGGGGTGGGTATCGGATTATGTGACGTGTTGTCTTGTTATGTTGGCCAAGGAGTGTAGTGGGTTGGGTTCATTGACCTACTGCCCATCGATCAACAAGTCCTGTTGTTGTAGAACTTGTATGTAAAATGAGTCCCAACAGTTCATTTTCTTTCCCTTACTGCATGTTTTTAGTAAATGCATGGTTTGTTTTGGATTTCCATATTCATGTCTGTTGCTGAAAATGTGTAATGCATGTGCTGATATAGGGTTATTTGTTTTGATATATCTAATTGTGTTCACGGTGTTATATTTCTATCGATCTTCCAGTCTGGCCAACATGATTTGTTACATGTTTTGCATTGTAATTTATATATGTCGCTAAAGTTTATTTTGTTTAGTGGTATTCTGTTGCATAATGGTTGTATATAGTGTTACATGTTCTAAATGTTATGTTCAAGTAGGTATTTTTGTGTATGAGTGGACTGTAATATGTAAATCTGATCCATTTCTTTCGTTATGTGTGAGTGTAATTTCTGTTTTTTGTGTTCTGAGTATCAATTTGTTCTTTTAATAATGGATGATCTATAATGGAAAACCATTATTTCTAGCTATGGTGTAGATAATGTTCCATTCTTGTTGTCTTGCTTGCTCTGTGATTGGTATCATTAACACTAACCTTCACGTCCTAGACAATCTACCTCGGCAGAAAGAATCACTGGCACCCACTAAATGAGATGCTGGGCACTCCACAGGGCCAGTCTGGACCTTTTGGAGAAGAGAACAAACTCGTGTCCCTGCCAGGACTCGGCCTTTAATTGCCCAGCCTGCAGCCCTGTCACTGTACTTACTATACAATCCTGGCCCTTCAGGATACAGTATACTTAAATAAAATAAATCCATGCATGAATATGGCAACAAAGATGCTCACTACTTCCAAGTTTCAGTATGGGCTACATGTATGTATATTTCCTTTATTACAGCCTTGAAATTCATACTGTACATTTCACTTGCTTCAAAAGCGTATATCTTATGGTATTCTTCCACCCTTTTCATTCCAAATATTCCATTTCAATCCTTAAAAAACACAATGCTTCTTACGTCTGCTCACAACAGTGAACTTACAGTTTTTCCCGGTGGTACTTCCACAAGTATGCCATAAAGTGTAACGGCTGACTCCGTGGAAAGCACAAGTGCATTATATGTCTGGCACAGGAGATCATTCAGAACACACTGCAGAAAGCCTGTTCCATCGCGCAGTGTGATGAACATTAGTGACTTCCCTACAATCACAGCAGATCACATTGCAATGTGTAAATAATAAGTAGCAACACAGCTGTCTTTTCACATACTTAGAGCAGGCAACTTCACTTCATGCAGCCCATATTCAGACCTGAGACCATTCTTTCTCAACTTTTCTCACTCTAATTGTGTGCAGTGTGAATATGAATGTGTGCAAATGAGAAAGCATATTCACTGTGAGATGCAGTTTTAAAATGTATTCTGACAGAAGCAACCAAAGACAGACACAGAAATTCAGTAATTCGTGTCGGTCTGTTAACATGTTCATAGGTGTATTTTTTTATAATACAAGGAGTCTGCATACTGTCCTTATGAAATACAAATAAACCTTGCTGTAGAGAGTATGACCCATGGGAGTAGATACTGTGTATATTATGTCTTGAGGCATTTGCAGTGACAATATGTAGTAAAATCTTTTTGGGCAGACAGCCACAAGACGTTCCAATGTTTCAGACACAGAGTCAGTCCCTAAAATGCTGGATCATCTTTACACTTTGATGTGGCTGCCTGCCCAAGAAGATCTTATTGAACTGTGTATATTAATATAACCACACTCTTTTATAAACACAGAATGTTTCACTGTATCATCTCAACAAATAAGTTCCAGGTAGCCCTCTGAGTTTGGTTTTGAACCTGTGTTGCCACAACATTCAACCTCTCAAAGCTTGAAGGAGAGACTTCTTACATATTTTAACTGTAACACTACCTTCCCAAGGGATGACAAGTTCTTAAATCCATACAGACAAGATCTAAAATCTTAAGTGCTCCATAAACTATGCTCTACAAAGTAAATATTTCTGCTGAAAAATCTCTTGTACATGTCATCCCATTACTTCCACAGCAACCTGCTCACTCCTGCTCAGCGTACCTGTCTCAAGTAAGGATCCCAGGATGTGACAACTGTATAAACATGAATATACAGTGACAGCAAAACATTCAGTGCAACCACAAAGAATGTGACTCACAATCACTGTGTGATATGCAAACCTATATCATGCAATCACACAAGCAAACAAATGACATTATGAGTTCCCACCTGGTGGGTTTTTGTTACCTTTAAGACTTTCTAAACACAATAAAAAAAAGTCACAATATTTTGCTTGTGTCATCAGCAAGACATAATACTGAACAGTGTAAGAATGAAGGTGTTTGAAATGTAAAGCTTCATGTAAGTCAGCATGCATTACACTTACATCAAAATTACTGAATGATATAAATTTAACTGAGATGCTAACAAATTTGCAGAAATAAGAAATACCTTGTCTTCGCAAACGGTGGACCCAACCATTTATCTTGACACGTGACCCACGATTTTCTTTCCCATCTACTATTTTAATAAGCTTTGCTTTGGGTAAAGATACATCTTCTTTTATCAAAATTCCTTTTGCTTCTTCCAAATTTTTAGCTCTTTTTACAGCATCTTCTTCTTCCTTTTTAGATTTTTCTGCACCTTTATGTCCCTCTCTCATCCAGATCTTTTGGATTTTCTTAAGCTGAGACTTTGCAGCAGGTTCATATTTCTGTAACCAGTCAAGAGAACACAAAGTGGTTTTATTCAGATGCTGCAAGTTCCTTAACAGCAGTTCTTCTGTAACAATTTTACATTTATACTGATGATACATACACATGCTGCTCAACAAAGTATGCACTAAAACACAGGAATTCAACTCAATTACTCATATGAAACACAACTTTTTACAAACTTTCAACTATGAACACTGCAAAATACTGTTATTTGTTATCCAAAGCAATGCAATGTATTGAAATGGTAATGTGACTATATATATATATATATATATTTAGAGTGGGGATTTTGGTTTTGTGGAATGTTACGTCATGCAGCAAGCAGTTTAACTTATCCTGCCATTTTGGTCTTGTGGAATGTTACACTCTGGAGCAAGCAGTTTAACATACCCTGCCGCTATGAAGGAATATGGTCCCTTCAACCACAAGCATACATTATACTACCAATTACATAGCATAACCTATCAGAAGACCAGAATCCTCAACATTAATACTGTGGAAACATGAAATCTTGCAATACACATGTACCTGACTGTCTTCATTATTTCCATTTCTTACACATCTGAGACCACTATCACAGAGTTGCAAACTTGACACAAACACAAATTATGGTACCCAAGATATATGAAAATAACCAGAAGCATTCATGTTCAATGAGTGAAACCCAACACCTAACCTAGGGGATGAGGCTTTGATTTTGAGGTGTGCTATAAGCAATTTATATTATGATGATTGCAGTAAGTGTTCTAACGTAAATGTTTCTGTTTTACAAATAATCTGAACTGTGCATGCACAGTTGTACACATAGTTGTTTGGCATAACTAATATACATTAGTATAGTAATATACACTAGTTCCACATAATATTTAAACCTTCCAAATCCTTAAAAAGGAGAGGTGGGAGGGGGGCTGAGAGACAAAGAGAGGAAAAATTAGATATTATCAGTGGTACAGAAGTTATTGACCTGTCCTTCTTCTTTGGCATCCACATATATTGCAGGAAATGGCTCCTTGCCTGCATGACGCATTGCTTGAAGGATGGTTTTGAAAGGTTTTGCTTCTGAACCATCTCCAGATTCATCACTTCCAGTTTTGTCGGAAGTGTATAATTCCGCTAAAATAAAAACATAAGCATGGTTACTAGTTGTTTGAGCAACAGGACACCTATATGTAAGCAAGTATGTGCACATGCCTACCTCCACCCCCCCCCACACACAC
>Ga0209629_10002171_pt1 | contig 13140 bp, 8 predicted proteins | sample TergutCu122P5_FD_187286 | JGI IMG/M metagenome (GOLD analysis project Ga0209629, IMG submission 187286) | Cubitermes ugandensis P5 segment gut microbial communities from Kakamega Forest, Kenya - Cu122 P5 (SPAdes) (version 2) | ecosystem: Host-associated > Arthropoda: Insects > Digestive system >... | reverse complement strand
GTGGGCCTCAGGGCCGGTCTGGACTGGTGCGGAAAATCTCGCCTCACCGGGATTCGATCCCCGGACCGTCCAGCCCGTAGGCAGTCGCTATACCGACTGAGCTACCCGGTCCACGTGTGCAGCATAACGCAGCTCAAAATAAGGACAAGATCCTTGAAGCGTCGTATAGAATATTCTTCATAAAACAGTGCACATTAATTCATGTATTGAATGGTATTTTTACACCACTCCCAAGCCACTGTACCACACGGTTGCCTCACACAGACTGGACTTTGACAGCAGCATGCCTCGGTACTTTTGTTATTGCAAATATACTGAAAATTAGGACTATAAAAGAACCTAACGGGGCACTGTGAAACATTATTAACTATAACACCACAATTTTCTGCATTTCATACTTGCATATTTTAACATGGCTGCGATTTTATTATGATAAAATATAGTTTAACGCTACAAAATGTATCACATTTCACGAGTTTTATATATTGGTGTGGCTCCCTGAAGATGGACTGATATGTTTATATGATATGTTTATATATATATTTGTATGTGCATGTTGTTGGTAGCACAAAATAAATACTGTGTTTCGTTTAAACAGTTCAGTCATTTGATGCTATATAGGGAAATAATCGCTGTTTGTTCTCAGATCCACACAAAACACATAAATACACTGTGTGGGCAGAAAGTAGAATCGTTGAATGTTAAACTGGTGGTACATATAGTGACCACTGGGCTACAAAGGGTTAAGTTCCTTTTATAAAAACCAGTCAGTTAATGTTATATAGGGAATAATCGCTGTTTGTTCTCAGATCTACACAAAACACATAAATACACTGTGTTCTCAGATCCACACAAAACACATAAATACACTGTGTGGGCAGAAAGTAGAATTGTTGAAAGTTAAACTGGTGGTACATATAGTGACAACTGGGCTACAAAAAGTTACGTCTCTTTTATAAAAACCAGTCAGTTAATGTTATATAGGGAATAATCGCTGTTTGTTCTCAGATCCACACAAAAAACGCATAAATACGTGTACACTGAGTAGGCAGAACGTGGAATTGTTGAATGTTAAACTGGTGGTACATATAGTGACCACTGGGGTGTATTTAGTTAAACATGAACAACACTTAAGTTACGAATAAATTATTACTCAGGTAATTTCAAAACAAATTTGTGATAATTCCAAAATTCTAATGCAATACTTGACCTCGCTTTAAGATCTGTGGTCACTGTACTTACCTTGAAGAAAGAAACGGTAAGTTCCTCTAAAGTGTCAATATGTATCAGTATAAAACATGGTGTCACAACCATTATGAATACAACCAAAACTTACGAATAAATATGCCGGATAAATAAAGATAACAAACGTAACATAGAGATGTCCCTTGTACAGATCTTGCTCTCAGACACTCCTTTTGAATTGCGCCATTTTTCCACGGATTACCTCAGGTGTGTTCATGTGTTATCTTAATGAGATGATGGGAATTGCTCAGAACACTAATTTCACTCAGGAATGTGCTTACCAGTGAGGCTAATTGCTGTCTGTCCGACTTCTCAGTAAATGACAATTCTACGTAATCCAGTTCCGCCCACAGATGCTGGCGGCCAAATCAGTTAGACAAATAAAGAGAAAAATTAAGTCTTCAGTTTTGTGCTTTTTGAGGTGAAACATAAAGAGTATTCGGTGTTTTTTAATATTTTCGTTGCTGTTCAGGGAAGTGAAGTTAAGGCAAACCCTGTACGGTCCCTGAGGGTTCCAGGAGGTTAAGACTCCCAGATTTTAAGACTATCGGCACATGAAGGTGGTAAGGTTGTCATTCTTAAGCCCTGGACGCCTTTACCCCCCGGATTTATTCCTGGTACTCTTTTCTATTAGAGGCTGATTCAACCCAAGGGTCATAACGTGGCTGGCAGAATTATGTCAATGAGAAATTCCAACGACACAATCGGGAATCGAACCTGCAACCTGCCATCTTGTAGTGCAGTGCCTCAAGCAACTGCGCCACCGCGTTAACCTCCCCTCCTGTTAAAATATAGGCCTACCATATTTTATGTTTTTTGCAACGTGCATATTTATGCAATATAAACCAAAGAATTGCACCTTTTAATATTAATATTTTAATTTTTAATTTTTTTATGTATTGGAGGTGTTTCGAAACCGAAGGCCCATCTTCAGGAGGACGGTCGTATATACAGTTAGGGTGCAGTATCGAACACACTCTTCTACCCACTAAACTGCTTATACCGATGCATGTAAAACCTACCACCAGAACTCTGCATGCATTTGTCTTCTCAGCCATACACGCCACATGCATCTTTCGCTTCGTCCTGTGTGAATTTCCTAACATGTTCGTTATCAGTTTGAACTAGTCTAGTGCAAGCAATAATTGCTCTCAAGTCTCTCATCTCTACTTATTCACTCGCGCGTCAAAATGACGAAATTCTTGAAGAGCCGACATTTTTGTTTTGTTCTCAAAATTTCCATCGTAGCGGTGCCCAACCTAACCCTCAACATAAACACTTTTATATGTTCGGCCACACGAATTAGCTGTTAGCCAGTTTATTGACGGATAATGACGCCTAATAGGAAGGAAAAACTTTGAAGCGCCTACACTTTGCGTTTGGGCGTGTCTTCACTTATGTGATTTGAACCAATCAATTGACGCCCTACCGCAGCAGCCACAGCATGCCTCAAAACTTTTGAATCCTGGTTTTTAAGTTCCACATCTAAAAACATTCACCCAACATAGCATCCTAAATTATTAAATAGTTAATTTTGGAAGTGTAAAATGTTTTGACGACACATTCAGTCGCTTTTGTTACGTAAGAGAACATGAGGGATACTATAAAAGTTAAATTATGGCCTACTTTGAGGTCGGTCTACAGTTCCACATTTCAGCTTGGTGTAGGTCAACCCCGAAATGATTTACGCCCTCTTCACCCTAGAACAGGCCACGAAGGCCTAGAAGGAGAGTAGAGTTATAGCTCTACTCTTTATTTAACCTCGGCAATAGATGGAGTGGGTGGTAAACGCCACGCTCCGGCCGCTTTACTCACGGGAAAGACCCGGTACTCATGGTATAGGAGGCTGGGTTGGCCCCGGGGCCAGTCTGGACAGATGTGGAAAATTTCGCCCCCACCGGGATTCGATCCCTAGACCGTCCACTATGTACCGTGTTGCAATTCATTCATTCAAAACGAAATGTAGCAATGGCGCTGCTAGATTGTGAACTCCTAGACGATTACACAATTTAGCCTGTTAGGCGATTTTCAGCCTTTTGGAGGAAAAAACTAACTGCATTTTCGGATCATAAGTGACTCTAAACACTGAGGCGTATTTTGTTCATTCGCATGGTCAGTATCATCTACCAGACTAGACGGTGTTATCTTTACCCCATAAGGCCACATTCTTAACGTTTACCGCCGTTAGGACCTGTATCACAATAAGATAGCATTACCATTTTGTTTTCCGCGAATATTTTGGTTTTAACACTTTCTCAAGTACAGTCCGAGGGAAAACAGTTCAGGAAGAAAACGGCGTTGTTTACGTGTTCTGATTTCCGATATCTAAAATTTTGTGAGGGTTAAATTAGGACTTCCTTATTAGTATTATTTTCTTTAACCACATTCCTCTAATTTGGTTTTGTTTTACAATAGAAATATTCCAATGTATTGCACCTTGACCACTTTGCCCTAAGATACTACGTAAATTGGACCCTTAAAAATTGACACAGAAATTCGTATATTTTTTCTCAAAGATATGGAATAGCTATTTAAAACATCTTTAGGACATTAGTACTCTGTGTTATAACGGAAGTTTATTGTCTCTATTAGGATCATGCACACAGAATCAACCTACTCAGTTGCTAGAATTATTTGTGATATTGCTTAAGCTGACACCTCCTTGCATAAAAGCGGCATCTAAATCCACCAAGACCAACTTCTCCACCCTCTAACCCTTCACTAGCCATCCTGAAACTAGACATGCAAAGTGTTCGCCCCCTTCCAACAGCTGGATCCCCTAAAGCTCTCCTCACAGCATGTGAATTCGACACCGTCCTCATTTCTCATTTCATCTTCAGGTGTGAAGCGAAATTTAAAATTGAAAATTGTGTTTATTTCATTGCATTTTCATGCGCGTTTTGGCTTGTATTCTTCCTTGTTCTTCTTAATCTTCTTTTTGTTTTCCTCTGAAATATTCCTGCTCTTCCTCATATGGGGGCATATCAAATGTAAGCTAATTTATTTTTTTTGTGTTATGCACAGAGACACGCGTTCATTTGGTGGCAGGTTTAGTGCATTCGATTGTGATCGAAAAGAATAAAATGTGTTTGACTGTTGGGCCGAAACGTCTAACGACGCTGGAAGTGCGTCAATTTCGAAGGAAGTTGATCATTCTCCCCGATTTCCAAAGCCACTGTTTGAGACCAGAGATCCTGGGCGATTTGTTTTGCCAGCAGGAATCTATAAAGCAAAGTCTGATCCTTCACAAAACGTAAGGCTTGAAAGGGCAAGTTGTACATTTCCTGCAACCACTAATTGCTTTCTATTGGGTAACTGGTATTAAAAATATCTTTCGATATAACCTGTGTGTGAAATTGGGTTAATTTCGTGTCCTGTTTGTCAGGGAGGAACTTCCGAACAACAGACATATGACGTTTGTCCAGTGGTAATCGGAACGTAAAGAGGCCGCAGCTTTTGGCCACAGTGATGCAAAGTAATGCGAAGAATTACGTTCTTTTTACTTGTAAGAATAATTATGTCCAGACTGTTAGGGCGTGTCTGCGACCATCCAATTTTGGCAAAACAGGGTCGCCTGCCGGAGGCTTTATATTAGACATAAAATATTCAATCCAAGAGCCGAAATTTCTATCTACATCCATCCTGATTTGTTTCATGAAAACGCTGGTCATTGTGGTGCATAATCTCTCAGTTCTACCTTCATTTTTCGCCGAAGGAAAGTAATAATCGGTGGGACGGATTCTCCTTCCGCAGACACGCATCTCGCTACAGCCAACAGAAAACCACATTCCGTCGAAGTGACGGCCCATACCTGCTTTTTTCTTCTTTAACAAGAATCCTACTTGACTTAATGTTAATGGTAGATATCCCGCCTGCATCCACCTAAAAGTTTTACGTAATGGAAACTTCTTTTCATCCACGACACTCTCCAGCAATAAAATAAAATTTGTCCACATTAGTTCTATTAAAAGACCGCTCTCCAACAACAAATAATGTTTCTGGTTTCTGTAGAGATATTTCGGGCTGCGTTCTCTGAACCCATAAAACCAGTCTTCAACAACTAGGAAATTATCTTTATTGAGTGGAAATCCAATTTTGTTTCTTTTGGTTAGCTGAAAGGTAAGATAATGGACGACTTCATATGTCAAGCCATACAACATGCATTACATTTTTACTGTAAGGCAGAGTTAGAAAACTGAACGTTTCGAACCAAACAACTTCCCGTCTTTGATAGCCTCTCTATACGTTCCCAAATCCATTATCGGAAACCCCAACGTTTTACCTGCTGTCTTGCAACGCACTGTACCTTATGTTTGAGAAACAGGTCTTGCCACCATGGTTCGACTCCATTTTGTTGTGCAGACTTACTGGGTGGAATGTACGGTCTGTAAAAATTACGTACAGAAATAAGCAAAACAACCTAGATGCACGTATTTTAAAGTGGATAGGGTGAAAAGGCCTAATTTGGGGATTAGTTTCTGTCGTGTGTGAACATAAATTCGCAAAAAACAAAATATCTTCCAGACTAGGCATCCTCAAAGCGTAGATCGCAGACAAACAATGGCCCGCGACATTGACATAGGTATGTTTCCTGCGGAGACATACAAAATGGAGGGGGGGGGGTACTGTTTTCTTGGCAAAGTCGAGACAGCAGGCTGAAGAAATTTTAAAAACCTATAAGCTGTTTGTTATTTAGAGCATATTCAAACACAACAGTGATGCCTTACTTAGAAATTATAAGCTGTCTATTTAAAGAGACATTATTACATTGTTAATTCATTGTGTAATTGTAGTAGTAGTAGTAGTAGTACGCGGTGGCGCAGTTGGTTGAGACACTGCCCTACAAAACCGGAAGGTCGCGGGTTCGATTCCCGATGGTGTCAATGGAATTTTTCATGGACATAATTCTTCCGGCGGTACTATGGCCCTGGAGGTGACTCAGCTTCTAACAGAAAAGAGTACCAGGAATATTTCCTGAGGAGTAAAGGCGGCCGGTGCGTAGGGCTGACAACTTTACCACCTTCATGTGCCGATTGTCTTAAAATATGCGAGTCTCAGCTTCCTGGAACCCTCAGGTCCTGTCCAGGGCTGTAATGGGATTCTTTTACCTTTGACTGTTACCAGCGACAACAAGTGCTTTAGCCTACGGCTAACCCTTCACCTCGTGGGACAACTTTGCACCGGTTTCCTGTATACGTCCCGCCTGCTGTAACAATCTGTGTCTTACTATTATGCCACAGATGATAGTTACTTGTTTCTGAAACAAAGAGCGATTATTCCTCTATGCAGCACAAACTTACTGGTTTTTTAACCGGGGATGTATGTGTTTAATGCGCTGTACGAACTGAATTCTTTAATTCTTACGAGTAATTTGTGCTTCAAAGGTACGGAATGAGGAGCCAGACAAAAGGAAGCCGAGACGATGAGAGAAAAAGAATAATAAGAAGAAATATCGGCAGCACCAAGTAGATATTTACTGACACTACATTAGTTACTGCCCTTATTTATCCCCGAATGAAATTAAGGGGCAGTGAATTGTAATCGGTGTAGGAGGGGAAAGGGTTTTGTTAATGTTTATCAGTTTGTTCTTCATGAAAGGCCCAGTATGTAGCTCGGATTACGTAGTGACTGATTACAGGGTAGTTGACGAATGGGAAAAGATGTAATAGGAAGTGTGTGTGATGTCATTCGGAGGGAGGTGGAATGAGCTAAAGTACACAGCAGCTGGCACTGATGTGGCGGAGAAGGAAATCTGTGAAGAGATGAGAGCAGAGAGTTGTTACTCTCAGTGTTTCTGCTGCCCGTCAGTCCGAGGCTGACCAAATGGTAGTACAGAATGCGACTTAAGTCCTTACAGTCGTAAAGCTAAATCACACTTTGTGCCTGATTTTTACTTTCTGTCTCCCTTCGCGTGAAATGGATAAAATCAACGACTATTCTGCTAGCAACACAAAAATTATTAATAAATTGTCCTAACCACTCCGGTGAAAACGTGCTTTTAATGCGTGGTCTAGATCAAAAGACGAACACTAAATTAAGAAGTGTATAAATTATATAGTCTTAAAATATAGCACAATGATATTATATATATATATATAGAGAGAGAGAGAGAGAGAGAGAGAGAGTGAGAGTGAGAGCGAGAAGACGGCTTATCATTCAAAACAAGTTTCCCTTTTGAATTTTTAATCTTTCAGGTTGTTGCACGTTTCATCATGTTTTGACATGTCGCGACATCTTTTATTAGGTCATTATGCAGCCCATTTACATAAAAACATTATAGAGACAATCAAACATTTATGTGTATAATTTAGTAACGTCACCAACCAAGTTTAGATATCATTATTTCTATGCTGCCAAATACAGAGCATAGTCATATACAATGACCAGAAAGTTACGGTTTATACAAATACATTTTTCTTGTTTCAGCTTATCAGTCATCTTCAGGGGAAAAATTTAATGCATTAAGACGATAGTGAATACCCATTTTAGTCCTATTTTAGTATTATCTTATTTAAGAATATATTGCTTCTGATGTCATCAAGTCAATTTACTCATACATGTTATTCACACATTATTTACGAAATTCTCCTATTAACAAAGTATATAATTGATCTTGATTACATCTTACTCTATAAAATGATATCCCTAAGAAGGCGGCTGAGCTGAAACACGTTGAAATGTAAAAATATATATATATATATTCGTACAAAATATATTTCTTGGTTATATTGTCCGATTATTTTGGAGTAGAGGGTAATAATGCATTATAAAATTAAAATAAAGAGTAAAGTTTCTGGTTGTGTAACAAGTATGAATTCTCCCAGTCCTTTGGTAATATCAGTAAAGTGTCAAATCTCATTGTCTCTAATGATCTGGTACAAATACGCCCGATGACCTAGTCAAAGAGGTCAAAACCTTTCATATAAACTTTTGTATGAATAAAAAGTTACGGGGTTTTCTTTACTGAGGGAGTTGTTATGTGTTGTAACTAGCTGAATTACACAGAACTTTACAAGCCGCGGTACCTGCTTATTTTTATGGCCCCAATAACATTACATAAACGCCCGGCTCCCCCAGCCATAAAAACAACAGGTAGCCAAATTAGTTCGTGTGACAGAGTTATAGAAGGTGGTCTGGAGTCACACAGGTTGACCTGAAGTATGCTAGCACATTACACTAGAAGGTATTTTAGCGAGCAGGTGTATTTCAGGACTAAACGCTCACATGTCATTAAAAATTAATGGTTTTTATCTCACCAATATAACAGAGCACTGCTCACACATCCGTTTCTGTGCCAACACAACACAATCCAAAATCCATTCTATATCAAATACTGTTTTTTTTGTGAGTATTATGGGTTTCTAGTTAAGGGGCTGTGAAATCTGTTGGGGCGTCACGCACGTTCTTGAGGAGCTTACTGTCTACATATTCAGAGCAGCATACCGGACTACAAAGTGTAATAATCCCAACGACAACAACGTGGAGGATTACTTCCACGAAAAATTCAAAACTCATATTTTCCTACCCGTCCTTCGAAATGAATTTATGTCATTGCATTTTGGTGACATATGTTAAACCGGTCGTAAATTACTGTAAAAGGGAAAAGAGAAATCTGTTCTTTCCATGCTCTCCAGAATCGCTCCATGAAGACGCATGAGGAAGTGAAGGTAAACCTCCATACACAATTAAAGGAGTCATTCTGTATATATGTCAGTGGCCACGTTCATATTTCAGGCGTCTTGCACCTACGAACCAGCCGTAGTGCTAATATGAAAATGGTCTGTGTCGCATACAGAGTAAAGTATTCTATTACTGGCAGAATGTGATTTTACATTACAGGAATCTAACCACGGTCTTCGATGTCGTATACTCAATTTGCTCTTCCTCAACAAACACGATTACGCAGCCCTGACGACGCTAAATCCTGCTAGACGCCCGTGACTCGAACGGAAGTAGATGTAAAGTTTGAATTACCGAACAAATTGCCCAGCCGTTAGAGCTGCGCTGTGTTTCCGGTTCCAGGATCTCTGCTAGTGTAGGTGCTGGGTGACTCCAGCAGTCCTTATTGTGCTGTGCAGAGCAGTGCCTGTACTAACTGATACTGTGTCATTCAATAAGATACACACCCTCCCGCGGAGGTGTGAAGTGATGGAATGATAAGATCTGCTCAAATGCTGGCCAGACTGGGGGAACAGCTGTGCAAATGGAGCAAACTTGTTCGAAAATTGGCTCTGAGAAATGGATCAGACAATTGCTGCTGACATTTATTGCGGTGATTTAGAATACAAGAAGAATCTTCAGCACTCAGTTTACTGAAGATCAAGACAGGCTTATATGCGCATAGACGAATGGAGTTGCTGTCCTTACGTAATTTTTGCATCATGTTCGTAGTGAGAAAACATCCATGACTGTTCATGTTTTTATGTCTTTCTGTCTGTCTGACTGTCTAACTGTATCTGACTATCTGTCTGACTGTCGCTTTCTGACAGTCTGAGTGTTTGTCTGACTCTCTGACCGTATTTTTGACTGCCTGTCTGTCCGTCGGACTGTCTGCCTGTCTGCCTGCCTGTCTTACTGTGTTTGTGACTGTCTGTCTTTCTGACTGCCTGCCTGCCTGCCTGACTGTCTGTCTTTCTGAATGTCTTTCTGTTTGTCTGTCTGTCTTTCTGACTGCCCGTCTGTCTGACTGTCTGTCTTTCTGAATGTCTTTCTGTCTGTCTGTCTGTCTTTCTGACTGCCCGTCTTTCTGACTGACTGCCTGCCTGCCTGCCTGACTGTCCGTCTTTCTGAATGTCTTTCTGTCTGTCTGTCTGTCTGTCTTTCTGACTGCCCGTCTGTCTGTCTTTCTGAATGTCTTTCTGTCTGTCTGTCTTTCTGACTGCCCTTCTGTCTGACTGCCTGTCTGACTGCCTATCTGTCTGACTGCCTGTCTGCCTCTCTTTGTGACTGCCTGCCTGCCTGCTGTCTGTCTGACTGTCTGTCTCTCTGTCTACTCGGTTGTTTCACCGAAGAAAGACAGAACGAATTTTTATCAATACGGCGAATATTGATAAACTACCCTGTACACTCCACAATGGTGTATAGGAAGAGCGGAGGTGAACTTCCACTCGTTCTTATCTGCGGTACTAGATAGAAAGGAATGGTCAGTCTCACGGCCCGATTATTTCATACCTGGGAAAAAAGACCTGGTATCCACTGAATAAGTGTTTGGGTGATCCCCTGGACGTGTCACAGAAGAGAAAAATTGATTGTCCTTTTCGGGTTTCGGACTCCAGACTACAGCCATATGAGCTTACCGACTGCTATCAAATTTGGTATTGTGCAATTGTTTATTATTATTATTATTGAGCTGTCACAACAGCAATACAGCCAATTATACAGACGGCAGAGGAACTAAAGGAACATAAACAAATAAAAAACAACAAATGAAGATAAGTAGAAAAGAGATAATAAAAAGTCTGGAAACGGCACTAATAATATTATAGTTTTCAAAGAAAATGTTTAAGAAAGATATTTCGATTCAGCACACGAATGCCGACAGTTTACAAAAAGTTGGGTGGGGGTGGGGGGAATTGAACCGCTTTAGATGTTAATTAAAAAAAAATAACTTCTAGGTCACCGCTGAGAATACTTAAAGTATGAAATTTCAAGTAATTTAGTACCGTAAGGCAACTGTATCGTAAGTTATTTAAAAAAATTATGATAAAAAGAAATAAACTTCCTCTGGATGCGTCAAATCTTACTGGCGTTAATATAAGCAATATATTTCCGCACAACAGAGGCATGTTCTAGCTTAAGCCTAACTAACGTGCGATGTGACATCAGAAGGCTAGGCACACGGGGGGAACTGAAAAGTTGCTGTCTGAATTAACCCCAACAATCTAACTGAGAAAATGTGTGATCGCCCCATGGAGGAAATTCAGTTTGGAGTCAATAAACACGCCCAGATCTTTGTTGCAGTCAGAACACCATAACAAAAAATTCATACAGATAATAACAGTAATAATAATAATAATAATAATAATAATAATAATACACGTGTGGAAACTAATTTATGAGAATTGTTTGAAGATTTATTAAATACAGTTTCTTGTAAGTTACGAAAACAAATTACTCTGCAATAAACGATCCCTGCTAAACCATTAGTTAGTGTGAATTTTCCAAACCTCTAATATTTACTTTCTCACAGGTAAAGTCAAATTATTCCCTTCCTTAATAAAGGAACAATTTATGATGACACGTGGGAGGTGGAAATGTCTCTCCGCACATTCATAACCTCGCACAACATGGATGTCACGACCCAGGTACTTTATCTAAGTAGCTACAGAACTAATTCCATGGATCAGATTCCTCTGCGTCAGAAGCTAACAGTTTCTCATCTAGTCACATTTTCTTCATTTTATCTAACCCTAGATTTCATGGCCGTGTTCAAAACTGCCCCGCAACTTTTTCCTATCCTGAGCCGTATAAATCCAGCCCACACCTTACCATCAACATTTTAAAAAAGCCATTCTAATATTATTCTACCTTCTATGCCAAAATATTGTAAGTAGATTTTTCCTTGAGGATTCCCTTCCAAAACTTTGTGCGTATAACGAAAGAAATAAAAAAATTACAAACGGAAAACAACAGTTTTATATAATATTGATTTATCAAATTGTTGTGTTTGATGGTCATTTGTTTATTTCTTTCTTTATAATACGACACAAAACGGGATGCATATTTAAAAAAAAAATGTATACATAATTGTTCAACCCCTTCCCCTCCAATCGTGCAAAGCCCAGCACCCCTCATTGTCCTTGATTTGATCACAAGAATAAAACTTATGATTACAAATTTTGAACCTCTCTTTAATATACTATTTTTATTTTTATTTTTATGTTACTTCGTCCCCCTTACGTCTTCCTCAGTACCCTGTTCTCTAGCACCTTCAATCCGAATTAACTTACAGACCGAATTTCGCAAGCATATAAAATAACAGACAAAATCAAAGTGCTGTGTATTTTCTTTTATATATACTTTGACATCAAATTGGGTAACATAAGATTCCAGACCAAAATGGTAAAAACATTTCCCAAATTTAACTTTTCTTTAATTTCGATCATTAATTCTTTTCTGTTAATGATGTCTCAAAAAATCTGATTTTTTTTCTCAATTTTAAGAGAATAATTATGTTGCAATTTAAGCTCTGGTCACTTCGCAAGACACCAAGGCAGCGACACAACAATTTTGCCACTTCCAGTAAGAAAACCTCTGGCACACTCGAAATGTCTCGGCGTCTACATATAGACATTTTCAATCGACGTAGCCTGCTGTAGTTAGATTTATTATCGAGTTAGCCGAAGCATCCGTCCGGCATACGACGTTCAGTGACCACGAACAAAGGTACCAGGTGTCACCTAACACTAAGTTAGTGCAATTAAACGCATAAACATAAGTAGCACGCATGTGCGAGTTCTGAGAGTAACACAGAATTTATTATATGTGTATGTATATTGAACAAACAAAACCACACCTGATGGACAGTTTATTATACTGTTCTTTATCTATCGCACCTACATGTTTCAATGCCAACACGTCATCCTCAGGGAGCTCTCACTTGGAACCTGCTAAGTTACATAAACGTGTGCATCCAGTCTTGGTTGTTTTTTTCTTGAAAACTTTCACGTTCGTTTTTAGAGTCGTTAAAATATTAAAACCTAACTGTCTTAGCTATAATGAATTATATTGTCGTAACAATTCTAGGGAACTTTCTCGGGTAGCGGTATATACAATCTGTGTGCTGATGATGCTATGGCGGTCCGGTATATTGTTAAAAAAATCTCAAAGAAAGAAAATCACTTGAAAGAATAAGTATGGTAGCATGTAGTAACAAAATACCACTTACAGAAATGA
>Ga0209629_10002170_pt1 | contig 13146 bp, 11 predicted proteins | sample TergutCu122P5_FD_187286 | JGI IMG/M metagenome (GOLD analysis project Ga0209629, IMG submission 187286) | Cubitermes ugandensis P5 segment gut microbial communities from Kakamega Forest, Kenya - Cu122 P5 (SPAdes) (version 2) | ecosystem: Host-associated > Arthropoda: Insects > Digestive system... | reverse complement strand
ACGGTGGCATTCGTCGATGATGATAAAATCAAAAAACTCCGGCGGATATTTCGGATTGTAAACCACTTCGCGAGCGCTGCCGCTCAAATTCTGTTCATTCAGAGAAACTTCTTCAACCGATTCATCCAATTCCTCGCTGCGAAGAATCGAGTACATTCGTTGTATGGTACTGATACATACGTGGGTGTCGCCGGGAATGTAAGAAGAATTAAGACGGCGTAAATTGTAAAGTTCAGGAAAAAGGCGGGCATCGTCGCCGGGCGCATATTTGCGAAATTCTTCTTCAGCCTGTTCGCCAAGATTTCTTGTATCTACCAAAAACAGAATGCGTTTGGCTTTGGCAAATTTCAACAAACGATACACGCTTGTGATAGCGGTAAAAGTTTTTCCCGCTCCCGTCGCCATTTGAATCAATGCTCGCGGACGATTTTCGGCAAACGACTTTTCGAGATTGATAATCGCTCTTGTCTGGCAATCTCGAAATCCGGCGTTATCAAATACCGGAAAAGATTTAAGCCGGTTTCGTAAAGTAGAATCATCATTCAGCCAATCCCGAAGCGTTTCGGGTTTGTGAAACGAAAAGACCGGACGCGTGCGGGCATTCGTATCGTTCAAATCGCAAAAATGAGTTAAAACATCGGTTGCTTCGTAGGTAAAACGCAGAGGTTTATTATCGACAAAATATTTTAATCCGCTTTTGGCATAGCCTAACGACTGCTCTGCAACGGTAAAAAGTTTTTCTCCCTTGTCTGTGGATTTTGCTTCAATAATGCCGACAGGCTTTTGGTCGATAAAAAGAACATAATCCGCTTCGCCGCTGTTTGTCGGATATTCCCTGACGGCAACTCCCAATGATGCAGTGAGGTCAAACTCCTGCATATCTTGGATGACATATCCGGCAGCTTCCAATTTCCGGTCGATTTCCATTCTTGCCTTTTCTTCGGGGGACATAAATGCAATTACGAATTTCTGATAATGGTATATTATCGGAAGTTGAAAGCAAAGGTACTGATTTTTATCTGATTTTAATTATTTCAACAAATATCCGTATAATTGTCGTGAAATAATTGGCTGTTTTACTCAATCACATCGTCATATTTCTCCAAATACATTTGCATCAAACGGTGAATCGGATACTCATCCATGGAGTCGGAAGGAATCGATAGATATTCGGCAAACGATTCCTGCGTTTTTTCTATTATGACTTCATAAAAAGAGGCATACAGAACACGGTGAGTAAGTACATGCTTTTGATTTTTCAAAACTAATCGAAAATGTCCGTGTTCGATCAAAGGAAAGAGTGTTTTAAAATCATCAGCACCGATTAAATCTTCCCATTCCAAGGGAGTTTCGGATTCGATCCGCGGGAATTCGTATAAATTTTGCCAAATTCCTTTCTTATTTCTTTTTTTTAAATAAATGGAATTGCCGCAGCGGATATGAAAATAATAGAGATACAAAGTTTTGGTTTTTGTCTTGTTGCGTTTTACCGGGAAATCATTGACTTTACGGACCGAATGAGCGAAGCATTGTGTTTCAAAAGGACAGCAGGAACAATCCGGTGAAGCGGGAATGCATTGCAAGGCGCCAAATTCCATCATCGCTTGATTAAATAAGCCCGGTTGGGATGAATCCATCATCCTGCCGGCTAATTCCGTGAATAGTTTCTTCCCTTTCGCTGTATCAATCGGTTCATCAACGGCAAAAAGACGGGATAAAAACCGGAATACGTTTCCGTCAACCACCGGATAAGGGGCGTTGAAAGCGATAGAAGCGATTGCGGCTGCCGTATATTCTCCGATTCCTTTGAGAGAAAGGATGTCTTCATAATCTTCGGGAAATATTCCTCTGAAATCGGTTTGGATTTTCCGAGCCGTTTCATGTAAATTTCTTGCCCGGGAATAATAACCCAAGCCTTGCCAATATTTTAATACTTCCTGTTCATTGGCAGCTGCTAACGAGTGAATATCGGGAAAGCGTTCGATAAACCGGTTATAATAATCCAAGCCTTGAATGACACGCGTTTGTTGCAGGATAATTTCCGATATCCAAATACGATAGGGATCACGAATGTCGCGCCACGGTAAAATTCGGTGATGAATTTTGTACCATTCGAAAAGTTTATCGGCAATAAAACTCAAATTTTCCATTCCGGAGGCAAAAATACGGATATATTTTGAAGTCAAATAAAAAAAATAAAAAAAAATCATAATAAAATTTTTTAATTAAGATAATTAGCGTATATTTGCAGCTTGAAATAAAACATACTTTATTTTTAAATTATTTATAGTCATGACAAAAGCAGATATCGTAAGCGCAATTGCGAAAAGCACGGGTGTTAGTAGAACACATGTCCTTGCCGTTGTAGAAGGTTTTATGGACGAAGTAATGAACGCTATGAACAGCGGTAAAAATGTTTATTTGAGAGGTTTCGGATCTTTCGTAGTTAAGAAAAGAGCAGCTAAAGCAGCTCGCCACATTAAAAACGAAACCACTATTATTATTCCGGAACGCTTTGTTCCTACGTTCAAACCGTCCCAATATTTCAGCGAAAAATTGAGGAACAGCTTGGAAAAAAAGAAATAATTGTTTGAATATAGTAATCATTTAAATAATTTACAATGCCAAGCGGAAAAAAACGGAAAAGACATAAAATGTCTACGCACAAACGCAAAAAAAGACTTAGAAAGAACAGACATAAAAAAAGAAAATAAAATAGGTTCTTTCTAAATGTTTAAGTTAAAGGTTAAAGGCGCTATCTATTGTGCATTTAACCTTTAACATTTAATCACAAATTAATTATTCAACTAAACAAAAAAGGATTGTGAACAGCGAATTAGTAATTGACGTTCGACCCAATGAAATATCGATTGCCGTTCTCGAAGATAAGAAGTTAGTGGAATTTCAGAAAGAGGCGCGCAACCTCTCATTTTCAGTAGGCGATGTCTACCTCGGCAAAATAAAAAAAATGATGCCGGGTCTAAATGCTGCATTCGTGGATGTTGGATATAAAAAAGACGCTTTTCTTCACTTTCAGGATTTGGGCTTGAATTTTAACCGTATAGACAAATTCCTGAAAACTACGCTTTCCGACAAAAAAAGAGTACCCTCTATCAACAAATTTGCTCATCTCCCGGAAACCGGCAAGGAAGGATCAATCACCGACGTATTTAAACAAGGCGACGAAGTATTGGTTCAAATCGTTAAAGAACCGATTTCAACCAAAGGCCCTCGATTAACTGCGGAAATTTCTTTTGCCGGTCGTTACTTGGTGGTAATTCCTTTCGGAGATAAAGTTTCCGTTTCACAAAAAATACAATCCGGAGAAGAACGAGCTCGGTTAAAACAACTGATTTTAAGCATTAAACCGAAAAATTATTCCGTTATCGTCCGCACTTCATCCGAAGGGAAAAGAGTAGCCGAATTGGATTCGGAATTAAAAGCTTTAGTGAAACGATGGGACGACAATATGACTAAACTGCTCAAAGCCAAGCTACCATCCTTAATTTACGAAGAGAGCGGAAGAACCGTTGCTCTTTTGAGAGATATTTTTAATCCGTCGTTTCAAAACATTCATATCAACGACTCCGATGTGTATAACGAAGTGCGTGATTACGTCAGCCAGATTGCTCCGGAGTGCGCAAAAATCGTAGAACTCTATTCAGGAGAACTTCCCATTTTCGATAATTTTGCAATAACCAAACAAATCAAATCCGGCTTCGGTAAGATCGTTACATTTAAGAACGGAGCCTATCTGATTATTGAACACACCGAAGCCATGCACGTGATTGACGTAAACAGCGGCAATCGTTCCAAATCAACTACCGGGCAAGAAAATACGGCTATTGAAGTAAATATGGCTGCTGCAGAAGAAGTTGCCCGTCAATTACGACTTCGGGATTTGGGAGGCATTATCGTGGTTGATTTCATTGATATGCGTGAATCAGACAATCGTCAGAAATTGTTTGATCACATGAGCGCTTTGATGGCTAATGATAGAGCAAAACACAACATTTTACAAATCAGTAAGTTCGGATTGATGCAAATCACTCGTCAGCGAGTTCGCCCTTCCATGGATTTTAATACAACGGAAGTTTGTCCGACTTGTCTCGGCAAAGGAGAAATTAAGGCTTCCTTATTATTTACCGATGATTTGGAAAAAAGAATCAAAGAGATTGTGGAAGTATTAAAAGTGAAGGAATTCAAATTACATATCCATCCATACATTGCAGCATTTATCAAACAGGGTTTCTTTTCTCTGAATCGAAAATGGAAATGGAAGTATTCCCGAGGACTTCGCATTATCCCCGATCAAAGTTTGGGATTTCTCGAATACAAGTTTTTTGATTCGGATAAAGAAGAATTGGACATGAAAGACGATAGTCTTTCGGAATAAAAAGAGAAGCAGCTTGACCGGCTGCTTTTTTTATTAAAAAAAGTGAACAAATATAACAATTAATACGTTAAATATAGAGATAAATTAATAAATTTGTAACCGATTACCCGATTAATAAGATGAACTATGTTTATTAAAGAAATTTTATCTTCAAACTTATTTTCCCGAAAGCGGAAAATAATTGCCGTCATTCTCGGAGGAATCATTTGCGGATTGGGTGGATATACGGCTTATGCATCCCGATTTACAAGTTATATGTCCGATAAACCGGCAGCGTGTGTAAACTGCCATATTATGAGTCCTTATTATGCTACTTGGAATCATAGTTCACACGCTCGAAACACTACTTGCAACGACTGCCACGTTCCTCATGAAAATGCGGTTCGAAAATGGATGTTTAAAGGAATGGATGGAATAAAACATGCAGCAGTCTTTACTGTGAAAGGAGAACCTCAGGTCATACAAGCGACCTCCTTGAGCGCTTCCGTTATCATGAACAATTGTATCCGTTGTCATGAACAATTAAACACGGAATTTGTTAAAACCGGAAGGATCAATTACTATTCAGCAATGGCAGGCGAAGGGAAAGCCTGTTGGGATTGTCATAAGGAAGTGCCTCACGGGAAAATCAGCCTTTCTTCCACTCCAAACAGTTTAGTTCCTTATCCGAAAACCATCGTTCCGGGCTGGTTGGAAAACTTAGTGAACGGTAAGAAAAATAAATAACAAATTCGAAATATATAATAATATGGAAAAAAAATTAAAATCATGGCAAGGATGGCTGTTGTTTTTTGGAACAATGGTTGTCGTTTTTATTTTGGGTTTATTGGCTGCTTCCATTACGGAACGGCGCGCAGAAGTAGTCAGCATATTTAATAATAAAAAGGTGGATATTCAAGGGATTGAAGGTCGCAATGAACTTTTCGGCGAAAATTATCCGCGCGAATACGCCACTTGGTTGCAAACGGCTGATACTACTTTCAAATCTTTACATTTAGGGAGTCGTTTTGAAGATGCCTTGGCAGCGCGTCCCGGTATGGTGATACTTTGGGCCGGTTATGCGTTTTCAAAGGACTACAATACGCCTCGCGGACACATGTATGCCATCCGGGATATTTACCATACCTTACGAACCGGCGCGCCCATGACTCCGGAAGAAGGTCCGCAACCGGCAACCTGTTGGACTTGTAAAAGTCCGGATGTCCCTCGCATGATGCAAGAAATGGGTGTAGACAGTTTTTACAAAAAGAAATGGGCTGCATTAGGCGCTGAAATCGTTAACCCGATTGGATGCGCCGATTGTCATGACCCCGTCAATATGAACCTGCGTATCACCCGTCCCGCATTAATTGAAGCATATCAAAGACGGGGAATGGATATCAACCAAGCCTCTCCACAAGAATTGCGTTCGCTGGTTTGTGCGCAATGCCATGTCGAATACTACATGAAAGGCGACGGCAAATACTTGACTTTCCCATGGGATAAAGGATTAAGCGTTGAAGAACAGGAAGCTTACTACGATGAAATCCAATTCTCCGATTTTGTTCATAAATTAAGCAAAACTCCGATTATTAAAGCGCAACATCCCGATTACGAAATAGCGCAGATGGGAATTCATGCCCAGCGCGGCGTAGCTTGCGCCGATTGCCACATGCCCTATAAAAGCGAAGGCGGTGTAAAATTCAGTGATCATCACGTTCAAAGCCCGTTAGCGACTATCGATCGTTCGTGTCAGGTTTGTCACCGGGAAAGTGAAGAAACCTTGCGAAAAAATGTGTATGACCGTCAAAATAAAGTGTTGGAAATACGCGATCGTTTGGAAACCGAATTAGCTGCCGCTCATCTTGAAGCGCAGTTTGCTTGGGAAAAAGGGGCCACCGAAACGCAAATGCAAAACGTATTAAAACTTCTGCGCCAAGCGCAATGGCGTTGGGACTTCGGAGTAGCATCCCATGGCGGCTCTTTCCATGCACCGCAAGAAATTACACGAATTTTGGGGCATGGGTTGGATAAAGCGATGCAAGCAAGATTAGCTGTTTCAAAAGTTCTTGCCCATTTAGGCTATACCGGCGATGTTCCCCTACCCGATCTTTCCACTAAAGAAAAAGCGCAAAAATACATCGGCTTAGATATACCTGCCGAAAAAGTCGCTAAACAAAAGTTTTTAGATACTGTTATTCCGGATTGGTTAAAAAAAGCAAAAGAAAATAATCGGTTAACAGAAAAAATTTAATTATGTGGAAGCAGCCCCGAGGATATATAGAAGGTTGGACTCTCTGTGGAGGATTGTTTTTTACGGGAATGCTATTACAAGTGTTCGCCGGAAAAATAGAACCCGACCGGTTTCACTTTCCCGTCAATTCGGTTTACGGGGTCGGATTTCTGCTGTTGATCTTGGTATTTCATTTCGCTTCGAAAAGAGTTAAAAGAATTCAATGGTTTGCAGGTCACCAAGCCGGTATAACCGCTTTGACTTCCTTACTCTTGTTGGTTATTATCATGGGGCTTACACGGCAAGCGCCTTCTTCTTCCGATCTTTCTCATACTAACGGATGGGTGGTTCGGATCGGATGGATGCAGATGACTGTTTCTTGGCCTTTTATACTCTTGATGCTTTACTTTCTTTGGGTTTTGGGGCTGGTTATTTTAAAACGATTGAGTTGTTTTCGATGGAAAGACACCGGTTTTGTTTTCAACCATGCGGGATTATTCATTGCTCTGTTTGGAGCGTTTTGGGGAAGTTGCGATTTGCAACGTCTGCGAATGAATGCTCCATTAAATACTCCGGAATGGCGGGCGACCAATGAAAAAAACGAATGGATTGAACTTCCATTGGCCATTGAATTAAAGTCGTTCACGATGGACGAATACCCGCCTAAATTGCTTCTGTTGGATAATGGTACCGGTGAAGCGCTTCCAAAAAAACAACCGAAAAGCCTTTCCATAGAGACCGTTCCCTTGAAGGCGGAATTATTAAATTGGCAATTGGAAGTAACCCGCTACCTGCCTTCAGCAGCAGCTTTAATAAATAAGGATACAGTTAACTTTGTGGAGAATCCGATGGAAGGAGCAACATCAGCCGTCTATGTAAAAGCTCGTAATACAATGGATAATACACGTAAAGAAGGTTGGGTCAGTTGTGGTAATCATCTGTTCTCGTATGTATCTTTACGTTTAAACGATAAAGTAAGCCTGATTATGCCGGAACGCGAACCGAAACATTTTGCTTCCGAAGTAAGGATTTTTACGAAAAGCGGAACCACAAAAGAAGCGATCATTGAAGTGAATAAACCTTTTTCGATCGAAGGTTGGAAAATATACCAATTAAGTTACGATGAAGCGCTCGGGAACGGGAGTCAATACAGCGTCTTCGAATTAGTGAAGGATCCGTGGCTTCCGGTTGTCTATGCCGGTATCCTGATGATGTTGACCGGCGCCGTATTTTTGTTTCTTTCAGCTCCAAAAAAAATGTAAGCGATGATGCAGTGGAATCATTTTATTTATTTCGCCTTACCGGCGGTGGCGTGTTGGACGATTGCTTCAATACTCTCATGGAAATCGCGACATTTCCGTATCCCCGTGATTTTAACGCTAACAGGATTAATTTTCTTCGCTCTGTTTATTGCAGGAATGTGGCTGTCGCTTGAACGCCCCCCTTTACGTACCATGGGTGAAACGCGGCTTTGGTATTCGTTTTTCCTGCCGGCTGCCGGATTAATCCTATTCATTCGATGGAAATATCCATGGATTCTTTCCACAAGTACATTGCTTGCATCTTTATTCATCTGTATCAATCTGTTTCGCCCGGAAATACATAACAAAGCATTGATGCCGGCCCTACAAAGTCCTTGGTTTGCGCCTCACGTCATTGTGTATATGATTGCTTATGCTTTATTTGGTGTTGCAGCTATCCATGCGTTATACCTCTTGATTCGTTCTTCGGATCAATCTGAAAAGCAAACGAACTCGATGGTTATCTGTGATAATTTGGTGTATGTTGGTAGCGCATTTCTCACAATCGGCATGTTACTGGGCGCAATATGGGCAAAAGCAGCCTGGGGACATTATTGGTCGTGGGATCCGAAAGAAACATGGGCAGCTGCTACCTGGATGGGGTATATCATCTATATTCACTTTCGCCTGCATCGGCCGGCAGAAAGGAAAATCGCCTATTATCTGTTGATTTTTTCCTTTTTATTGCTTCAGGTTTGCTGGTTTGGAGTGAATTATCTGCCTTCGGCTCGAGGGATCAGCGTGCATACTTATAGTTGAGAGTTATGAGTTATGAGTTATGAACGTCTTATTTGCATTGACACGACACTACCTGTCTTTAATCTTTTTAGAAAAACTAATGTTGTGTCAATGCAAATATGTCGTATCGTCATTGCGAAGGCGAAGCCTGAAGCAATCCAGAAAAAACTTATACTGGATTGCTTCGCTACGCTCGCAATGACGATAATTTACAGTTGACATGACACTAATTTAATAGATAAAATGACATGAAAAAGTTATTTATTTTTTCTTTCGGATTGCTGATGTGCAGTTCGGGATTTACTCAAAACAATGAGAGTAAGAATAATGAATTTACGGTTGGGGCGCAACTTCGTCCACGCGCAGAGTATCGAAACGGAGCAATAGCGCCTCATGCAGACGGCGCCGATCCTGCCGGGTTTATAACCAATCGCACTCGTCTTTCGATGGATTACAAACGAGATAAACTTTCCTTAGGTTTTTCAGGCCAAAATGTAGGGGTTTGGGGGCAAGAGCCGCAAGTCGTAACAGCGGGACGATTCATGCTGAACGAAGCATGGGCCAATCTAAATTTTGGAGAGGGATTTTTTATGAAGATGGGTCGTCAATCATTAGCGTATGACGACGAACGTATTTTGGGAGCATTGGATTGGAACGTATCGGGACGTTATCACGATGCCTTGAAAATGGGCTATGAAAATAACCGGAATAAATTACATGTTTTATTAGCTTTTAATCAGTCCGCTGAAAATACGACCGGAACCTATTATGCTTCAGGCGCTCAACCGTACAAAACCATGCAGACGCTTTGGTATCAACACACGGAAAGTAAAATGTTTAATATATCCTTTCTTTTAATGAATCTCGGATTAGAAACCGGAAGCGCTCCAACATCCGATGTAAGATTTCTGCAGACCTACGGAACCAACATCACGTATCAACCAAGCGGTTTTCAATTCTACGGTTCCTTTTATTATCAATCGGGAAAGACAGCAGGGACCGTTGCAAGAGAAGTTTCCGCTTATATGGGGTCAATTAATGCATCTTATCTCTTTAATCCCGCATGGAAATTAACCTTAGCAAGCGATTATCTGAGCGGGAACGATGGAAAAGATGCAAACAAATATAAAGCATTCAATGTTTTATATGGAACTCATCACAAGTTTTACGGAACTATGGATTATTTTTATGCCGGCACTTCTTTCCTCCCGGGTATGAATCCCGGATTATGGGATAATCAGTTAGCATTGACGTTTAAAACATCGCCCAAAGTTTCACTTGCTTTGTCTTATCATCATTTTCAAACCACCACGGATATTTATTCCGGTGATGTGAAACAAACGAGAGCCTTGGGGTCGGAATGGGATTTTCAATTCACTTGGAATGTGATGAAAGACGTAACGATGACCGGCGGTTACTCTACTTTTTTTGGAAATGACGCGTTAAAAGCGGTTAAAGGAGGGGATCCTTCCAAGTATCAGGATTGGATGTGGGTTTCACTTAATATCAATCCGAAGATTTTTATTACCAAGTGGTAATTTCCGAATGACGGAAAATTGTACTTTCGAGACAGCCTCCGCTACCGATTGCTCTTTTCTTTTTCATCAAAATATCGGAAATAGTTTATTTCAAAAGAAGTAGGCGTTTGTACGGTCGGAGCGTCCGAAACAGCTTCTGCATGGATTTTTTTTACAAATAGCGTCCAATTACCCGGATTTGTTTTTCGGACATACCTGAAAAAAGCCGACCATTGCGCGGCATTTTCAACCACCGAATAAACCAACGGATTATATTTTTTCAATGAAATCCAATACGATTTAAAAGATTCGGAATAGTCGTTTAAAACTTGAAATTTTATTCCTATCTGATCATTAGTCATATTGTTAAGTGAATCAATCGTGTTCAAGGCTTTTATCATATAATTCATAGAATAAGGATTAAATATCTTTTCATCTTTATGTTTATTCAGAACTTTCAGTAATTCACCCATATTGGTTCTCGGATTGAGAGCGGGAGTATAATCCTCTTTTAATAAAATTTTTGCTTGAGTTTCAACTTCTGAATAGCAATCGATCAGTTGATTTTTAATCTTTTGAATATTTTCCATGTCCAATTCTGTCCGAGTAAAATAATAATAAGGCAGTCCTGAGATATTGAATCCGGATTCATCTGCATTGAATATAAAATTTACATTTTTATCCGTCAAAACATAGGATGTATAGCTTCGATCGATCAGTTTATTATAAATAATCCGATGAAGAGTCGTATCTTTCGCCGGCACAAACGGTTGCTCGGAAGGAGCTAAAATGTAACGTCGCTGTGCATCCATCGGCAGATCCCATAGAATATCGGTCAAATTCAATAAATCAGCCTGAAATAAACGTAAGCCCAACATATTATCCAAGAAAGCGGGATGAAACCGACATTCCGCACCACGATTCCCGATCGTATCTCCCAATTGCGAAAAAACGACTGAATAGGGACTATCGACAAAATTAACGATAGGAATTAATTGCCATACAGGCAAGTTCGGACGAAACGTTTCCGATTCGATTTGAATGGTCAATCGATTATCTATAAAGTCCAATGTAATCGATTTATTTTTCAGTTGTTCCGCGGGAGAAGCGACAGCTTCAAACGAAATTCCGCCGACATTCGCATGATAAGAGTAATCGCCGATCGAGGCATTGGTTGTAAGAATCCGGGCTGTTTTTTCCGAAAACGACTCGTGATATAAATCCAAAAGATTGATTGCGCTTTGAGCGTAAATAGTTGATGAATATACTAAAAACACAACCAAAAATAAATTTTTCAATTTTCCGAGGTCTGATAGATGGTTTTTTTTAAAATGCATAGTTCTAATTTTTATCGTTGCTAAATTATCCTATTTTCTTACAAAAGTAGTTTTTTTCTTTTAAAATATAAAAAATAGGTCTGCAGGATTGCGCGCTTTGTTATTTTTCTCTTTACTTTGCGACTAATATATAAAGTATCAAAAAAAGCAAATAATGAACAGATGAAATATAGAAATATCCCGGAAGAGGAATTTATTTCGCTTATAAAACAGTATGAACGTGTAATTTACAATGTTTGTACATTTTATGTATCTGAGACTTCGCCTCTTGAAGATTTATATCAGGAAGTCGTACTTAATATTTGGAAAGCGTTTTCGAACTTTCGAAATGAAAGTCAAAAGAGCACTTGGATTTACAGAATTGCACTTAATACCTGTGTTTCAGATTTACGTCGGACTGCAAAATTGCGCCAAAATGTACCGCTTTCATTTTCAGAACATCTTGTTTATGAGCAAGATACAAAAAGCGATGAAATCCAAGAACTTTATTCGCTGATTTTTAAACTTAACAAGATTGAGCGCTCTATTATTTTGCTTTGGCTTGAAGAAAAATCGTATCAGGAAATTGCCGATGTTACAGGTTTTTCAACTGCAAACGTAGCCATGCGTCTCAAACGGACAAAGGAAAAATTGAAAAATATGTCTAAACAATAAAATAATAAACTTATGGATCTGGAAAATTTAAAATCGGAATGGTCGGCAATGAATGACCGAATGGAAAAGCAAGAAATTCTCAAAGAGAAAATGTATCGCCAAATACTCAATACGAAATCGGATCAATCGCTAAATCGTCTTGCAACATATGAAATTGTAGGTTTGATTTTTGGCATATTATTTATTCCTGCTTTGGTTTATATGTATAACAAATTTAATGATCCGGAATATATAAACAAAGTTCCCAAAGCATTTGCGGAACAAATGGGATTTGTACGAACCGTTACCATTGGCGCAATTGTTTTCTTAGCGCCGGCTATCATTTGGATTGGCTTTAAACTTTTTTTTATTTTATTAAAAATTAATTTTGTTAAACCTATGAAAGATAATTTGTTCTATGTAAACAAATATGCCATTTACATAAAATATGAAAAACTTATCGGCTATTACTTTATCTTTCCGTTGGCAGTGTTGATCTGCATATTTCACTATGCAAAAATTCACGCATCCTTGTTTTGGTGGGTATTGATGTCGTGTTCGTTGATTGTAACCATATTTTTTGTAATCTTTTTTTACCGTTTGTACGACAAAAACATCTCAACCATTCAACAAAACCTTGATGAGTTGCAAGAATTGAAAGAGGAATAAAAAACATGTTATTAAACATAATTTTAAATTTGGATTTTTAATCGGTAAGTATTAATTTTGCAATGCTAATTTAACATTAGCATTTATACAAACATAATACATGGATAAGGAGGAGTTCCGATCGCGAAAAGGTCGGAATTCTTTTTGTTTTTTATTTGATACAAAAAAATTATAAATTATGGCTGTACATTATATGACTAAAGAGGGGTATAATAAACTGGTGGAAGAAGTGAATTATCTTGAGTCGGAGCGGCGTCCCGCAATTTCCAAACAGATCGCTGAAGCACGTGATAAAGGCGATTTATCTGAAAATGCCGAGTACGATGCGGCAAAAGAATTACAA
>Ga0209629_10002169_pt1 | contig 13148 bp, 6 predicted proteins | sample TergutCu122P5_FD_187286 | JGI IMG/M metagenome (GOLD analysis project Ga0209629, IMG submission 187286) | Cubitermes ugandensis P5 segment gut microbial communities from Kakamega Forest, Kenya - Cu122 P5 (SPAdes) (version 2) | ecosystem: Host-associated > Arthropoda: Insects > Digestive system >... | reverse complement strand
TCGCTCCGCACCGTTAGTTTGAGGCGTCCCATTAGTTGCTATTCATTTGCCACTATTTGGCAGAAAGGAGTACCCTTAAATTGCTTAGCACTGGTCGATTTTGTGTCTTGACAAATTTTCGTTTTTAAAGCGTCTAGGCGCATATGTAGTTATTGACGTCCCCCCTTGCGAATCGCGGTAGCGGGTCCCGCGATTCGCAAGTGTCGTTAAGTGTTGATTTTTATGGATTGGTTAGTGCTTTTAACATACCCTCAGTTCGACATCCCGAGCTTTAGCCGGAACATCTCCGGCTGCCCGGCTACAGGAATAACAGGCACGCGGCCCCCGTCGGCGGCTACCTGCGCCGTCGTGAGCATAACATTGCAAACGCGCGCGTTTCCGATATAGCCGTCAAATGTCTGGTTACCGTCGTTGTCATATCCGACGCCGAACAGGGCGCTTGAAGCGACAAGCGCTTGAGTGCTGGCGTTCGTCACTGAGCCGACCAGATTTCCGTTTAGGTAAGCGTAAAAACTGGTGCCGTTACTGCCATTTTGAACCGCGACTGTAATCCGCTGCCATTTGTTAAGCGCCCAGCCGTTCGCCACGGCGGTGGCGTTCGATATGTTCAGCGTCGGCCAACCGTTTGATTTGTGGCACCAAACCTGTATAGTTGCGCTTGGGTCATAAATTTTTACCGCCCACCGCTCGTTGCCGACGCCCATAATGAACTGGTTTGTCTTGGTGGTGGTTGGATAAATATCGACGTCAAAAGTAAACGGCTGCTCGGTATTAATTTGCGGGAAAAACATGTACCCGCTGAAATACTTCTGGCCGCCGGTGTAGCTTTCCGGCCCGGAATCGGCGCCGGTTCCCATATAAATTGCCGCGGAGCTGCTCACGGAAGATGGGAGCATTTTAGTCACGTCGTCTATCGCGAAAGCGCCCGGGCCGTACGTGATTTTGTCGACAGCCTTGCAAATGGGCGCGAAGGTAACCGCGTCCCAAGCGAACAACTTGATCTCGCAGCCGGGATAATCATCCGGGTTAATATCGGTCATGAACGATAAGATACCGCCGTTCGCTTTGGCCTCGCCCGCATCAGACGCGGCTTTTATAAGCCTTCCGCTATCGTATACCGCGGCGGTCAGCCTGACATCCCGATCCAGAGGAGTGTTGTTCTCCATAACCGCGTTCGCGTTACCGCCCATCTCGTCGATTACAAGCCTCAGACTTGTCAGATCAACGGGCGTCACCTGAAAATCGTCAAAGGCGACGTATTCTCCGTTCGCCCCCAGCGTGTGGATTTCCAGGCGCATCTGGTTATTGGTGACCTGTATATCGTCGATCTGAAGCTTCGTCCAGCCGGCTGTGCTGACCTGCCCCGCGGCCGCCATCGCCGCGATGTCTACAAACTTATCGGCACCGCCGTATTCCTTGACGAAAAAGCCGCAAGCGGTGGGGCTGCCGGCGCGCGAGAACGTTGTGGATTTAACCCACACGGACGCGTTGTAAGTGCCGTTCGGCAAATTATTGAGGTATTGATATGTCGACGCCTCAAAGTTGGCCGTTCCGGTATGGACAGCTTCATACTGACCCGTATGACCGCCCTTGCGTATGAATGCGTTCGTCACGGTGCCCGTCACGGGCAGCCAGCCGAAAACGCGGGAATTTGTCGTGCTTTCGCCGTATGTCGCTCCGTTAACCGCGTCAAGGTTTTCCTTTTCAAATGAAGGGTTATATACATCCCAGGGATTTGGGGTATTTATCGGCGGCGCCGGCAGAAAATCTTTCGGGTCGCCTATCTGAATCACAAGGCCGGGTTCCGAATAGTCGCCGGGGGTGCCCGCGGATACGCCCAGGGTGTTGATAACGCTGCCGGGGATGGTTATCGTATTCCCGGCGATCGTAACGAGGCCTGTGATATTCGTTGACTCAACGTCCATAATATCCTGCGCCAGAACGGTTTTTCCGGCCAGGGACTGGTTAAACGTCAGATCAAGCTCGCCAAAGATGCCAAAAACGCCGATCGGGCCGGTAAGATCGCCCGCGTTCAGGCTCACCTTTACCGTGTCGTTCGTGTGATATCCGACCGTGTTATCGGTTCTTCCGAACGTCGCGACGCTTATCGCGCCGGTCGGGTTCCTGCTGGCCGCGACAAAAGGCTTATCGCCGGATGTGACCGTTACCGCAGGAAGCTCAACCCCCCTGGCCGTAACGGCAGGGGCGCGCTGGATAACGCTTTTGCCCGGGACGGAGTTTTCCCAGGTATCCCTGAGATCCGGGGGGCCCGAAGGCCCGGTCGCGTAGGTCCAGGTGTCCGCCAGGTATTCGTCAGACAGCTTGGTGTCGTAACCGTCCGTAAGGAAAGCCGGGGCTATGCGCTGCCACTTGGCCGCCCTCGTCACCTCGTCAAGCATATTGCGGATGGGCCGCGAATTGGGGAAGCGTGCGCCGCCGAAGAAGATGTTCGGGAGGCTGCCCAAGGGCGCGCTGCCGATGGGGTACCTCATAACGCCCATCGTAAGCCCCAGCGCGGCGTCCATGTATTGTTCATCCTCGCCGTTCAACAAGCCCATTTCTTTCCGGTCTGTCCTCGCGACAAAAAGATGCTGCGCGATCCGATCAAGGGACGTCGCTATGGACAAAGGCCCGGTAACGTCGTATGTACGGAATACGTCAGATATCTTTCCGATGCTTACCCGCCAGTCTATTTCGCCCGGCGCCGTCCTGTAGGGCCCGCCCACCTCGTTGAACGGCCCGCCGCCGCCGGAGTGTTCCACTACAAGCTCGGGATAGATTTCATCGCGCAGGCGGTTGATCAGTTGCTTCGTGGGGATACTGAAATCCGGCCAGTCAACCTTCCAATACGAGACCCCCGCGCTCTTGCACAATGTCAGGCCCGTCCGCCAGTACGATTCGTTGCCGCTCGAGTAAATCCAGATTCCGAGGCCCTTCCAGCCGCACGCCTTAACTTTGTTGACCAGGGTCGTCAGGCGCTGCTCAGGGGTTGAGCCGTAACCCGGGAACTTGGTCGGGTCTAAGTCAAAGTTGCCGAAGCCGTTGTTGGATGTGTCAAGATCCCAGCCGTCGTCCAGCAGGAAATACATGTCGCCCCGAATATCCGGGTACATGGTGTTGCACCATCCGTCCGGCCCGCCGGGCCCCTGCGACCCGAACAGGGTGGCATCGTTGAGCACCCTGCGGGGATGCTGCTGCGGGACGGGGCGGTTGGGATTGTCAGCGCTGTATGCCCACCAGTCCTGATAGCTCCAGGTGCAGACGTAGTTCGGGATGTTGTAGGCCGGTTCCGTCGGAACCAGGTTGCCCGACGTTTCAGGGGGAATATACGTAAATTCCATCCAACTGAGATTGGAACCGGAGCGTGTTACGGCGATTATCATTTCGTGATAACCGGCGCTCAACTGCATCCTGACCGGCGCAAGAGTCGCCCAAACATCCCAGTTGGCTGTTCTGTCCGCCGTCACGGTTGCCGCGACAACACCGTCGATCAGGATATTAAACATTCCGGTCGTTGTGCCGTGACCGGTTGCGCGGAAAACAACGTCATAAGCGCCGCTCTTCTCTACGTTGATGAAATAAGTCAGGCTGGATCCGGCGTCCAGGTATCCTATCGTGTTGGCGACGGCGCCGTCAGGGTTGGCCTCTATTCTTGGCGTTACGGAACCGTTGCCTTGGGCAGCCGTGTAATCGGCAGCGAGTATCCTGGTCACGCCGGCGGCTGTGATCTGGTGTGTCACAACCGCGGAATTGGGCTGAAACTCAAGCGTGCTGATGTTGGAACCTCTGTGTGTCGCGGCGATTTCCAGTTCATGTCTGCCTTCCTTCAGCAGTATCTGCACGGGGGCCAGCGTCACCCAGGTATACCAGTCCGCCGTCCGTGTGGCCGTCACGGTAGCGGCAGCAACCCCGTCAATCAGGATGTTGAACTGTCCGGGGGGATTGTCGGGGCCGGTAACGCGCAGAGCCAGGTCATAAATGCCGGTCTTTTCCACGAGTATATCGTATGTCGCGCTGCATCCGGCTTCCATGTTGTTCAATGTTTGGGCTATGGCGCCGTCCGGGTTCGCCTCTTTGCCCGGCGTGTACGTGCCGTTGCCTTTGACATTCAGGTAATCGACGGCGAGTATCGTGGATTTGCCAAGGGCTGTGATGAGATGGGGTACCGGGATCGGGTCAAACTCGCGGCTGAACGAGAAGTCCATCCAATAGTAGTTTGAGCCGTTGCGCGTTACGTTAATCCGCAATTCGTGAGTTCCGGCGGTAAGCGGGATCTCAACGACCGCTTGATCACGCCAATTGGTATAGCCGGACGTTGACCCTCCATAGGCCACCGTGGCGCTTCCCACGACATTGTCGTCTACCACGAAATTATATTGCCCTGAATTGGGGTTTACAAAGCCGGCGGCACGGGTCAGAACGTTGTAATAGCCGGACTTTTCAACATTAATGCTGTAAGCCATGCTGGTGCCGTTGTCACAATAACCCATACTGGCTCTGTGATCGGCGAGGTCTCCCCCTTGTTCCACAACCGGGGTAACGGAGCCGTTCCCGGTTACATAGATAAAGTCTGAAAAGTAAATACGCGATGTGCCCGCTGCCGTGACAACGTGATTGAGCACAGGATCCTGATAGTTCTTGAAAGCGACCGTCTTCATGAGGGTATTCATCATGTAGCCGACATTGTCAAGGAGCATCTGGCGGTTGATCGCGCCGCTGTTTATGGCGTTTGTAATGGTCGAGGCGGAAGCGCCGGTGGGCATTTTAAGGTCGCAACCCGCCGCTATTTCGTTGGTGTGGGTTTTGCCGTTGTCCCAGTCCGTCATTACAAGGCCGTCATATTTCCATTCGCCGCGGACTATGCCGGTTAGCAGTTCCCGGTTTTCGGAAGCGGCGTAACCGTTGATTGAGTTGTACGCGGTCATGATGCACCAGGGGTTGGCCTCTTTTACAGCGATCTCGAATCCTTTAAGATATATTTCGCGCAGCGCCCGCTCGGAAACGGTGACCATGATGTTCTTCATATCGCCCACGCCGTCTCTTGTCTGCTGGTTGTCGCAGGCGAAATGCTTGATGGTCGCGCAGACGCCTTCGCCTTGCAGCCCGTTGACGGCGGCGGCGGCCATTTTGCCGGTCACGAGGGGATCCTCGGAATAGTACTCAAAACAGCGCCCGTTAAGCGGATTGCGGTGAATATTAAGGCCGGGGCCGAGTATCACGTCGAAATTATGATACTTGGCCTCCTCGCCGGTCCGAATCCATATATCCTTGACCAAATCAACGTTCCAGGTACATGCCTGGCAAGTCGGTGTCGGCCATGCGGTGGTCCGCAGCGCGGCCGTATCCGCCAAGCGGAGCCCGCCGGCGCCGTCGGCGGTTGACGCCGTTGGTATGCCGTATGCCGGAAGATTCCCGAATTGCGCGCAAAGTCCGGCGCCCCAATTGGTTCCGAAGCCGCCTGACAGAGTCGCAAGCTGCGTGTTGGTCAGCTGCGCCAGGAAATCTTGCATCGTGGCCCTGCCTTCTTGAACGTCGCGAAGAATTATGGGCGCGACAGGATTAGCGACGACAGGGGGGTTCCCGACTGTCGGCGCGAGACCGTCGGAGCCGCCGGCGGATTCCGTCTGTTTTGTGACCGGGTCTATCCAGCGGTTAATCGGGTTCGTACTCAAAGGACCGGCCAGGGATGTAAGCTGTTTGACGACTTTCAGCGCGGGCTGGGTGTACGTGCCGACTACGCCGTTCGTTTTCGTGGCGTTTTTGACGGAGTTGCCTATGTAAACCCCATAATTGCCGGCTTCAAGCACATAAGCCGATTTATTTCCGGTTTTGCCGAGGTCGTCATATGAGGCCATGTCATCAATGGCAAAGCGCATTTCAAGCATCTGGCTCTCGCCGACAGCCAGCAGTTTCGTTTTCGCGAACGCCGCCAGCTCAAACGCCGGCTTGTTCAAAGCGCCCGCCGGGGCGGAGTAATAAGTCTGCAGAACCTCTTTCCCCGGATACGGCCCGTTGTTGGTGACCTTCGCCGAGGCAACTATTTCGTCCCCGACAACCGTTACAGCCTTTTCGGAAACGGTAAAATCGGAATAAGACTTGCCGTATCCGAACTCATACTGCACCTTCTCATAATTCGGGTCGGCCGTAACGAAATACCGGTATCCAACATAGACGTCCTCTTGATACCTGTTGTTCAGCGTCCCATAATTGGCGGACGATGGATAGTCGTTCCATGAATAGGCGAATGTGTCGGCCAGTTTGCCAGACGGGTTCACGTCGCCGCAAAGCACGTCCGCAAGGGCCGTGCCGCCTTCCATTCCGCCCTGAAACGCGACGACCACGGCGCTGATGTTGTTGTAATCCTTAATCCAGGACAAGTCTGTGACACCGGAGATGTGCATCACGACGACAATCCTGGAAAACCTGGCGTTAAGCCAGCCCATCAGCTGCAGCTCGCCGGCGTTCAATTTGTAGCTTCCCGCGTCGGTCGCGTTAAGGTCGGTCGGCTCAACGAACCTGTCCCTGTTTTCCTTGCTGTTGCGGGCGAATGTTACGATGGCGATGTCGGACGGACTGGTATTGGATTCAATTATGGCCTGCGTAATACCGGCCTCGTTAGTCAGATCATTCAGTTGCGCCGCTGTACGGCCGCCATACCAAGTTCTTAGGGTTTGGTTGACTTTAACTTTGCCGGCGGTGTTTTTTTCGTTCATACCGTAGTCAAGATCCCTGGTGTATGACGAAAAGACAAAGGCCGCGCCGCCGCCGCTGTTTACCCAGTTCTGATAATTGTTTACCGCCGTGCCGGAATGGTTCCTGTGCCCCCTGCCGAAAAGGTCGACTGTATCGGTCGGTTTAAGCGGCAGCACCCCGTCGTTTTCGAGAAGGACAATGCCCTCTGCGGCGTATTGCCTGGCATAAGTTGGGTTATCATCCGGGTATACGGTAGCCGAAGCAGTAAAATTCGGTATGGATATTAGCGTTAATGCCAGTAGCAATGCAGAAAGTCTCCGCAACATTATTCATTCCTCCTAAAATATTTGACCCTAACGCAGCATATAAAATCCGTAACTATACATCCCTCCTGAATACAGGCCTGTCAACCCGTTAATTTGATATTATTAAAACGGCTTTTACAAATGGCCCCACGCTATCCCACCCTGCGATCCGGAATGAAAGGCCCCGGACGCAAACAGCTTATGCGCCAAACTGTAGAAGTCGATTCAATCCAGTAAATAAACCATGACTCTTGCGGATACACATGCCCATTTCATTATACGAAATGACACTAATCCATCAAAAACTCAAATTCTTTGTGACGCGTGATTATTTTGTTAAATATGTATAATTATTCAAATTAATAGTAACATATAATCCACATTTCGTCAATAGACCTCTTCCGAAACCTAAATCATCGTAAATTGCAAGTTTAATTGTCCTATTCCGATTTCCAGTATCTGCAAGCTAAGATCTAGCGGGGTCAAGGGAAGGAGGAAGATTTTTTCAGGACGGGTCTCCCTGAAAAAATGCGCTCCGACCTTGACGCCGCGGAAATAACCGTTCCATAATTGTAGGCGGTGTTTGCGAACGCACTTTGTTCGCAAACGCCTTACAGTTTCGCGGCTTATCGTGTTGATCAGCGAGGTTTCCAGCGTCGAAAGCTCAATACTCGACGGCACGAAATCCATGCCGTGGGCGTGGAGTATGTACTCTCGGCTTTCGATAAGCGGCGAAACACCGGGCTTTGTCCTATTATCGATTATGTCGCGCAGTACGGTCGGCAGCGTCACAGCCAGTTCGTCCGGTTGCTGGCAGCCCAGCGCCATTGTGAGGTTGGCCTGCGGATCCAGATCGACACACAGAACCTTGACGCCCATACGGGCCAGTGCCGCCCCGAGGTTCAGCGTCAGGGTAGATTTTCCGACGCCGCCCTTCTGGTTACACACGGCAAAAATTCCTTTCAATGGTACACGCCTCGCTTCCTTTTTGGAGTTTGGTCTTACATAAAAAATTGGACTAACGCGGCAAAGCCCCGGATTTATCGGGTTTTGTCGGTTAGTCCTATTATTACACATTCCCATAAGCATTCCCATAACCGGGTTTACCCAATATATCGGGCTAAATGACGCTGACCTCGTTGCAGTCAACGGAAAACAGTATTATACCTATCGATATGAGGGTAAACTTAACGGCGTTGACAACGCTGTTGTCATACTAAGAAACTGTCCGCAAATAACTTGGACATCTAAGCGGATAATTTTCCGCTATACTGCGTCAACAGAACCCGCCCGTACCTTTGGGTACGAGCGGAACCTGCTTCCTTGTCCAGCAAAAAATTCTCTCGCTTATCTGTCCAATTTATTTCTTGACAGTCCCTAAAGGCGCTAAAAGCTTTTATTTCCACCGATACGGAAGTTGAGTACACCCTCTATTCCGGAATATTACGCTTCCCGGTGGTGTATTTGCGACATGAAATTGTGATAACCCGCAATGTTTGAACAAAACCCATATACCCGTTAAAGCCTTGTGTAGAGCGGGTTTGAGTAGTTTTGTTCATCTATCAAGAAAATCAACAAAACCTCAAAATGAACAAAACTCTTTCAACACCGATGAACAAAACCCCCGCTGATTTCATGCCTGGGTTTTGTTCATTTCATTTACAACAATGCCGTCGCAGGGAGCGACTATCACTACTTCTTCGCCACCCTGCACACACCGTGTAAACGGTGTGTAGCACGGCAAACTACGGAACCCTCGGTAAGTAACAAACCAAAATAATTAAGAAAGGGGAACACCGGAAGCGAGGGATTCTGAAATTTGGGCGATATTGTGGTGGTTGTTAGACAAAACAATCCGTGTTTTACGATGCGGGTTATGTCGAGCAAACATCGAAATGAACAAAATTCGTCCAAAAATTTTTTTCGGTTACGAATTTTTTATAACCCGCAATGTTTGAACAAAACTACTCAATGCCATTATACACCTGTGCAGAGCGGCTTTCAATGGTTTTGTTTATACAACGCAAGATATAGACAAAATACCGAAATGGACAAAACGATAATAGCGCCGATTAACAAAACCCCTGCTGATTTTACGCCGGGGTTTTGTTCATTCGAGCGATACGGTGCGCTGGTTGCGGGGAATAATAATCACTCCTTCGCGACCCATTACGCGCCGTGTAAACGGCGCGTGGATTTTAGGCCAAAATCCGGCATTTTATGATAACACAAGGAAAATTATAAGACTATTTTTACGCTTTTCTATAGGGTATGCTTTGTTTCGCGGCGATACAACAAGAGCCGTAAATCATACTTTATGGAGGCGTATAGGAATGGTAACGGAAAAGCGGGTTCAACTGCCGAAAACATTTTTAACCCACGTTGAGTGTCTACTCAACGCGTTGGCGCACAGTGGGTTGGACAAGTTGTCCTGGCAGGCGCGTGACGAGTTTAATGCCGTCGTGCGCGAGATTGATGGGTATTACGAACGGCAGGAACGGCGTCAGGTTTTCACCCAGTATAAAACCGCAGAGCCTGAGACGCGGGAACGTGAGGAGGCGCGGCAAAAGTACCTTGACCTGGCGGGGATCATGCCCGATTGGCAAAGCAAGCGTGAAATCTCTGAAGGCGAAGGGTATCCGGAATGAACGTTAAAGGCGTGAATACAAATTTAACCCTGCTGGCGGGACGCGACAAGAGCAATCTTGATAACGGCGAACGGCGCAGGGAATATCGCTACGGTTTGTATGCCCATAAGCTGATTACCGTGGACGGAGAAATTTACACACGGCATTTCATCGTCGTAAAGAACCGTTTCGGGTTAATCTCCAGTTATACCAGGCTGCACAATTATGTAGGCGTTTATGACAGTCATGTATTCTCGCCCCTGGTGTCGGACGCCGAGGCTAAGCTGCGCTATGTTTGCGTGATGCTGAACTATGTGTTACTGCGTGTTCAGCGAAGAAATGTGGGCACGGCTGAGGCTGATTGAAAAGGCCGTAAACAACAGGGTCTACGCCGACCTGTGGCTGTTCGTGGCACTGCACTTCGTATGCGCGCTTAGGTCGGGCGACATGGAGAGTATTCCCGCGCCAAAGCTCCCGTATGACGGCGGTGTTATTCTGGATAAGATCGCAAACGGCGGATTTGCGAAAAGAGAGGCGTCGGCGCTGGTGGACGAGCTACGGATACGGCTCAAACTAAAACCGATGACGCCCTCCAAAACAACTGCGTATGAAAATGTGCCGGATATAAAACTGTTCGTGCCCGAAAGCCTTCAAGCGCCCCTCGGTATCATAATGGCTATTGCGCTGGCGCATCATCCTGAAATCCGTGCCGGCGACAGCTTTGTCAAGCCCTCCGACAGCCTTTCAAACATACGCGGCTTTTTCGGCGATAGTTTTGTAAACGCCATCGGCAATAGGCGGTTTTCATCGCGCCGCTGCAATAAATCCTACTTGCAAGGTATCGAGCTTGCTGGTGATGATGGGCTAGGCCGCATAGGCGGGCAGGACGCGCAGCGTCCGACCAGCCCCGGCAACCCTAAAGGATATATGCTGGCGGCGCTGGCGAGGAGCCACAAAACCGGTTTTGGGAGGCTTTCCGACATTACCGCCGCGTACTTGAAGGACGCGCATTTCAGCGGCTACAGCTCTGAGTTTATCATGCGCCAGATGTTTGAGCGCGGCGTGTTCAGTTTTATACCCGCCGTACTGCTGGAGATATACGCGGGACCGGAGTATGTGAAACTGCCGGTCAGTATTCAGACGCGGCTGATCGGCGAACTGGGCCTTACGGCGTTTCAGATTGAGGAATTGGCCGAAACAACGGAACGCGCCATGATTAAAAGCTGGAAGGCTGTGAACGGTATTATAAAAAATCCGGCGGTAATAAAGGAAACCGTCAGCGCGGCGCTGCAAAATATCGCGTCCGGGGCGGCTCCCAGCAGACAGGATGGCTACCTGTGCCTGATGACGGCGGCGGGGTTGCCATGGATTTAACGACTTACCAACTACGCATCCGAAGATTGCGCGCGAATGGGATTATAGTAAAAACGGCAACCTTCGCCCGGAACAGTTTTCCATCGGAGCCGACGTCAAGCTCTGGTGGAAGTGCCAGCAATGCGGGCACAGCTGGCAGGCTCTGTTGTACAGCCGTAAAAAGTGCGGATGCCCTTCATGCGCCGGAAATATTTTAACACCGGGCGTTAATGATCTGCAAACCGTAAACCCCCTGTTGGCGTCGGAATGGGATATGGAGCGCAATGGCGCCGTTACGCCGGATACCGTCGCGGCGAATAACAACAACAGGGCTTGGTGGAGAATATAAAACCAAACTCCAACAAGCGCGTCTGGTGGCAATGTAAAAACGGTCATCACTATCTGAGCACCGCAGGCGCACGTTATCGCGGCGCGGGGTGCCCCTATTGCCACGGCAAGGTGCAAATGCGCACACGGCTGGTGAAATAGCCGGCTACATAATCGATTATGAGTATCACAAAGGGCAGCTCTTTAATTTGGGGCTGCCTTTTGTTATGCCCATAAACTCCAACGTTTGTTGGCAGAGATAGTAGTGATGTTAATGAATTTCATAAGACCGCCGGCGAGGGCCTCTCCTTTTAATCCTTTAAACGGCAAAATCATTACAGGTAGGAAATACCAAAAAAATAAACCAGAAAGGGGGAACATCGGAACGCTGAGGGGACCTGTAATGGACAAAACCCGCGATTTTACATTGCGGGTTTTTGTATGTAAAAGCCAAAAAATAAACAAAACCCCTCAAAATCGCGTTCCGGTTACAATAAGGTTGATCGTATCACCTTAATTTATCAATCTGTACAAAGGAATATACCTCTTGAGGTTGTTATTGCCCGGTGTGGTTAGTTAATTTTTATGGTTTATTTAGAATTGCTCATTTAGAGCTATATTACAGATCTAAGCAACGACATATGTGCCAATGACCTTTTTAAGGAATTTTTCCCGATCCTTTTCAGTGGCGCTTGACGGGAATACTATCTTTCCGCCATTGCTGGAGATATTATCCAGGCTATTAAACCCAGCGAGATCATTTACTTTAAGCCCGGTTAAATCCAGGGTCGCACCTTCTTTTAAGATAAGCGAGCCAAGTTTTACCGGAGCGGACAGCTTGAGCACGGCGCCAGCGCCTATTGTAACATTAATCTGTTTTGATTCGAACAGATTAAGATAATTGCCGATATCATCATAAATCGGGGACAGCGGGTATTTCACAAGATCGGCTGAGCGCCCGGCCAACGCCGCGTCCGGGACATAATCCAGATAAAAGTCAAAGGACCTGGCGGTTTTGGTCATATCGCTGATGGCTTTAATATCAGATTTTGAATGGGCCTTCGTCACAAAATATGACAGGGGCTGATGCCTGCAGGCCGGGTCGAGCTGGATATTATCGTTGGTTAAATCACCAAAATCAAATAGTTCCTGTTCACCCGCGAAATAAAAGCTCATAACATTTCTAAGCGGCGAATACGCGGCGATTGGGATCCAGTTGTTGTTCGCTATGTACATCATTCTGTCCGCCGGGAGCGCCGAAGCCAGCGGCGTTGTTTTATTGGGGGCGGGCGCCGGATAATTGCTCAGAAAATTTACATCACCATTTGCGCATCCTGCGAAATGATCCATAAAAAACTGATTAAACGCGTAATACCTGCCAGCATTAACCGAAAGATCACTGTTATAAGCAAACGTTGACGTTGAACCAAATAATAGCGACAAAACCAAAACCATAGCTCCTAGCATAAAAACTTTCTTCTTCATATTTATATCTCCTAATATATTTTTCGGGCTTAGCCTGATAGGGTTATATTAATATAAATTAATTGAAAAGTCAAGGAGGATTTGTAACCACACCACGGCAACCGCATACGAAATTCACTTGACGCCAATAACTTTAAGGGCGTAGAATAGACCTGTTCGCTAATTGACAAAATGCTCAAAATATGTAAAGATATGTCCATTGAAGAATATGGGGGCATATCAAATGATAAATGACTCAACTTTCGCACATCCAGCATACCATTGCATCAAGGAAAATAGAGTATAAAACAAGCGGATTTGCTCCCCATATGGTATAATAGTCTTGGGGAAAATACAACCAAAGGGGAGAAGATCCGCT
>Ga0209629_10002168_pt1 | contig 13150 bp, 11 predicted proteins | sample TergutCu122P5_FD_187286 | JGI IMG/M metagenome (GOLD analysis project Ga0209629, IMG submission 187286) | Cubitermes ugandensis P5 segment gut microbial communities from Kakamega Forest, Kenya - Cu122 P5 (SPAdes) (version 2) | ecosystem: Host-associated > Arthropoda: Insects > Digestive system... | reverse complement strand
GTCGGCCTCAACCTGACTGCCGCCGACACCGTGATCCATTACGACCCGTGGTGGAACCCGGCCGTCGAAAACCAGGCCACCGACCGCGCCCACCGCCTCGGCCAGGACAAGCCGGTATTCGTCTACAAGCTGATCGTGCGCGGCAGCATCGAGGAAAAAATCCTCGCCCTGCAAGAACGCAAGGCCGAACTGGCCGCCGGCATCCTCTCCGAGGATCGCGGCGTCGAAGTCAAATTCGGCAACGACGATCTGGCCGCGCTGTTCGAGCCGCTGCCGGAGCGCTGATGACGAAAGAATCAAGCGCAATCAAGCAGATAGCTGGCAATTCCGACGGATTCATGCTATGCTCTCTAGTTCGCCAGACAGCTTTTTGACGCTCAAGGTTTTGCTCTTGCGTCGATGCGGTCATGGCCATCCGTAACGGGCGCTGCGGCCAGCAGCGCTTCCCGGACAGCAGCTTCAAACGGCTGTCGGCATTTCGAGAAAGGCTCCCCATGCACACCGAATCCATCCTCACGCACCTGAAAAAGCACGGCCAGGCGCTCGACGCGGAAATTGCCAAAGGCACCGGCATCGGTTTGCAGGAAGTCCGCGAGTCGCTACAAGCCTTGCTGGACAGCAAAGCCATCTCGACGTGCAGCATGACGACATTCAAGGACGGCCAGCCGATCGAGGGGATTTTCTGCCGCATCGCCGGCTACATCCCGTCGGCCTCGCCCGGCCGCAAGCCGGGCGTCAAGAACTGAAAGCGGCGGCAAATCGGCCGCCGCTTTCAGCTCAACGCCAGCCGCCGGCAGATTTCGCGGATCAGCGCCGACTGGTTCATCGCGTAAAAATGCAGACCCGGCGCGCCGCCGGTCAGCAAGCGCCGACACAGTTCGGTGACGACATCGAGACCGAAGGCGCGGATGGATTTGCCATCGTCGCCAAAGCTCTCGAATTGCTTGCGCATCCAGCGCGGAATCTCGGCGCCGCAGGCATCGGAAAACCGGGCCAGCTTGGTGAAACCGGCGATGGGCATGATGCCGGGCACGATGGGGACATCGACGCCGCGCGCACGGGCTGCATCGACGAAGTTGAAATAGGCGTCGGCATTGAAAAAATACTGGGTGATGGCCGAATTGGCCCCGGCCTTGACCTTGCGCGCGAAGGCGTCGAGATCGTCCTGCGGGCTACGCGCCTGCGGGTGCCATTCCGGGTAGGCGGCGACTTCGAGGCTGAACCAGTCGCCGGTCTCAGAGCGGATGAATTCGATCAACTCGTTGGCATAGCGGAATTCGCCGGCCTCGGCCATGCCCGACGGCAGATCGCCGCGCAGGGCGACAATACGGCGGATGCCGGCGGCCCGGTAGTCGTTCAGAATGTCGCGGATGTTGGCGCGGGTCGAGCCGATGCAAGAGAGATGCGGCGCCGCGTCGTGGCCTTCGGCGGCGATTTCCTTGACCGTGGCGAAAGTGCGCTCGCGGGTCGAGCCGCCCGCGCCGAAGGTGACGGAGAAAAAGCTCGGCTTCAGTTGCGCCAGTTCGGCGCGCACGGTGCGCAGCTTGGTCATGCCTTCCGGCGTTTGCGGCGGGAAAAATTCGATGGAAATTTCGGGTTTCATTTGTTCAACCAGATGAAGAATTCGCGGTTGCCGTCGCCGCCGGTGATCGGGCTGTCCAGCCAGGCGCGAACCGTCAGGCCAAGGCCGGCGGCGCAGTCGCGCAGCTTGCCTTCGACCTGGGCGTAGAGCGCCGGATCGCGGACGATGCCGCCCTTGCCGACCTGACCGGGGCCGACCTCGAACTGCGGTTTGACCAGCAGCAGCAAGTCGCCGTCGGCGGCCAGCAACGGCGGCAGTTGCGGCAGGATCAGGGTTAGTGAGATGAAGGAGAGGTCGCCGACGATCAGGCCAAAGCCTGCCGCCGGCAGCGCATCGCCCAGGTCAGCCGCAGTCAGGGCGCGGCAGTTGATGCCTTCTAGTGCGATGACGCGGGGATCAAAGCGCAGCCGGGCGTGCAACTGGCCGTGGCCGACATCGACGCCGACTACACGCCGGGCGCCGGCTTGCAGCAGGCAATCGGTGAAACCGCCGGTGGACTGGCCGACGTCGAGACAGGTTTTGCCGGCGACGGTGAGGCCCGCAGTGGTCTGCACTCCGGCCAGCGCGCCGGCCAGCTTCAAGCCGCCGCGCGAGACGTAGCGGTCGCTGTCGTTCACCTCGACACTCAAGGCGGCGTCGGCCGGCAAGGCCAGCGACGGTTTGGCGACCGGCTTGCCAGCGCAGACGACGCGGCCCTCGCCGATCAGCCGTTGCGCCTGCGTGCGCGACGCCGCCAGCCCGCGCTGGACGAGCAGGGCGTCGACGCGTAGCAGGCCGTGCCGGTCGACCGGCGTTTTCATCGGCTTTTCCGCGGTCGGCCGTCCCCCTTGGCGGGCATGGAAGGCATTCATGCTCATCGGGGGCGGCTCCAGGCAGCGCTCAATAGCGGTAATGCTCGGCCTTGTACGGGCCTTCGACCGGCACGCCGATGTATCGGGCCTGTTCCTCGGTCAGCGTCGTCAGTTGAACGTTGAGCGTTTTCAGTTGCAGGCGGGCGACCATTTCGTCGAGATGTTTGGGCAGCGTGTAGACGCCGACCGGATAATCGGCGGTGCGGGTAAACAACTCGACCTGGGCGATGGTCTGGTTGGCGAACGACGAGGACATCACGTAGGACGGATGGCCGGTGGCGCAGCCGAGGTTCACCAGGCGGCCTTTGGCGAGCAGGATGATGCGGCGGCCAGAGGGGAAGATGACGTGGTCGACCTGCGGCTTGATTTCTTCCCAGCGGTATTTTTCCAGCGAGGCGACGTCGATTTCGTTGTCGAAATGGCCGATGTTGCAGACGATGGCGTTGTTCTTCATCGCCGCCATGTGGTCGTGCGTGATGACATGGTAATTGCCGGTGCAGGTGACGAAAATGTCGGCCTGGCTGGCGGCGTATTCCATGGTGACGACGCGGTAGCCTTCCATCGCCGCTTGCAGGGCGCAGATCGGGTCGATTTCGGTGACCCAGACTTGCGCCGACAGCGCCCGCAGGGCCTGCGCCGAGCCTTTGCCGACATCGCCGTAGCCGCAGACGACGGCGATCTTGCCGGCGACCATGACATCGGTGGCGCGCTTGATGCCGTCGACCAGCGATTCGCGGCAACCGTAGAGGTTGTCGAACTTGGATTTGGTCACCGAATCATTGACGTTGATGGCCGGGAATTTGAGGTCGCCGCGCGCGTGCATCTGGTACAGGCGATGGACGCCGGTGGTGGTTTCCTCGGTGACGCCCTTGATTTGCTTGAGGCGCACCGAATACCAGGCCGGATCGACGGCCAGCTTGGCCTTGATGGCGGCGAAGAGGATGGTTTCCTCCTCGGAGGTCGGCTTGGCCAGCACCGCAATATCCTGCTCGGCCTTGGCGCCGAGGTGCAGCAAGAGCGTCGCGTCGCCGCCGTCGTCGAGAATCATGTTCGAGTAACCGCCATCGGCCCACTCGAAAATGCGGTGGGTGTAATCCCAGTAATCGGCGAGACTTTCGCCCTTGACCGCGAAAACCGGGATGCCGGCGGCGGCGATGGCGGCGGCGGCGTGATCCTGGGTCGAAAAAATGTTGCACGAGGCCCAGCGGACTTCAGCGCCGAGCGCGGTCAGCGTCTCGATCAGCACGGCGGTCTGGATGGTCATGTGCAGCGAACCGGTGATGCGCGCGCCCTGGAGCGGGCGGGTCTTGGCAAATTCCTCGCGGATCGCCATCAGGCCCGGCATTTCGGTTTCGGCAATGCGGATTTCTTTGCGCCCCCAGTCGGCCAGGGACAAATCGGCAATCACGTAATCGTTGTGGTCAGCCACAGCAAACTCCTCATGAACTGTGACCGGGGCGGGGACGGCGCGTGCGTTTGCGCGATGCTGCGTGATTCACCGAACCCCCTGCACCCGGCAAGGTTGGACAGTGAGCGCCGTTATGAACCGAGCCTGAGAGAGTCTTCCCTTGCAGCGCCCCTCGGTAGGTGGCGGATTATATAGCGGCTGGCAAAAATCCTCATGCTTTGTCGACTTCGCCAGGACAACCGTGCCAAAGTCAGCGCCGGAATCAGACGGTCGGCAAACGCAGCGCGGCCTGCTCCAGCCGCTGCTTCTCGGCCAGCACCTTGCTGGCATAGCGCCGCGCCGGATCGTTGGCGACGCCGCCGAATTGCTGCAAGCCGTCCTCCAGGCCGCCCATGCGGCTGATCGCTTCGCGCAACACGCTGGCGCCGACCCGAACATTGGTCACCGGATCGAGAAAGGCGCCTGGCGCGGCCTCGTCCGGCAGTTTGTCGGCATGAAAGCGCGGCACCACCTGCATCAGCCCCTGGGCGCCATAAACGCTCTGCGAGAAGGGGTTGAAGCCCGATTCGACGCCGATCACCGCGATAATCAGCAAGGGGTCGAGGTGCAGATCGCGGCCGGCCGCCTGGGCGGCGACGAAGATCGGCTGTAGCGCCTCGCCAGCGACGCGATAACGGCGCGAAACGAAATTGAGCGCGCTCTGCATGCGCGGCGTCAGTGTCGTGGCCGTGGCGGCCGCTTCGTCGCCGCTGGCCGCGATGTCCGCCGGCTCGGGGGCGACGCTGGCGACCGCCGGCGGCAGCAACAGCTTGAGGGCGTCGGCAACGCCGCCGTGAACCACGTGCAGGCCCAGGAGGCCGAGCAAGAGCGCCAGGCCCGCGGCCATCAGGGTTTTACGCCATAACACGCCGATCGCCTGAAAAATGCGCTGGGCGGCGGGCGGCAGAATAGTCGACACAACCATGCGACCTCCTTGACTTCATCGCCGGCAGCATGCCGGCGGACCGTTACAGGGGATACACCATCGGCGGCCGGGGAAGGCCGGAATCGCCGCGCCAACCGCCGTGGGCGGGGTCGGGAACCGATGCTGCACCGCAACAAAGCGCGCATTCTATTGATTTGATTGAATTTCGTCAAATCGGCCGGCTGCCGGGGCATGGCGGCCGTTACGCCGTTGCCGCACGCCACGCGCCTGCCGGCGGTCGGCAAATGCTTGTAAAATTCGACGTTTTCCGCCTTTTTCGAATGCGTCCGATGACGACCAGCCAGAAACCGATCTTTAGTTCCGGTATCACGTCCGCGAGCGGATATGAGCCTGCACTCCAGCCCACTTTTAGCTCCGGCCTCACATCCGCAAGCGGATATGAGCCTGCATTGAAAGATGGCAAGCCCTCTTTTCAGGAAATCATCCTGCGTCTCCAGCAATACTGGAGCGACCGGGGCTGCGCCCTGCTTCAGCCTTACGACATGGAGGTCGGCGCGGGCACCAGCCATACCGCCACCTTCCTGCGCGCCATCGGCCCGGAGCCGTGGCGGGCCGCTTACGTGCAGCCGTCGCGCCGGCCCAAGGACGGCCGCTACGGCGAAAATCCGAATCGCATGCAGCATTACTATCAGTATCAGGTGGTGCTCAAGCCCGCGCCGGAGAACATCCTCGAACTCTATCTCGGCTCGCTGGAAGCGCTCGGCTTCGACCTCAAGAAAAACGACGTGCGCTTCGTCGAGGACGATTGGGAAAACCCGACCCTGGGGGCCTGGGGCCTGGGCTGGGAGGTCTGGATGAACGGCATGGAAGTCACGCAATTCACCTATTTCCAGCAGGTCGGCGGCATCGACTGCAAGCCGATCACCGGCGAAATCACCTACGGCCTGGAGCGCCTGGCGATGTATCTGCAAGGCGTCGAAAATGTCTTTGATCTGGTGTGGACGGACGGCCTGACCTACGGCGACGTTTATCACCAGAACGAGGTCGAGCAGTCGGCCTACAATTTCGAGCACTCCGACGCCGACTTCCTGTTCACCGCCTTCGCCGCCCACGAGAAGCAGGCGCAGCACCTGATGGGCGCGCAACTGGCGCTGCCGGCCTATGAGCAGGTGCTGAAGGCGGCGCATACCTTCAATCTGCTCGATGCGCGCGGCGCGATTTCGGTGACCGAGCGCGCCGCCTACATCGGCCGCATCCGCAATCTCGCTCGCGCCGTCGCCCAGAGCTACCTGGAATCCCGCGCCCGCCTTGGCTTCCCGATGGCCCCAAAAGCCTGGGCCGATGAAGTCCTGACCAAATTGGCCGAGAAAAAGGCGCCCTGAGTCATGCCAACCGTATTCACGCATCCCGCCGTGCCGATCGCGGCCATGCTGGCGCTGGGCGTGAAGCGGATACCGGCGAGCGCGCTGCTGGCCGGCATGGCGGCGGCGGTCACACCCGATGTCGATGGCATCGCTTTCAAACTCGGCGTCGCCTATGGCGGCATGATGGGCCATCGCGGTTTCACGCACACGCTGCTGTTCGCCCTGCTGCTCGGGCTGTTCGGCTATGCCCTCGCGCCGCGCTGGCGCATGTCCCGCATGGCGGGCTATTGGTGGATCGCGCTGTGTACGCTGTCGCATCCGCTGCTCGACATGCTGACCGATGGCGGCGCGGGCATTCCCATTCTGTGGCCGTTGGAGACGACGCATTACTTTTTCCCGTGGCGGCCCATCGCGGTGTCGCCGATTTCCTTGCAGCGTTTTTTATCGATGCGCGGCCTCGACGTGTTGCGCAGCGAAGCGCTGGTCGTCTGGCTGCCGCTGCTGACGGCGGGGCTAATGGTTTGGTGTGTGCGCCTTAACCGGCGCAACCGATGAAGCTGATCCGCAACACCGGCATGGATCGCGTCATCGACCTGATCCGGCCACATTTCCAACCTGGCAATCAGCTCGGCTGCGTAACGCCTTCACTTTCTCTTTACGCCTTTGCCGAAATGCGCGAGGCGTTGTCCGTCCTGGATCGTGTCCAGCTGATTTTGCCGCCCGACGATGCCACGCTTGAATTCCTCGGCACGGAAGGCGACCGCGCCGCGCGCAATCGTTTGCAGGCGCGCTGGCTGGCCAATCAATGCGCGAAGTGGATAACCGGGAAGGTCGATCTTCGGCGCGCATCGGGGCCGGTGCCACAGGCGGCGGCGGTGGTGCGCAAACCTGATGCCACGCCGGCACAAGGGGTGCTGGGGTCATTCGCATTCAGCACCGCTGGTCTTGGCTTGACGCCCGGCAATCCGTTGAGCCTGATCCAGGCATCCGAATCCACCGCAGAAGCCGCTCAACTGGCGCTCTGGTTCGATCAACAGTGGGCGAGCTTGCCAGGGGATTCGGCCAGCAGCGGGCGCGATGCGCTAGTCAACGCCTTGCGCTCCATTGGCGAGCATCGCGATCCATTCACCGTCTACACGCTGATACTGCACCACCTGTTTCGCGATAGCGGCGATGCGATGGACGAAGAGCGTATCGTCAAATCCGCCACCGGCATCCGCAACACCGTGGTATGGAAAAAACTCTTCAAATTCCAGCGCGACGGGGTGGTGGGCGCCATCGACAAACTCAACCGCTTCGGCGGTTGCATCATTGCCGATAGCGTCGGCCTCGGCAAAACCTTTGAAGCCCTGGCGATCATCAAATATCACGAGTTGCGCAATGACCGCGTTCTGGTGCTGGCGCCCAAGCGCCTGCGCGATAACTGGACGCTCTACAAGGCCAACGACAAGCGCAATGTTCTCGCCGCCGACCGCTTCAACTACGACGTTCTGAACCACACCGATCTGTCGCGCGACGACGGCGCATCCGGCGACATTGATCTGTCGCATGTGAACTGGGGCAACTACGATCTGGTGGTGATCGACGAGTCGCACAACTTCCGCAACAAGTCCACGCATAAAGGCAAGGAATCGCGCTACGACCGGCTGATGCGCCGGATCATCCAGGAAGGCGTCAAAACCCGCGTCCTCATGCTCTCGGCCACGCCGGTCAACAACCGTCTGGCCGACTTGCGCAATCAAATTGCTTTCGTTACCGAAGGCGATGACGCCGCCTTGCTGGCGCACGGCATCGCCAGCATCGAGGCCACAACCCGCAAAGCACAGGCGCAGTTCAACCGTTGGCTGGCGATGATCGATGCCGAAAAAACGCCGTCAAAACTGGTGGAAATGCTGGGCTTCGACTATTTCACCCTGCTCGACCACCTGACCATCGCCCGTTCGCGGCGGCATGTGGAGAAATACTACGGCACCAGCGAAACAGGCCGCTTTCCCGACCGCCTGCCGCCCATCAACATCAAGGCGGACGTGGACCGTGCGGGCGAGTTCCGCGCCATCCGCGACATCAATCTGGAAATCCGCAGCCTCACCCTGGCCAGTTATGCGCCGCTGCGCTATGTCCTGCCACACAAGCAGGCCGCTTACGACGCCAAATACAGCACCCGGATTCGCGGCGGCGAAAGTTTCTTCCGCCAGGCAGACCGCGAAGAGAGCCTGATCCACCTGTTGCGCGTGAACGCGCTCAAACGCATGGAAAGCGCCGTGTCGTCCTTCACGCTGACGCTGCAAAGGCAACTCGAGGACGTGCAAGCCACGCTGGCCCACATTGAATCGCAACCCGATGCGCTGGAAGAAATCGACATTGCCGATGTCGATATCGACGACCCCGCTTTCGAGACGCTGCTGGTTGGCCGCAAGGTCAAGGTGCTGCTCGGCGATGTCGATCTGATCCGCTGGCAGCAGGATTTGCTGGAAGACCGCAACCGCCTGGCCACCCTGTTGGCCGCCGCCCAACAGGTTGATGCCGCCCGCGACGCCAAACTGGCCGCGCTGCGCGACATGATTCAGCGCAAGTGCCGCAACCCGATCAATCCCGGCAATCGCAAGATCATCGTCTTCACCGCCTTTTCGGACACCGCGCACTATCTCTACACGCACCTTGCCACCTGGGCAAAAAGCATGCTGGGAATCGACGCCGCATTGGTGACGGGCAGCGCCGGCATACAGACCACCGTGCCCGGCTTGCGCAAGAGCATGAGCCATGTGTTGTCCGCGTTTGCGCCGCGCGCCAAGGAGCGCCCGGATGAACTGGCCGCTGAAGGCGAGATCGATTTGCTGATCGCCACCGACTGCATTTCCGAAGGTCAGAACCTGCAAGACTGCGACTGGCTCATCAACTACGACATTCACTGGAACCCGGTGCGCATCATCCAGCGCTTTGGCCGTATCGACCGGATTGGCTCACCCAACCAACGCATCCAGTTGGTGAATTTCTGGCCGAACATGGAACTGGAGGAATACATCAACCTGGAACAGCGGGTCAGCGGCCGCATGGTGCTGCTCGACATCTCCGCCACCGGCGAGGAGAACCTGATCGAGCAGCAATCCGGCAACGCCATGAATGATCTGGAATACCGGCGCAAGCAACTGCTCAAATTGCAGGATACGGTCATCGACCTGGAAGATCTGTCCTCCGGCGTGTCGATCACCGACCTGACCCTGACCGATTTCCGCATCGACCTGGCGCAGTACCTGAAAGATCATCCGGGCAGGCTCGACAGCCAGCCGTTGGGAGCCTATGCCGTCACCACCCGTCTGGATGCCGAAATTCCGCCGGGCATCATTTTTTGCCTGCAAGCCTGCGGCCCGGCAACACAGCAAACCCCAGCCGAAAAACCACCGTCAGACTATCCGCTGGCCCCGTACTACCTGGTGCATGTCGGCGATGACGGCGCCGTGTTGCTGCCCCATCCCCAGGCCAAACGCATCCTCGATCGTCTCAAGCGTCTCGCGCTGGGACGCGAACTTCCCGATGTCAGCGCCTGCGCGCGGTTCGACAAGGCAACCCGAGAGGGCGAAGACATGCGCCATGCCCGGAAACTGCTCGCGGCCAGCGTCGCCTCGGTCGCCGGCAAGAACCAGGAGCGGGCCGTCGCCAGCCTGTTTACGCCGGGCGGCACCCACGCCATTCAGGGCGAGTTTGCGGGCAGCAATGATTTTGAAGTGGTGGCATTCATGGTGATCCTGCCGGAGCGCGAGACGCCATGACGGTCATGGCCGCGCCAACCCTCATCTCGGCGCTGAACTTGCCTGACAGTTGCCGGGTGGATCAGCGCGTCCCCAAGAAATTGCTACTCGAAAACGGCGCTTTAACGGCGGCGGACAAGCGGCTGATGACGGATGCCATCGAAGAAATCCAATGGCTCGCCGCGCTCAAACCCAACACCATCGGCGTGCCGCAATACCGGGACGAGCAGCGCGAATATCTGGAAATTGCCGTGCTGACCGTGACCTTGCGGGGCGCCGTCAAACCCGCCAGTCGTTCGCGCCTTGGCGAGCTGGTGCATCGCGCCGTGCCTTATCCGGTGCTGTTGCTGTTGATTGAAGGGCCGGCGCAAACGCTGTCTCTGGCGCATAAACGCTGGGCGCAAAACGAGGCGGGCAAAGTGGTGCTCGAAGGCCATCCCGTGTTTGCCTCGCTGCCCGAGGCTGCGGCAGAAGGATGCGCCGAGATTGAACGCGCCTTCATGCAATCTCTGTCGATCACACACCAATCCCCGGTCACGATGCTCACCCTCTACCAAGGCTGGATGGATTGCGTGCAGGCTCTGCTGGCCGCCCGGCTGACCGGCAGCTACTGCACCGCAACAACGCCGCAACAGGCCGCCGCGCGGCGGCAGGCGCTGGCCGATTACGCGCGACTCGAAGCAGAGATCAACGGTTTGCGAACGCAGGCCGCCAAAGAAAAACAACTGGCGCGGCAGGTGGAGCTGAACTTGACCCTGAAGCAACTCAATGGCCGGCTTGACCAGGCCAGGAGGCATTTGTGACCACGAAGAATAAGCCCGTTTTACTCAAGCACGCCGACACCCTGCTTGCCGAACTGCGCGGCCTGATCGAGTCCGCGCGCCAACACGTTGCACAAACGGCCAATGTCACGCTGACCATGCTTTATTGGCAGGTCGGCCAGCGCATCCGGCATGAAGTGCTGAAAGACGGGCGTGCTGAGTACGGCGAGCAGATTGTCGCGACGGTGTCGCGACAATTGACACGGGACTACGGCAAGGGATTCGCCGAAAAAAGTTTGCGCCGAATGGTGCAGTTTGCCGAGGTGTTCCCGGACGAAAAGATTGTCGTATCACTGATGCGAGAATTGACCTGGACGCACTTCATTGCGCTGATCCCGCTCAAGCAGCCACTGGAACGCGAGTTCTACGCCGAGATGTGCCGCATCGAACGCTGGAGCGTGCGCACCCTGCGCGAGCGCATCGGCAGTCAGTTGTACCTGCGTACAGCCATCGCCAAGAAGCCCGAAAACATCGTGCAGGCCGAAATCAGCCACCTGCGCGCGGGTGGGCAGATGACGCCCGACCTCGTTTTCCGCGACCCCTACATGCTGGATTTTCTGGGCCTGCCGCATGATTACAGCGAGCGCGATCTGGAGGATGCCATCCTGCGCGAGATGGAGCGATTTTTGCTGGAACTGGGCGTTGGCTTCACCTTCGTGGCGCGGCAAAAGCGCGTTTCGGTAGATGACAAGGACTTTTATCTCGATCTGCTCTTCTACCACCGCTACCTGAAACGGCTGGTAGCGGTGGAGTTGAAGCTCGAAGAGTTTCAGCCTGCGCACAAGGGGCAAATGGAGTTGTACCTGCGCTGGCTGGACAAGCACGACCGAGCGGCAGGCGAAGAGCCGCCCATCGGCCTGATTTTGTGCGCCAGCGCCGGAGCCGAGCAGGTCGAGCTGCTGGAACTGAGTGCTTCCCATATCCGCGTGGCCGAATATCTGGCGCACATCCCCGACATGAAGGTTTTGCAGGCGCAGTTGCACCGCGCCGTGGCATTGGCGCGCGAGCGTGCAACGCAGTCGGCGTTACCGAACCCCATTGAAGATTGAACAGGCATGGAGAACCACATGAAAAGAATCGACATCCACAGCCCCGAAGCCCAATCCGCCGATCTGGTGGCAGGCAACATCGACCAACTCAAAGCCCTGTTCCCGGAACTCATTACCGAAGGCCCGAACGGCGTGGCGGTGAATGTGGATGTGTTGAAGGCGCTGGTCGGCGACAACACCGTCACGGATGCCGATGAAAAATATGGTTTGAACTGGCATGGCAAGCGCCGTGCGCGGCAACTGGCGCTGACGCCCAGCACCGGGACGCTACGGCCCTGCCCGGAAGAGAGCGTAGACTGGGATACCACCCGGAACCTGATGATCGAGGGCGACAATCTGGAGGTGTTGAAGCTCTTGCAAAAGAGCTACGCGGGAAAGGTGAAGTTGATCTATATCGACCCACCGTACAACACCGGCAAGGATTTTGTGTACCCGGATAATTTTCAGGACAACATCAGGAACTATCTGGAACTGACCGGGCAGGTGGAGGGCGGGCAGAAGATCAGCAGCAATACCGAGACCAGTGGGCGGTTTCATACGGATTGGTTGAATATGATGTATCCGAGGTTGAAATTGGCGAGGGATTTGTTGCGGGATGATGGTGCGCTGTTTTTAACATTAGACGATACCGAAGTGGCAAACATGCGCTGCATTGGCGATGAAGTATTCGGGGAGGAAAATTTCTTGGCCAATGTTGTCTGGCAGAAAAAGTACGCGGTTGCTAATGATGATCCGGGTATCGGAGCAATGCATGACCATGTTTTAGTCTATCGCAAATCAGATGCATTCGTTCGTGGGCTATTGCCGCGTACAGACGAGCAAAATGCTCGCTATTCGAATCCAGATAATGACCCTCGCGGTGAATGGGCATCCGACAATTACGTCAGTAACAAGTCAAAAGACGAAAGGCCAACGCTGTGGTATGCAATTCGGCATCCACTCACTGGCGAGGATGTGTGGCCCGAAGAACACGCGGTCTGGCGATACTCGAAGGAGAAACATATAGAAATCGAACATGAGAACCGGCTTTACTGGGGGCCGAATCAGTCTTACCGAAAGCCACGTCTAAAGCGATATCTGAAAGAGGTGCAGCAAGGAATTGTGCCTCCAACATGGTGGTCCTTCGATGATTGTGGGCACAACGATGAAGCTCAAAAGGAAACATCTGCGTTGCTCGGCCAAAAAGTTTTTTCTACGCCGAAACCGCTGCGTTTAGTGCAGAGAATGCTGACGATTGCGGCACCGAAAGATGCGATTGTTTTGGATTTCTTTGCCGGATCGGGAGCCACAGCTCATGCCGTATTGAGTCGTCCCTGCAAAACCCCCGCTTCCCGCATAAACACAGGCTTTTTAGCCGAAAGCAGTCCACCGAATTCCCCCAAGAAACGTTAAAGAATAAATCGA
>Ga0209629_10002167_pt1 | contig 13154 bp, 4 predicted proteins | sample TergutCu122P5_FD_187286 | JGI IMG/M metagenome (GOLD analysis project Ga0209629, IMG submission 187286) | Cubitermes ugandensis P5 segment gut microbial communities from Kakamega Forest, Kenya - Cu122 P5 (SPAdes) (version 2) | ecosystem: Host-associated > Arthropoda: Insects > Digestive system >... | reverse complement strand
TTCTTTGCTGCGATTAGCTGCTTGGATAACTGTTTCAGTTTATCCATATGATGCCCTCCTAATTTACTTCTGTTGTATGCTTTTCTAACTTTGACCTTTAATCGTCTAATGTCTTTGTAACCATAAGGTTCGGGCGATAAGCAACGGCTCGAATCTCCAGAAGCGTACTGTCCTACACTGCGTGTCTATAGAGGTACCAGTCGGTGATTGGAACTAGTCGAAATATCCCACTGAAAATGACTCATAGAAAGATACACATAAACTCAGGTCCGCTGCCGTGGAGGTCCGCTGCCCGCTCCTATGTCATGAGTCTACATGTGTTACAATCCAAGTGCCTTCGCCTTGCTACTGGTGCCCCCTGGTACGTAAGTAACAGGCAGATACACGAGGATCTGGGTTTTCCGCTCTTTGCCGACCACATCAGAGCCCTGACTGCGAGCTTCGACTCAAAGTTAGCTGATGTGGGGAACCCCCTGTTACGGCAACTCGGCAGATACTTACGCTGACCGAGGGTTGACCCAGTCGCCTGACGCGTAAGCGAAGGGCGGCAGGGGCCAGCAGGCCAGTCAAGGCCATCGGCCGCGATGGCCATGTCGACAAAACGAATCGCGTTCGGATCAGCCGAGCGCCTTTCGGCTACCCTGATTGAGGTTTCCCGTGATTTTCCTCAGTTGTAAGGCGAATGCCAGGGTATAGGATGCAAAGTCGGGGCACGGCCCGCACTCCCCTCCCCCAGGCGCGGCGGCTTCACCTAAGCGCCTAAAATGTTGCAAACCTGCAGTTTGCGACTGGGCCAGTCTGGGCTCAGAACCCAGACAGCCAACCAAGCGAAGTTTATTCCTCCCATAATTAGTCCAGTGCCACCTAGGCACTAGTCTTTGGTTAGTTCAGTCAAGGCCCTCAGCCTGACTTCCAAATCGTTACGTAAGCATTGCGTATGTTATAGATACCAGCTATGCGATCAAACGCAGGTATGGCTAACAGACAGGGGGACGTCGACTTGCGCTTCGCGTAAGTCTCCGCCCCAGTTATAACTTTGGCTTGGTTTGGCTTGGCTTGGTTTGGCTTGGCTTGGCTTGGTTTGGCTTGGCTTGGTTTGGCTTGGCTTGTCTTGGCTTGGCTTGGCTTGGCTTGGCTTGGCTTGGCTTGGCTTGGCTTGGCTTGGCTTGGCGCATGCTCAAACGTTCGCAGCCGTCACCTAATACGTTCGGTATAACTACGAAACAGGTTGTTGTTTACTGTTCGGTGTTCTCCCAAAGAAACTGTTAAAACCTCGAGGAGGGTGTAGCCTATTAGTTCTTCCAGAGTGTGGGATTTGTTTAATAAACTGTGTTATTTGTAGTTAACCACAAGTAAAAATCACAATGCGTTTAATCAGGTACATGCGGGAACTAAAGTCCACGGCTCTTTGCCCGGCCATCACAATGCTTTGCCAGTGCTCCGAAAATTATGCAATCCGTGCGAGTTTAAACTTAGCTGTCTGGGACAAAGACTTTCGCGGCGAATCATCGCACTTGTCTGCTTGTGGTAAAGCATTTCTCTATCAACCTTACACTGTTGCAACAACATTTGTCAAGTCAGGTATATTATTTAGCGTGCGTGTTTTCTGCAACTATATTTAGAAGATGAGTTTCCTGAAAAATGTCGCAGGAAATTAAGCTGTTTATCCTGCATAAGAATTTTCAAGAAAGAAAATTTAATTGTGAATTTTATTAAAGAGAAAGGCGAAAAGATAGATTATATAAAATGAATCCCGCAGTATGAAACTAGGAAGACCCAAAACCCGCCGCGACATTTCAACAGTTTCCGGGAAGAAATCCAATAATTTTGCTACAACTTGTTCCACAGATAAAGGCGTGTTGCGTATATTCGCTTAGGAAAGCATTAATTTCAGCATATGCTGTAAACCAGGGGAGAATTTATTTGACCTTCAGGAGGTTATCGTCACTGAGAAACTTTGCTTAGCTACCTTCGCACACTTTTTTACCGCTCTCGAGATGCGGCAAACGACGCAAAGCTGGTGGAGTGCAGGGCTACCACTTATCGGTTGAGCAGGAAATGGTCCATTCTCTACCAACACTTTTCCCTTGCACAAAATGTAAAATGTATTCCAGGTGAGTTTCAAACAAAAGGCAAAAACATTAAATGACCCACAGACCCATTTGACACAAGAAAGGGCCTACGAAAAGGAGATTCCCTGTCTTGTATGTTGTATAACATTGCCCTGGAGAAAGTAGTGCGAGAGACCGTTCTGGATATTGGAGGAACTATACTACATAAATCCGTGCAGATTCTGACTCAAGCTGATGATTCCGTAATAGTTCAAAAATATGAAAATGTAGTTAAAGATGCATTTAAAAGACTTGAAAAGGAAGTACAGAAATGGGGTTCAGTGACTAATTATGACAAAGCAAAAATATATGGAAAATGGTAAACCAAAAATAAAGTGCATCAGAATAAATAATGGAGATATAAATAAAGTCAAACAATTTACATACCTGGGATTCAGTATTACTAACAATAACAATATTCCATTTGGAATAAACCACAAAATTAAAACGGGAACAAATGCTATTATGAATTGCGAAATATATTTGGTTTCAAAGCTGCAACACAAAGGTACACCATGTGAAATATAAAACATTAATTACGAGTAGAACGGCGGTGATGTACGGGTGTCAGAACTGGAGTGTCACGAATATTGGTGGAGGAAAACTTAGCATATTTGAAAGAAAGATTTTAAGGAAAATTTATGGCCCAAATTGTGTCAATATGGTGTGGGGAATAAAGAATATAATGAACTGTATAGCTTATACAAAGAGTTAAGCATAATGAAAATGATTAAAACAGCAGATTGAAATGGATACGACATATAGCGAGGATGGAGAATAATGAATCTTGCATAAAAAATAAAATTCTCCCAGGCAGAATTTAGCAGAGAGAAAAGAAGAGCTAGATTAAGATGGCTTGATTCGGTATAAAAAAAACCTTGGTATTGAACTCATGGTGGAAAAAGGAGAAAATAGAGATCTGTGGAGTGAAAACATCATCGAGGCCAAAGCCAATTAAGGGGCTGAAACAACAAACAAACAAAATTCTCAAACACTGAATTTGTGAACATATCAGGTTGTTGTGCCCAGAACCACAAAGAAAATACCACGACAAAAGGTTACACCAAGCCATAATCGAAAATATACTACACAGGAACCAAAGGCTTTAATTGCAAACCATGAAGATTCCACCAGTGGAATCTGTTGCGCCTTGCTGGATACATAAAAGCATTTTATACATGTGGTCACACTCTTACACCAGATATAAGAACTCCATCATAACAAATATTTGCTCCTAGCCAAAACTAAGAAGAATTTTTGTACATAAGCAAGACAGCTTATTTACTAACTGAACTATCACGTGACCAGTGTTCACTGCGTTACCTCCACACTACAATTATGCAACAACAATGGATAGCTGCTTATGGACACAACCTGTCTCTTTACAGTACTTCACGGTCTTACCCCTAGAATTAAATGTTTCACCACAACAATTATTTGTGTTAAACCAAGGTTTAAAAATGTTTCATTATAAGTACAGCACTTTTGCACAGTCTGCAAAACACCTGCATTGTCAAAAATAAAATCCATCTCACATCAGATTTTCTAACACCTCAAGCACTTATGTCAGTTATAAGTGCACAGAGTGTCAACAAAGTACTGCTCCCGTTTGAATAAAAAAACAATCTTTTTAAATAGCAGCTTAAGAGCTTGCATTAATCCTTCAGTCAATAAAAAATATATACATTCGATTTATTGTGCAATAAATTGGAAAACAGCAAAAGATTGAAAATTTATATTTGTCTTGGTTACAATTTTAAAAATTTAAAACAGGAATAGAATTTCGTGATTTTTGTTAGAATATAATAAAACATTTAATATTAACTGGACTCCGTGGACATTTATATAAAGGAAAATAATATTTACCAATCAGGCACTATCACTGGAAAACACAGACACAGAAGATTGGTGGAAAGTAACATACCTCAGGAGAGTCACATGCAACAATGAGGGAATTGCTATATCTGTGAACACCAAGATTCAAGAAAAGTGTCTTCCAGAACATGACAACGTATATCATTTAAATCACTTTGTTTTAGTAACTGTGGCCAAACAGTGCCTGTAGGACACTAAATTCAATTATTTTAACATCTGCACCGTGCATCTATTACACTGGACAACAAATTTAAAAACTTTTCTGTATCTGTAATGAATGTTATTAATCTATTTGTTTGCATCTATGAAGTTAGAAAAGAGACATAAAAAAATTACTTGGCTCTAGTTTTAAAATTATGCTACCACTGTGATATATTACGAAATAGGTTGAAATCTTATACGGAACGGTGGAGTAAATAAAAAAACTAAATACTATTCAGTAGAAAAATATGTGTCTAGTAGACTTATTCTGTTTAGGGATAATATTTACAAAGTAAATTGAACATCTGCACAGTCTTTTTCATGTAAGTTCATTATTTAACACAAATAAAATCTTTTTTTCCCCCGTTTTGCCTGTCGCTTGTATTCCATGTTAGGGACATCCCTTGCCAAAGTCCAGCAGTAGTCGGCGAGCATAGCCCAGTTCCATTTCCCTTGATATCTCTTCTCCATTGAAAAAATGTCTTGATGGAAGCGTTCTCCGTTTTCATCATTCACTGCACCACAATTCTCTGGGGAAAATCCAAATGCGAGTGACGGAAGTGTATTTTTAGTGACATGTTGCAGCCTAATTTCTGGTAGCACTGTAAAAGGTTATTTACAAGGTCCTCATAGATTTGAGCCCTTCTGTTTCCCTAAAATTCTTTTACTACAGATTTAAAACTGTCCCAAACCGCCTTTTCGTGGCCTTGAAGGAGCTTGTCGAAGTATTCGTCCTTGATAAGGTCTCATATTTATGGACCAATGAAAATACTTTCTTTCAATTTTGCCTCACTTAGTCTGGGGAACTTTTCTCGTAAGTAAGTAAGGCAACTTCTTCTTGGTTCATGGCCTTTACAGAATTTTTGTCAGACCAAGCTTTGAATGTACGGATGGCAACAAAATTTTACTCGGTTCCACTAGTGGTTGATTTTCCACATTCATGATTCCTGGTTCCAGGGATTTTCTGGCAGGCCAATCCTTTCTTGAGTAATGAAGAGACCGACCTCTGCTGTCCCATTCACAGATGAAGCAGCAATATTTTGTGAATCCTTGTTGCAGTCCAAGTAGTAAGGCAATCACTCTTAGGTCATCATAGATTCGCCAATTGAATTTATTGTAATTAATGGCTTCCATCAGAATATTCATGTTCTCATATGACTCCTTATTATTCACTGAATGACCAACAGGAATAGAAGGTAGGTTGTTGCCATTATGAAGGAGAACTGCTTCGAGACTCAATTTAGACGAGTCTATAAAGAGTCGCCAATACAGAAGAATGTGATTAATATTGAATGTTTGCAAAAGGCCATCAATACCAGTGCAAGCAACAAGGCCCCTTTCCATTTTAAAGAACTGGACTAGATCTTCGTACCTTTAACAATACGTAGAAATTCTGACGTTTTCTTTTAGAAGGCTCCATTGTTGCAGCCTTGAAACTAACAGTTCAGCCTTACATTTAGGTAAGTCGAGATCCCTAATTAGATCACCTAATTCCTCTCGTGTCATTCGATGGAAATCGTTAGATTGAAGATCAGCAGTAAAATCAGCATCCGTAGATGTTGAAGGTTGTGGTGTCTTCTCCCGTTTTTCGGTAGGCTCATCATCTGAATCTAAAATAGACTGTTGCAGTGGTACAGGAACAGGGAGGTCTTCAGTGTGGGGTACCGGTTGAATAGCAGACGGAATAAACTGGTCAACACACAAAATGCATCCGTAACCAAGACAGTTGATTCCTCTTCAATTCAATGTTCTGAATACAGATATGGCCTTAGAATTCAATTCTTGGCTCTAGTTGTCATGATACATGAACTGTGGCTTAATGCGTAAAACTATTTTACGCATTAAGCCACACTTCATGGATCATGACAACTAGAGCCAAGAATTGAATTCTAAGGCTATATTTGGATTCGGCACATTGAAATGAAGAGGAATCAACTATTTTTGTTACGCATACATTTTGTGTGTTGAGCAGTGTTGTTGTTTTGTGCAATGACCAACCAATGAAAAATTAATTGACAAAGTATAATATTTTGTCAATTAATTGTGAATTGGTTGGTCATTGTACAAAATAAAAAAAGAACAAAAAATTAAATTTATTGTTTGTAGGTACTGCTCTTCCCAACAAACGTAAATTCATTATCCGTATTGCAGGACTGGGAGGGTTTTATTTTATTTGCCCTGCAGGCCTACCATCAATTTTCAGTATAAACTCTTGGACCCAAAAGAGGTCTACATGCAAGAAAACCCCCTTGCATACAGATATAAATCTTGTCCAGTTGTTCAACTTATAATGTGATTAGTCCTTCCTTAATTGGGCAGAATTTTAACAGTTAAATTTAAAGAGAGACTTTCGTAACAGATTTTGCCAGAATCCTTACATAGGAAACCCTCTATCTAGGTGTATCAGAATGAAAATGAATACATAGAATGAGTAAATACAATCTCTATCTACAGTCCTTACAAACAATTGTAACTTCTCTTTCTCTGTCCCTAGTGTAAGAGTGAGAATATACCTCTTGAGATTTTAAATGTAGGAAACTTTGTACTTACAACATGGGTGTGGGATGCAATAATTAAATTTTAAATAATACCTATCACATTTTTAGTGGAATCCCTTTAAATTTACATTTCACGCCAACTGTGTCACTGACATCATATTCCAAAATATTTTAAACCTTTTTATAATTACATTCATCTGCTGAAGTTATGCCATAAGTGGTTACAAAAATCTCGACATATTCAAGATTATTAAATCAAGAAAATTTCCCCATAGGAAAATATTCATTTGCGGAGCATAATTAAATAGAATATAACTTGAACAAGGAAAAGTTATGTTCAAAGGTATAAAATATAAAAAGAATGAAATCTGAAAATAGACAATTATTGACATGGACGCACTTTCTCGTGAATAGTAGTTTGGTCAGCTGGAACTTTACGTCCAGTGTTCAACAATTCAAGTGGCATTTAAAGAACCGCTGATGGTGACTAAACAGCAAGTACTGAAGTCTGCTGAGACAAAGACCTTTTTTCTCCTTTACACCTCAATATACCAGCTTCATTACATTTAAGTACACCAGTCACTTTGGAACTGTCACTATCATCTCCTCAACTTCTGGCTTTGGATCCTCAGCTTTTCTTTTGAATTTCGGAAATATTGTCAATTATAAGAAACTCAACATATTGGTTTGGAAATGTGAGGACGTCTTTAGCACTGCACATACAATTTTGCGTGATTGGCTTAGAATGCTGTGTCTGAGGACAAGTGACCATGTGTGGATTGATATAAGTCAGGTGATGACTAGTCAAAATGAATTCAGTTATACAATGTTTCGACTCTATGACTATTATATAGTGCTGATATTTCTTGTTGAATTCTACATTATCCTTCCTTAAACATTTATTCTTCCTCTTCTATACATCATATCCACATTGTAGACTTATGGTGACAAGCAAACGTTGATCAGAACTGAATGTCTCATTTCAGAAAACAGAATATGACCTCAGCACTGAACACGAGAGCATTCAAATATATGCTTTTAATTATTCATTTAGTAGTCTGTGTGACGACAATTCAAAAGACTCTTCCAAAGCGAGCTCTATACATATTGCGATCTAGAGCTTACTCCGTCAAATGGGATTGTCCTCTCCTTTCCTTAAGATTATCCAGTAGCTTCCTACGTCTTCTCCCTCATATTCCTGTCACTTCTGTCCCCATTTTATATTTCTTTCAATAACTCGTTATATAAGGCAGTTTCTACGCAAAATGTGACCAATCCAGTCAGATTTCCGTTTACTTATTTCATGTAGGATATTCCTCTGCCCCTTCGCTCTAAATAATACTTCTTCATTTCACATATGTTTGGTCCAAATCATCTTTTCCTTCCTTTTCCAGCACCATATTTCAAAAGGGCCAAGATTTTCTGATCTACTGCTCGAAGCGTCCAAGTTTTAGCACCATATAAAGATATGTCCCAAATGTACGAATTCACTAGCTTCTTTCTCAATTCCGAGTCCAATGTTTTAACAAAAAGAGCCCACTTCTTCTACAATGAAACTTTAGCCATAGCAATACCACATTTAATTTCACAAGTACATCTTCCATCATTAGTTAAAATCCTACCCAAATATATAAAAATTCCACATCCTCTAGTTGTTTTTGTTCTAACAAAATTTTTACTTGGAATGGTTGTCTTGAAATGCTCATTACGTTTGTTTTTCCACATTCATTTACATTTCATAGCATCCCCCTATTTCAATTAGTTTATAAATTACAGGTAAGATAATTAAAACTGTTATTAATTCTACTGAATACATTAAACTAATAAGTCTCAACTTCCCATCTACACCCTCCTGTGAGACTACATGAATTCTGTTTTCCTGAACATTTATCCTCCTCTCCACGACTACTGAAACCCATTCTAGTTTAATGTCCTTTTTTGTACAAAGTGCATTAAAACAATAAAATCTAGAAGATCATCCCTCTCTATCTGCCTACTTTAACTTAATGTCACTTGTGTTAATATATTTCCACTGCTGGACCTCCCAAGTTTGGTCATTGCAGTTTCCTACGACTGGTCATTACGAAACAGTGGACACATTGCCTTAAGACCTGGGAGTGAAAATAACATTACTTTCTATAATATCCATGTTGTTTTTAATTATGTTAACAATTCCATCCAAGGTTTTTAAAACAAAAAATTATTCAAACTGTCGCTGTCTCCACAATTTTACTAACCTTGCGTATTAATGCATTGTAAAAATTTATATTTTGTTATTTGGTATTCAAGACTTAAAAAAGTTGTGCAGATGGAAATAATTTAAAAATTATTTTTCAGAATACAAACACAATGCCATCCATTAAAGTTGAGGACGTTCGGAATTCCGAAGATAAAAAGATTAAGTTCATATACATCCTGCAATCTGACACACATCTCACGTTGCCAGATTTGTTACAAGCACAATGGTCCAGTTAAATCCTACCCATAGCTCTGACCCTATACTTACTTCCCTTAATAATTTCCAGATATTCCTCTTCCGATGGGCAAATGTGGTTATCACGCCAGTAGATATCCATTGCCTGTCCTCGCCATACATTCACCAACATTTCTGTGTACAATTTTATCATATCAGTGTGGTTAGAACTGAGCGCAAACTGCAGCGATTTGAAAACCACACAGGTGGCAGCACTGAGTGTCCTGGCAACTCCATACACTCTGTATGCTGCAGGAATACCTCTACGCAGAGCAGAGTTGTCTTGAATATCATCAATTCTGCAATGCAAATTTACACACAATTGCAACACAAACCTCCTTACACAATATTTCTCATTATTCACAAATATTTCATACTTGGTGTTAAACAGTGCTGGACAAATCAGTCTTCGGCCTCATGTCACGTCCTGTAAATAGACCCAGACACATGCCCGGTTTTAATTAAAATATCTATGATTGTAAATAGCTTTGCAGTAAAACAAATGCTTCACTGAGCCCCTAAAGGCGGATAATTAAGTAGTCCATCAAAGAGATGGCGGGAGAGCGTAACAGGCCTCTAGCCCAATTAATCGGAAGGAATGTGATGATGATGATGATGAAGAAGAAGAAAAAGATGAATAGTTAAGCATAAAACTGTGGGTACTTTCAGCATACAATCTACAAAATTCTCCAGTGGCTATAATTTATAACAAATTTTGGGGATTTTCTGTACAATGCAACGTATAGATCTCTCTCATATGAATGAAAGGATTGCTGCAAATAAGTTGGTCCTAGATCGAGACAAAACACATTCAGTCGAATTTATAACAAAGAGAAGAAGAGAACTTGCCTCTTCTGCGTTATTACGCCGTGAGAGATGGTAATTTCTTACCCACATTTGGGGCCAGCTTATAAGTCCCATTTTCAAGCGTCAAGGATTACTGGCCCTAGAAGATGAGATAGAAGAAGTAACATAGCACTGAAAACAAGTTTTAGTGATTTTAATGTGGTTCAAATTGGTCATTAATTTAATGTTACCAATGGAGCATCTACTTATTATGCTGAAGACAAAATTTATAATTCATAAATTAAATTTATTTAAAATATAATTTATGGAATGTCAAAAACTGTGATCTAAAAATCTCATTCCAAAATTAAATACATTCAAAAATTAAACCATCAAATGTTGATTCTCTAAAGATATGTGACAATGGTTGGTTCATTCTACTGACATTATTTTGGACTCCTGCAAATATCAGAATAAAAGTTTGGCACGCAACACATATTTCTGGATTGTTTGCACACAAGTTTCCAGGGCTTTATGATTTTACTACTCAGTGTTCAGAGTTAGTGGTTTTAGACGGGGATGTCAAAGTGATATATTATCTAAACGTTCGTCTTGTTTCAAAACGGATCCACATAAGCCACAAATTCATGAATACTAATTCGTGTTTTCATCAAAGTATTCAGTCATGTTTTTGGGCCTGCTTAACAAATTTCTGGCATAAAAACTAAATTTAATAGAAGGTGCACAAAAGCCACATAAGAACAAACATAAGTCAATTATGAATAAATGGAATTATCATGCCAAGAGTATTCCTACATCAAGTCCAGCATCACATTTCCGGATTTAGGTTCTTGATTTTCTCTGTATATTTTGTCTGTGAATCATCCCCACACATGATTGAAATACTTCCAAGCTAAGGTCACAATCTGCAGCACAGCGTTGGTGAGTCCTTGGCAAGGAGTGAAAAGAGTATTAAAGGGTCTTGTCCTTCTATAACACACTACCCGAAACCATGTAACGTGAAAATTAGGCAATTAGTAACTATACCGTATGATGTATGAATATGAAACCGAGAATGTGTGTGAAACAAAGAGATTATAAGACTCCCAAAGAAAAATACTTCGAATGTTAACCTTCCTTAGTAACGGATTAATAATGAACTTACAGGATAATACTAAGATGAAACATCTGAATCACTTCCTGCAATACACCAAGCTTATCTGCTGGAACGTTCAGCCAGTAGTTAAAAGCCTTGATCAAATTCTCTCGTTTTTCCTTGCTAGAAGTTCTCAGATAATATGTGTATGGCTGTAGGATTTTCTGAAATAAAATTTACTTAAGCTCATACAAAAGTTATTGTTATTTATTCATTCACAAAAAGAAGACTTACCACAACGTAAACATTCTGTTAATTTTTCCAGGTAGTATTTTAAATTACAAAATTATCTTTCGCACTGTGGGTTTTACAAATTTTGGAAGAGCAACAGAAGAAATGAGTCTCTTGAACGTTTCAGAAGTGTGCTGAAGGAAAAGTCTGTTATTCAACATTATAATTTCTTACCACATAAATTGTTCCAGGAAGGACTGTAATTATTCATTGTTACAAAAGTTAATATAGAGAATATTTGTCCTGTCCCCCCCCACATAGGAATTGGTAATTTTTGTAATTTCAATTTTTCTTGGTCTAGCTGCTTTCCAAAATTCCTGTATCCGGTTACTTAAAACTGAAGTAGGAACGTTGGATATTGTATACAAACGGATGCTATCGCCTATTGACAAATGCAGCTATGGAAAGTAAATCTCATTAAAAATTCCTCAATTCCGCCCGCCCAACAGCCTGCAGGTATATTTCAGTTTTATTACCTCATCTTGCTCCCAGTCGCCCGTTTCGCTCAAAGAAACTCCTTTTGCTCTCCCGGATACTTCCATCGTGAAAACCTTCCGTCCTACAGTTGCCTTTTTGTCGAAACAAGAAGCATTTATAATGTGACCCAGCAACCTTTCACACTACATTTTCACAAACAACATGCGAAACAAATCTTCAATGGATAAAAAAGCCAATTTTTACAAACATGATCACTGTTTCATAACAAACCAAAGCAACAAAACACACTTACATCACAACTGCTAAAATACGCATGCGTACACTTTCAGCTAGATCTTGCTTTTTGGAACCTCGTAGAAGAGAGGGAAGAAATGGTGAATAGAGTTACGGCAAACAGAAAATTTATAAAGGAGTTTAAAACACGTTTGCCGATAGAACATTTGACGAAGGAAACCAAGCTGTAAAAACGATGTATGAATTTAGATGTTTTTTACGCTCGTAAAAAACTTCTATTAGTTTCATCTCTCCCTCCGTCCGTCCGTCCGTCCGTTATACTAGATGAATCAGTGTGTTTCCCACTGGTAAAATCTCTGTGAAATTTGATACTGTGATCTTTTATGAAAATCTGTCGAGAAATTACATATTTTGTCAAAATTAGCAGAATTTCAGACACTGTACATGACGAACTAAGTGCATTATATTGTTAGCTGCACTTTAAATCTACATACAAGCCATACTTTATATTTATAACGTACCGAGCACAGGAGACATAAACCCCAAGCGAACCTGCCACAATTTTGAATCATAAGTATACTGCCTAACTTGCTGAAGAGTCTATGTGTATCTGTAGCGGCTGAAGAAAACAAGGATTAAAGTTGCGTAGAAATTCGGGCTTATCTAAATTCACCAGCGATTATGAACTGACAGGAACTGTAAGCAGGAAACATGATTATAGGATATCAAATTATGAAATGGCACATGTGGGCCGGGATAGAGTAGTTGGTATAGCGACTCGTTACGGTTTGGACGGTCCGGAGACCGAATCTCGGTACAGGCGAGATTTTCCGACCCGTCTAGAACGGCCCTGGAACCCACCCAGCCTCCCGTAGGATGGGTATCGGGTCTTTTTGGCTTAAAACTGTAGGGACGTGGCGTTGCCCACCCACACTTAATATACCGTCTAGGTAGAAGAAAGAGTAGAACTGTTCATCTGCTCCCACTTAGGGCAGTAGTGGCCTGTTCTAACGTGACTTTACTTTTTTTATACGAGGGTTGGAACTTTAATAGTGGCAACTATTTATTTACAACTGATACAAAATAGATACATGTTTCGAAGTTTTACTGTCCTTCACTGTAGTCACCAGCATTGTGTACAACCCGTTGCC
>Ga0209629_10002164_pt1 | contig 13157 bp, 6 predicted proteins | sample TergutCu122P5_FD_187286 | JGI IMG/M metagenome (GOLD analysis project Ga0209629, IMG submission 187286) | Cubitermes ugandensis P5 segment gut microbial communities from Kakamega Forest, Kenya - Cu122 P5 (SPAdes) (version 2) | ecosystem: Host-associated > Arthropoda: Insects > Digestive system >... | reverse complement strand
AACATCACAGCACAACAGGGGTATGTACTGAAGTCAATAAAAATTAATTTGCATGAATAAAATACAAATGTACAAAATTGCCATTTTCGCCTGAACGGGGATTTAAATGCCCCACACTGAAGGGTTAAAAAATTAGTGTTCCAATGGGTTAATGGTTAAAGACAAATCTGTGGCTGTCACAAGAAAGTACTCACACATGAATAAGCCCCACTGTGTGATTTCACATCTGGAGAGCTAAAGGAAGTATTTAAAATGCTAATGTCAAGAGCACACTGATAATGTACTGTATGTTACTCCTTCAACAAAAATTGTTATAATGTTAATAATTTCATTCAGGACTTGCCTCCAAAAGTAACAAAAGCATAATATCGCGCTACAATGCCAACAAATACCCAACTGTGACTCAACTAAACACAGCAATGCTATTATACACTTAAATCAAAACATGAATATCTACTATAAGCTGCTTACTGGCAGCAATGATCCGCTAAGGCACAGGCCAAAAGGAGGCCGCAAAAAATATCGGGTATAATTTATCTACATACAACAAAATTTTACATGAACAAGGCACACGGAATATGTCTTGTCAACTTCATTTTAACGGTGCCAAAATCGAGGAGTATTATGAACGGTGCCTAACACGAAGAATATTTCTTAAAGTTCTTAACTACAGAATTCACCTGTCATGGTTGACAATGACTCATTCGTGCAAACAGCATTCGCAACACCCAGGTCTACAGTATGGTAGTTCAGGGTGTAGAGTGATTTGTAATTTAACACCCATTTGAACACACCCATATCAAAGTGTTACCTATCATACAATACCTGCGTATCAAAACGCACCCTCAGCAACGTCTACATTTGCCACGCTCTTTCTTGGGCAATTTTTCATGACATTTTAAAAGCCAAAGACGCATAAAATGGTCTGCTAGGTACCCTCTGCCTGTAACAAAGAAACTGCAACAAATCATTAATACTTACTATTCGGGATTCATTGTGGACATCACCTATTCCCCCACAAACGTAAACTCCTTTTCGACACGGCACAAACCGATACGTGCTCTTTAACTAATCCCAACCACTGCCCTAAAACGCAACACCAACAATGGCCGCCGTGTCGGACCGAGCAATATAATCTTATAGGGGTCTACACCATTGACGTAATGCCACAGTGGCAGGGAGTATGAAAATAAATTCATACAAAATACACTGACTATGTTCAGAAAGCGAACAAAATGTTTGCGACCGAAATGAATCGTTAATAAAATGTAAATGTCTGTGTTTCATGGATCAATACACTGCTTTAATTGATAAATTAAATTCAACAAACTAAAAAGGGAAATACAGGACTCTAATATCATCTTTTTCGAACAATTTTCCACACAGCACTGCAGTGAATACACAACTGGGTTGCCCACGGATGCTGATAAGCTCATTCGCAGGTGCGAATGCGTTGAGAATTACATACCAGAAAATCGAAACTGTGTGCGTAGACCGCGTAAGGAATGTCCATGAGAAGTTCGTGTCGAATCGGACGCTGGAATATTTGTTTTCTCATCCTACTTTGCTTTCCCTTTATCGTAATTTCAACACCATCATTTCGTGTTGGGTTTTCTTTTCGATCCATTACGCTAGCCTGTGGCTCAAAAGCAAATTTGTCCTTTAGTCGAATTCTAAGGTAGTAACATGTTCTGTGGCAATATTACAGAGAAAAAACCAACATTTAAAGTAAATCCGCTAAAAACTATTTACAGCTTTAATACCCAGCATAAGACGTTTTGAACATGTTAACTGCACTTCGGGCACGGTTGACGGAAGGCCTACTTGATTCCGATCGTCAGTTTGTTACAGAAACTCAAGTTGAAATGTGCAGCGGTGTAACATACCCACAACACCCGTGAAAACTGTCAGTAAATTTATAGAAAATGTGGGGAAACTTTATCTCAAACGCGCAAAAAGATTTTCAACACAAACATTCTCATTAGTCAACCAATTGCTGTTGGCAGCATTTCAGATGAGCCATGCCTTACTCTGTTGTAATTTAAAGGCCACATAACAGTTCCTACACACAGTGATAAAGTTTTCATATAAACATAAGCGACTGCGGTGCTATTAACAGGCTACACAAACCTAGAGCTCGCACAGCCGCAATATTGCCGACTGTGTGCGGACGGGAAAGAACGTTACGTCCATAGCCTATTATGTGCCATTTTCTGGCAATGGCATGCAAAAGATGCAGAGAACGAGGGATGTGGAGAACGTGACTTGTAAGCCAAGTGGCTGACATAAGGCTTGGCATACTTCTTTAGCCCCATACAATCAGCGAGGAGATACAAAGGAACAATTATACGTATCGTAAGAGTCCATAAAGAAACCACACGCTTGCATACTACTGTATCTATAGGCCTTAATCGCAGTAGAAGGGCGCGTTCGAGACAGAAGGAGAGTTGTCTCTGTCCACGCCATGAAGGTATATCCGGGCAGCAAAGATACAGCTCCACTCATATTTAACCTCGGCATTAGATGGGGTTGGTCGTCTCGCCCCGACCGCTTAACTGCCGCTACCCACCGAATAGGAAAATGGACGGCCACTGTAGCCGGTCTGTGCGGTTGTGAGAAGAAAATGAAACACTAACATCCACAATCATGTAAACTTAGGTTATTTATTTATCTGAAGCTTTTATTCAGATATGTTTTAAAAGAACAGTTATGCCCTTATGTAACATCAGCCTTCTGCCACAAGTCGGCCAAAGTTCAGGAGCGTGGCCTTACAGGTCATTTTAGAATTGGGGGGGAGGGGGGGAATAAAGTCCTATGTTAAGCCACTGGTCAATCCAACAGTTATTGACTTAAGCACAAGTGTACTGAGGTGCCTATAATCGAAAAAATTGTTGGTTACCCTCTATTGGTATCAACATTAAAAGGTTTTGAAAACCAGCACCTCATGACTGCATGAGGTTGCCACGCATTGCTCAGTGGAATGCGTTCCATGTCATTTATTATACAATCAGCATTTTCCATTACACACATATTGCCTCGCTGCCAGTGTAACTTTGCCACATATTCTACACAATTCACGCAATTTCAAAGAACTAAATTAATGCATTGGTGTTGCGGCAAGTGTGCTGAGCCACGGCGCAAGGTGTTTGTTGTAAATTTCAGATGTCAAATCAGTAACTGCAGCTGTGAATATTTTCTTTTTAAAATCTTCATATTCGGACTGAAAATGGCTACCTAGCTAGCCACAACAGGTACTTGCTTTCAATTTTAATTTGTAAAAACAGAGTTGTGTTTAGATGGTACACATTTACATCTTGTGACAGTGTAAACACGACGACGATGAAGTGCATATACCATATTTACCTCAATATAAGGTGAAAGACTTTGCCTAACTAATCTGAAAAATGTTGGTGTGGGGGGGGATCACCCTATAATTATGCAAAACGTTTAACTTGTTCTCTATACGTGTTTTAATAGAAACTTAAGATTGTGAAGCAGGATCAATTTCTGTGCAGAGTCATCTTATATTCAGGTAAATAAGGTGTTTAAGATCCTAGTTTCAGTGGTTGCTCCCAGGTATTTTTACCTGTAAGTTCCAACTGGGTAGGCTGTGACTGCATTTAATAGGTCTTATTGTTCACTTTTAACATGAGTTGATGGAAAAGGTCCATTTAGTAAATGATTCCAGATGCAATGTGTATGTGACGATAAAACACTGAATGTTATGGAACACAATATCTTCTTCTTCTTCTTCTTCTTCTTCTTCTTCTTCTTCTTCTAGGCGTTGAACTTCCTTTAACAGTTGAAAGTTTTGGCCTTCTCAACGACCTCTTTCCATTTCCCTCGATCCTGGACACAGGCTATCCGGTTTTTAATCTTCATTTGGCAAATATCCTGTTTGATGTTATCCTATGGAACACAATATATTGTGCTATAAACATTACTATTATTTTGGACACTGTCTGATTTGCATTTCCCAAACACAATGTTTCTGTTTCTTCTATTCCTGTCTCTTGATACTTAATATTAACAGTATACAGGGTGATTCATGTCTTACGGACATTACTGATGGAGATGATTTCATAGGGCTTTGTGATCAAAGAAGTTCATGCGAATACGTATCCGATTTTGGACGCTTATGGAGTTATGGCCACTTGAAACTTAGAATAGACGGTAAGGATTCTTGAAATAAATGAAACAAAATAATAAACAAGCATATACCTCATAAATGTGAAGTATAAATTTAACATAACTTCATGAAATTGCCTCCAATTTACACAGACCTGTTTTTTTATGCAGGTTTTCGAAAATACCACTGACAGCCGCAGCTCACACTGCCGCTCACTTGTGAACAGTGCAAGTTGTAAGCTGCAGCTTCCACTGACTGTTCCTGTTCCTGCTGGTTGAAGGTCAAAGTGTGACATGCAAGGTGCAGTTCACAGGAGGGCATTTAAAACAATTAAAAATCCACCATAACTCCATAACCATTCAGAATAGGACCCAATGTATCCTATGTATTTTATGTATACTCTGGACATGTTCTATATCCTAAACTTTGCAATTGCTTGTGGATCTGTGGAACGTTAAATAAAATGAAATGAAATTGATATTAACTTTTTTGATCATAAGGACCTAGGATATCACATCCTGCAGTAATGTCCACAAGTCATTAATCACTCTGTATACAGTATACTCTGGCTTGATCTTTCTAAGTGGGCCAACTGAGCAGACACTTTATACATACAGTTGAAAATTATCCAGATTCCAAATCACTAGGTTTGGAAAATCCCAAGATGATGAAAAATGTCCAAAATCACAGTTATGGTTAGTGTAACACAATAGTGTTGGAAACATTCAGATTTAGCACACTGCATCGTAGATTATTTTATAGCTATGATTCAGTATCAACACGTTCATTCACCTAAGATCTGTGACCTCAGAAACAACTGGCACTGTATGTACCTTGTCTTGTCTATTAACCCTTCAATAAAAGTTGTACAAATTAATTCCATATGTAGGTTTATAACTGAAATCTTCACTGACTCCAAAATTCTACAAAAAGTGAACATGATTAATTACTGAAAATCCATACAAATGGAATACAACAATGTCTTGAAAAACTCTGCGTTACACTTGATGCACACCAGGTTACAAAAGTCTTGGTGGTCATCTGCATGATGTGTGGCTTTAGCCAGAGTGCTTATGGGATTGACGGGCTGCAATTGCTAGGTGCCAAGTAAGATCTATTTCTGTATAACATGAACCAACAAGCTGCACTACTTTCTATTAATTTATTTTAATAGTAAGCCTCTATATGTTTTGAGCAGGCTTGCTGCTCATCATCAGGAGGATCAACTCTGTATAAACAGCATTTGGTATAGTCATGCATTATGTTGACTGGCTGCTGGCAGGATCAGGATGGAACTCAATCCTAGCAGCCAGTCAACATAACACATGACTATACCAAATGCTGTTTATACAGAGTTGATCCTCCTAATGATGAGCAGTAAGCCTGCTCAAAACATGTAAAGGCCTACTATTGAAATAAATCAATAGAAAATAGAGCATCTTTTGGTTCATGTTATATGTATATATCACAACGCACGGTCAATGAAACATTAAATAAGATGTACTTGTTGTGACATGAGTCGCTTCGGGTCCAGCTATAGATTGGAGCAGGTCATTAAATATGTACATGTTGTGGCAAAACCAAACATTTGGACATACCGCCCGTCACAGTTTCCTTTTTTCAGTTACTATATATCCAGCAGGAAAGGAGTAAAAATGTCACTACTGTTACATTGTTTTTAGTTATATACAGCAACTGAACAAAAATGGTTTCAGCATAATGGCAGAAGTGAATGAAATTTGATGTAACATCAGCTAGAGATAAAACTACCTCTATGTCAATGCAAGAAACATCAAGGTGGTAGGAAATTAAGTTTTATAATTTTCACAGCTTCACACTAAATGGAGAACCATGCTCCAGCATCCTTTGGCTGTAACAAGGTGGGAACATTTAGAACAAATTCTACAATTAAAAAAAATTACACCCAAATGAGAAAACAAACATGACATGATATTAAGGGTTACACAATGTATACAAAACATGACTAGAAAATTATTCGTTACATCTAGGTCACAACAAAGTATCATGCCATCAACAAACATGTTCTTTTATCAGTCCGCATACTGTATCCTTATGTATGACTAATCCTTGCCATTTACAAACATACATCTTGTCCAACATAACAGATAAACATAAAATGACATATTACAACAGTCAGCATGACCAGCTCTCACATTACAACAATAAATATTCAATTGGCACTTAAATGTATGTAACAAATTGCATTTTACATTGATGAATAACAGCTGTAAGTAGTACAAAATGAAACTTTCAGAAACTATTTGAACAGATATACATCTTAAGGCACTCCAGTATCAGTTTCATGAAAAAGAAATAATACAAGTAATACAGGTAACAAAAATACCAAGACAAAGATCTTTTGGGGTATGACACAGTGTACTGTGGTAGATAAGTACTCATGTGTTAGACGAACCTGAAGTCTTCTTCTTAAAACTTGAATCTACTGTAGTCTCAAACTTCACAGAATGAAATTATGTTCATTCAAATAATATTATCAGACACCCCAGTCTTACTTTAAACTTATTTCAGGCATAGGTTTAAACACAACTAAGGTGAAAAATAACAAATACAAAATGTATAAAATGCATACCTGTTCCAGCAGGTACATTATCTCAGCAACACAAGCTACTTCACTGGATTTCTGACACTAAATAAACACATTCAGCCTTCTCCATCACTTGTGTATCAAAAAGACAACTGACAGCATTTTCCAAATGCATGTATCTTACAGACTAAAAGGAACTGCTAAGTAGACAAAGCATACATAAATATTACAAACTTCATTAACCAAATCTTAGAAGTCCTCATGTGATACTTGAAAAGGTCAAAAAGTATACACACTGTTTTGTGACAGATTATTTTAAGCCACCTTAAATCTCACTCATTGTTTCAGCATATATCATTACTTTTGGTTTTGATCAGTATTTATAAACTATCCTCTTTGAGGGTACAATTTCACACACATTAGTCCGTTTGCATCTGTCTGTGAGGAGATAATCGTGTTCACATTTCTGAGGATATATTAGTATTACATGAATGTACTGTCAATAGGTACAAACCAGCACATCACACAAGATTTAAAATTCAACTGCTTTATTTTAGATGGTTCGTCTTATGGATGTCTGTCTAGAAAATAAAACAGGAAAAAAGTCAGTTATGAAGATATGCAATACAAATTCAACATTATAATTATAAAAACACAGAAATGAATATTATAATCCATGTTTCCCTTAATCACAATTCTTGAGAAGTTAGGTAAAGAGAGTTAAGTCACCACAAGTGAGTCCTGAGTCAGTACAAGTTTTATTGTCGATTAACTGCCAGATCAGCACGTGAAGTAGAACTAAATCAAATTTACCCCAGGGAATGACCCAGGCCCATTGTATAGGAGGATGAGTGGGCCCCAGAGTCTGTCTGGAAAGTGCAAAAATTTTGGCCCCATCGAGATTTTGGGGTAAAGATAATTCTTGGAAGGAATAACTAGTCCTATTCACTTTCACATCTGGCACAGTGGAATACTCAACAATAAGTTCAATTATAACAATTAGAAATTTAATTCCAAAATTTTCATCAGTCAAATGCTAACCAAAAGTTAATGGTATGATTGTGAACTATGAACTAGTAATGCTTTATAACACTCCAAAATGTCTGTATACATTTGATGGACATGTAAATGTCCGAAACATGTAGAGGCCATTTCTGAGAAAAAATCATAGTAAAATTGTTTGCATCAAGTTGGTACATCTTCCTTACTTGTCTGTATACATTATTTAACTAATCCATTATTAGTTTCACATGTGAAATTGCATTACATGTTCTATAATACCAATGCTTCAACTGAATGACAAATAATTTTAAAGACCTTGGGCAAATGGCAATTTGGACGAACTATAGAGTATACTCCACAAGTCTGGGACATCTATGTCACATCAGCTGGAAGGATAGTGATTGTTATGGCAATTATCATTTGATGAAAAATAAAGACATAAGTTTTGGCCCATGTTGAAGCATATTCCCTTTCTTTGCAGTGTAATACAATGATGTATGTTACATAATATTCCTTTTCATGGAAAGTAACATATCTACCTCCTGTAAACAGAGACTGTGATATGTGAAACTTACCTGCAGTGACTGTCAACCCATTCATAAACAAACACACAAATATTGCTGTATTCTTTGGCACACTTATAATGGACCACAAGGCTTCCCATTCCAGAAGACAGCAATCCTTGTACTCACTGCTCTGAACTTCTCATCACAAAGCAAAGTCCTTTACAAAAAGCTGAGAGACACTCAGTTTATCAAGAAATTTCTGGCCTTGTGTGAAAGCTGAAGGTATACTGTGTTCACAAGAACCTACCAACCTCATCTATGACAGATTATCCTGCACAGACAAAAGTACGTGAAAATGACAAAATTGCCCACATTGTAACCTAGCCCAAGATTATGAATAAATCAAGTTAACTTGCATTAGGATCACATACTGACAATGTAATGAGATCAATACTATAACAAAGGACCAAGCCAAGACACTGATATAAGAACTATGAGGTTACTTCTTCACAACTATAAGTTCTGCATGAATAATCACATTCATAAAGAACTCTATGTTGCAAATTATGGCTCACTACATGATTTAGCATTTTCTACTGTTACTATATTAACGTGCAAAACAGACGGGAGAACAATAATCATGTTAATCCATTATAGTCTTCTTTCCTCCTCCTGTACTCACGCTGCTTTATATCTTGAGTTGAAGTGCTAATAAGACTTTGTTTAGAGATAACATTACATATATAGAACCAACCAATAAAAGGGATAATGCATGCACGAAAATGAGCCCTTGGTTGTGACTTTGTGCACAAAAACAGTATCCAGAAGAACTGTAAATACGGAATACAACCCAGTAGCACCCACACACTAAATGGTATATCTGCAAGATGCTGCCATACTATTGCTGCTGCTAAATCTTTCTTCTTTCCTGACACGGAATGAAATATTTTCGTATGTTCCAGAGTGTACGAACCATACTGATCCGCCAAGTCAAATATGTAATACATGACAATTACAGTTCCACCAAGATAAATGAACAAAAGGATCCATGCAAATCTCTGCCTGAAGTTCATTCTAATACGTGGAAGAATTACAACATCGAGCATGTACAATGCTCTTTTACGAAAATGAAAGCCATATTCTTTACTGCAATGTCCTTTTTTTTTCCACGTACATGTAGTTCCTACGCCTCAGCAGGGACAACTACACATTTATATAACCATTTTATTCAACGTTGCGTTGACAATAATGTATCGGCAAACTGAAAAGAGATTTTCTTTCATTGTCACATTCCATGTGAACATTAGCCAACTTACGAAATCCATCACATCTCTCAACCATGCAAGTGATTCGAATTTTGTGGTCTCGCGCTGCACCTTTCAGCTGTTCAAAAGACTGCGCTGTAGAAGAGCATTCTCTCGTATTTGTAATCCATTAGTCAACACCAGCTAATTGCTTTAGAATTAAGCAATATATAACAATTTTCTATTGGTATCAATGTACTCACAAACGCATTATTCTACGACTTACTACTAGTTTATATTTCACTAGCTTTCGAATGGCCGGAATTTCGTCACAAGGCGGCAAATACAACACCGCGCAATGTCTATACATTTCCGACCCAAAATCACTTTAAAGCAAGTGATATGAGCTGTGGTTATTTGACGCGTATTGTGAATTTAGGAGATGCTGAGATGTACTGTACGTTGGTGCACAATGAGCTGGTGGGGGGGCACTCACGTACGACCCCACCCCATTCAATGTTGATGCTCGATATTCTGGGGTGGAGACATCAAAATTTGAAGTATAATACATACCTGTACTTTAAACATGTTGTGCCCCTCATTTTATCTATATATAATCCGGTGTTAATTATCGGAATTCACTTCCACCCATTATCTCAAGTACCTTTCTACCACAATAATACTCATAGAGGATTCACTGTCAATATAGTACCCACAGACAAAATTTTCTTACTGAAACAGGAGCGTTCCTTTAAATATTCCTATCTACATGTGATGGGTAGTAAAATAATAAACAATTATTCAATTTAGTGATAAATTTATGCATAATTCCTGATAGTACAGATACCTGGAAGTTTCATACACATGCAGTAATTAAAAATGTCTATTTAAGGAGCAGAGTTTCTAAGATACAAGCTCAAGATGAGGACATGCAGCAGAAATACAAAAAAACAGTACAGCAGTGGTGGTGGTGGTAGTAATACTAGTAGTTGTTGTAGCAAACTAAAAGTGGTAGATTTACAGCATAGTAAAAAGGGAGGACTAGTGGGTATGTATTCAGGTATCTAAATGCATGCACTTTAAGATTCTGGGACTGTTTGGTTTATATTTTCTCAATTCAAATTCAGTGCACCTCTTCTTATAACATTTTTCCAAGATGTATTCACACCGTTCAAATGGTCCTCAAATTTCTTCAACTTTGTACATGTCATTAAATGCCACCGTTGTATGCAACTGCTTGTTAAAATGATATGCCTCAATTATACAATACACAGAATTGCATTCAGTATTATGTCTTTAAAAATATGTAAAAAATGCCAGTTACAGGAAATTCACTTCAACCTTCAGTTGTATTAATAGTTCATAATCCCAACTTCAGTGTGACCAGAAGTCAGTAGTTCTACAAAACAATGCGCTGAAGAAATCAGACATGGTTGCAGCTGATTAAAAAGAACTTAATGCAAGGAAGCTGAGGCTGAACACCTCATGTTTGATATGTCTATTTTACATAACACACACAAAGCACAGTAGTCCCATCATAGGTGCAACTCACCAGTACATAAACACATAATTACACAAATTTTATATTTTCTTCCCTAAAACTTGGTGCTTAAATACGCAGGGTTGTCTTAAACTTGCGTACAAAATGTTGAACCAGACCATGTCAAGCCAAACCAGGGACCACATTGCCATACTGTCATGTGTAGACAAAAGTAAGAACACAGCATACCATATCATTATTAGTTCCAATCCGTAAACATTGTTAACTCATTCGTTATTCAGGTAAAATGGCAGACCACATAGAGAAGTCTACAAGTACAAGCTGTTTTCCAGATGGGATCAGGCAAAGTTACAATGCCAAATTTAAACTAATGATGATTAACTATGCCAAGAAAATGAATAATGGTAATGCAGCAAGAAAGTACATGAATGTGAAAGTAAACATACAAGGGTGGAGCAACAATGGAGGAAGCTGATAAACACAACTCCACCCAACAATCTTTCAGTAGCCCAAGGCATGGACGTTTCCAACAATTAGAACAGCAAATTAAGTTTGTGCAGATTACATGTGGGGCAATAAAATGTAAAGCATGGGAATCTGTCACATCACACATCATGCAGCATCAGCTAAAGGTACACATGAATCGATGTGTATGATAGAACAGGAATGGGTTCCCCTCAAAGAACTTAATTTCATCAGAAATTAACATAGTATGTATGGATTATGGTGAAGACAAGAAGTGCTGTTACATATTAGATTTTGAATAGAAAAGCCTGTAAAATTATACAGGACACAAAATTTTCACTAAGTCTTGGGCTGGCCAGTGCATCACAGGACATCAAAGACTTTTTAAAAATTCTTAAACTGTCTTTCAGTATAGGATTTTGGGATACAGAAACTGACACTATCATGCAGAACACTTCATAAACATGGTGGGCCTAGAAAATGAGTCACTTTGTATGGAATTCAAGTACTGCATCAGTGACACAATGGAGACACTGGCCTGTTTGGAATGCTTTGTGAGCTACCACACAAAATGGAATTGCTGGGGTAAATCACAACCGATTATGTGTAAGTCATACAGCATGACTACAAATTTGAATTTCATTCAATTTCTAATGTAAGTCACATCACTCCAAGCATCAATTTCTTTTGCAATCATCACCTACCCTTAACTTACGAGGAAGCATCTGGAGCTGAACAGACTCCTCATTTCAAGACATGCCACACCGGTTATTTATTGATCATTTTACACTAACACTGATTGGGTGTGAAGTGTTGATGCTTAATTTCTTTTAATTTGAAAGGCATTTTTCTGTTAACTGTGTCTAACCAGCTGGATGTGCCACTTATGTTGACTTCATGCCCATTCCAAGTAGCCTATTTTGATTTCACTGCACTCACCTGTAGCAGCTTTTAGACATTAAAATTACTGAGACACAACACTTGATATTGCAGTTAAAAGAACAGGAACCAAAACCTTTAATTGCAACAAAAATATGCAGTGCCATAAATGATTGCTAATTATGGTCCTACAATCAAAACTGGATATGGTATCATATCAGGCCATCAACATTCTACTGCACCTTTCAGGTTTTCCTTGTTCCTCCTAGTACATTTAAATAACCAAAAATTATCATCTTGATTAGCAATATTTGCTACAAACAGCAGGACAACTGTAATGGTTTACTTGCCTGTACTTACTTGTGCAGGTTTTGCACTGTGAATGGTTCTAGGAGAACAGCTGATTAACCCTTTGCCGCTCCTATTTAAAGCGCTACTGCATTGGCAGAAAGACTGCGTTTTTTTCAGCGGGCATTTAAATTTATGTACACCAGAAACAGGTCTCCCCTCCAGGGGAAAAAAAATCATAACAATTAAACTAAAAAAGACAATGATAAATCTTTTTTCATCTTATTCCTAATAAATTTATGCATGTAATAACCTACTCGCCGAATTTTGCACCTCCACATTTCGCTGCTCGTGGTATTCCAAAAAAACACCCCACACGGCACAATGGAAGGTCCCACTGCTTACATTTATATGTTGTCTGTTTTCCCCTTCCAGATGGAGCTTTTTTCTTTTTCTCTATACACGAAGCACACACTTTTGCACGGCCTGATATTTTTCGTAAAGTATGGAAAAGGAAGAGAAGTTTGCCCATCGGAACTGCATTCCCTAATGCAGTTCCGATGGGCAAACTTCTCTT
>Ga0209629_10002162_pt1 | contig 13170 bp, 8 predicted proteins | sample TergutCu122P5_FD_187286 | JGI IMG/M metagenome (GOLD analysis project Ga0209629, IMG submission 187286) | Cubitermes ugandensis P5 segment gut microbial communities from Kakamega Forest, Kenya - Cu122 P5 (SPAdes) (version 2) | ecosystem: Host-associated > Arthropoda: Insects > Digestive system >... | reverse complement strand
GGGGGGGGGGGGGGTAGGTCTTCTTTCTTCAGTCTTTACTGCAAAACTGTTTTCATTTCAATTTCGTAATAATAACAGACTGCAAATCTAACTACATACTTGTTTGTGACAGTGAGGTGCCTGGTCATATGTTTGTTAGACAAATGTAAACCAGAATTTGCTGTCACAATGCTCCAAGTCTCTCTGTTCAGACTTGAGCATATTCAGAGTACTTGTCTTCTGAAAGCTGGATTTAGAGGATTGCATTGTTATGTTACTGATTCCACAGCAGAAGGCTCAACATCTCTAACAAATAAGCTGCTTATTGAATACAACCTTCAGTCATTTCATTCTACTTTACATCCCTGGAAGCCATTCATGTAAGACCCTTTTTAACAGATGCCTTCTAAACTGCCTTTCTCTGAAAAGTTTCTTTATTAACTTTCTGTAACATCTGTTGTGTTGTTATATGATATACATGATCAGTCCTCTGTGACCTTGACTTCAGAACCCTAACAATGTTGTATAAATCACAAAGTTACAATTTCACCTGTCTCATTCAGATATTTACCCAAGGACCTTGTTTTCAGGTGCTATTTTAATGTTTTCTTAGAGTTCAAGGTTAGAGATGCAAGATGAAATTAGTGATGGAAGTGAGTGACTGTATTTTGCATATACAGGGCCATGACTCCAGCCGGTCATCCTCTGCAGTTAGCAGCGAAGGTGATGGCAGCAGTGAAGGTGGCAATGCCCCCTGTGTTGTCAGTCTGCTAGAGAGGCTGATTCGTACCCACCCTGTTTGGTTTCTTCCTGGCATCCAGCGTGCAGGGGCCTTTCACCTTTTGCAGGGCAAGGAGGAAGGGGTGAGTGTTGTATTAAAATTGTATACTTTTCATTCTGAAGCAATTTTATTTTAATTGTTTTCCAATATTTACCTATCTATTGCACAATTTAAATTTGTACTCTACAGCTCTGAGACCACTTATTTAACTGTTTTTCCTAATCATTAAAAATTCTAGTGGACTTAATTCTGTCATGTATATATTATTAAGCTGAGCAGAATGTCAAATAGCACAGTGTTTTTTGAACCAAATAACAGAAGTCCCTAGTACAGAGAATTTTTTGATGCAGTTAGTGTTTATTCAGCTTATCACAACATTCGTTTTCTGTTGGAACCTGTTTGCTCAATGCTAGGCATGAGGTATTTTGGTAAATGTTATTTTTTCTGAAGAACACCGACATTTTACTCAAGTATGTACATTAAAATCACATATAACTAAAGTGTTGCAATTGGATGGTGCCTGAAATGGCTGTCATAATATTGATTGTTACATTTACCTTCCGTTGTCTTGGAAACTTACTTTGGTGTAAATTGTCTGCATTTGTAACTGACAGCTGTATGCCTATATTATGTTGGATACTGTATGATACAGTGTGTTATGATGTATATGTAGTATTTTGGCAACTTTCTTTAATCCCACTATCAGATGTTTGGTTGTCAGTATCTGAAGAGCTCTTTGAATTTTTTTTTCTATTTTGGTAGTACTGAGGATATTTGGTATCAAACCAAACACTTTCTGAATACTGAAGTAGTGTTATTGTACTTACTACCACAGTTCTATGGTGGCCCGGGTATAACTGTTAGGTAGATAATCTGACCACTTCCTTCATCACAGTAGAAGGAGCCATGTCTGTGGTTGGCTGGCTACAAAACATGTTATAAGTCCACCAGCATTATGGATCCTAAAAATATGAGCTGCAGTTGGTCTGTGCTTGAACTTTCCTTAAATATCCTTGTGTTGCCAACAGTACAAACTGAACTATTGCAAAATTCCACAGTAATGAACACACCATTGTATAATATACAGTAATCAGTACATACAAATACGAGTATGTTCCAAAGTTAAAAATGTTAAACATTCCATATTGTGTTCAACAAAAATTGAATTTCACTTCAGTTTTTGCTGATACTTCAGTCTGTGCTCATCACAGTTATATTGCCAATACCCTATCATATATGTTTCAGCTACTAGTTCTTACTGTTTCTTTGCCATATTTTGGTGGCACATGTACTGCCTAGTGTGAAATGGTTTTGCATTGTAATTACATATTCCTGTTTCCGTTGGCACAGAACTTTGTGGTTCGTCAGTCAAGTCAGCCTGACACAATGGCCATCTCAGTGCGTCTGCCTGCAGGCAAGGGTCCGTATATTGAGCACTACCTCATCCAAGCAGTTGATGGGCAGCTAAGTCTCGAGAGCTCTGACAACCGATTCAGTAACATTCCCTCACTCATTGCTCATTACTCACAGTGCTGGTAGGTACTGCAAGTTATAGTGCTTCAAAATCCATGTAAAGTAATTACATTTTATGTTGTGAAGATCACAGTTCATAACTCCAGTTTCTTATGTTTTTTTCCCAAGACTGCTTCTGACCAAGTCATGTCTGTGGCATGTTTAATCATTCCTCATATGCTATAAGAAACTGAATGTCATAAAATATACCTCAACAGAGAGAGTGCAAGGAAGGCCTCTGTAATATTCGAAGTGCTTTTTATTTTGAAATGATAAGTATTGATGAATTCATTGATGTTAGTTTGATTCCCTGTGGAAGGACCCTAGATAGACACACACCTGTTGCATTTGTTTACTTGTAAATGTGACTGTCTAAAAGTATCATAACACTTTTACAAAATATGCCTGTTATTAAATTGTTGAATAGTAATGTATTTCACATTTAGAACAATTTGTATTGATGCTGTATATATGTTTAAGTAAATGCTGCTCTCTATAAATTTCTGTATTCTCTATGGTAAAAATTATCAATACAGTATGTGTGTGCAATTGATTACATGAATAATTACATAAGAATGTTCATTATAGCATTTTAAAATGAGAAGTTCTGGGACAAACTTACAATGCCTGGATCTTTGTTTTATTCCTGAATATAGACAGTAGTCTGCAGATATGGCAAGTTTACAGCAATGCAGCTGAGTAGTCATACCTGTAGGCATGATTGTTGGCAGTTTAGATTTCAGATATGTCTGTGTTGTCAGACATAGTCTTGCCTTTTCCATATTTATATTTTTTTATGTACAAAATGCATTTTCTATAACATTTTTAACACCGTATTAATGTTGTTATTAGTGAAATATTCTCAGAGTTAATCTTTTAAATACTGCAATTAACTTGCATATGTATAAAGATTTAGTTTGTTCCTCATAGCAAACATAGTGTGCTTTCATTAGGAAGATGACTTGGTGAGTGTTGTGTAGGAACGTAATCTGTGTTTGGTGTAACAATCATAGTGAATACATAGAAAAACTGTGTGTGCAAATGCTGACTTCTTGCTGTTAAATCTGGCGGTTCGTACACTAATCAGTAAGCTTTACAGGATTAAAGAGTTATGACATAATGGTGCCTAGAAGAACATTGTTCAGCTGCAATGTTTCATGGACGTCTGTCCATTAGTTACAAATTAATGAGGCCTATTGTGTAGTAGAAAGTGATAGTAGAAGTCTGTGTGTGCTTATTAAAACATCCTTGATTGTTATGATACAGATTCATGTAAAATAGTCAGTAATTATTTCCTTGTTTTACAGTGATGAACTGCCAGTACAGCTGACTTTGCCTCGGGCAATGCGTGAAGCTAAGAACCACCAGCAGCTGTCGTCTCTTGCTCTGCTTGGTCAGGGTAAGATCCTTTCCTGTAAACACTTCCTGTGTGATGTGTTAAAAGTTGTGAATAAACTAGCCTGCTCATGCAGAAAAATCTTGACTCATTAGTTTGTGTTTGCTGCAAACGCTAGCAACAGTGCTACAATCAAGCATTGGGTTTCCCATGAGTGTGATAAAATGTTGTGTGTGCATATTTTTTCCCTTTATCCTAGAAACAGTGCTAGATTTGGTTTGCCTTGAATCCTAGCAACAGAATTAATTTGGGTTTCCTGTAAGCGATGAGTTTACCCATATTCTGGCAGTGGCATTGGTTTGGTTGTTCCCAAGTAACGTGGTGTGTTTTCACAAGCATGAATGTTGTTGCCAGTATGGATTTTTCCAATATCCTAGCACTCTTACTACTTTGGATTTTCCTTGCATGATTGATTTTTCACAAGTGTGATTGGAATTGCCTGTAAGGGATAGCTGTTAATTTTTTGGACACCTTGTGCTTAATTTTCAAATTAAGAAGAATCTGTAATTTTTCTGAGGTGCTCTCTTTAACAGGAACTTATTTTATTCATTTACCACTTGTTTTGTGACAAACAATTTTCAGGGAACATGTTAGGACAAGTAAATGGGCAGTTGAATTATACATAAATATGAGTATGATATAACAACAGTTATTGTGGTAATTTGTTGAGATGTTAGCATATACATGATCCTTCCAACTGAAAGTACTCCTGATTAGTTTTGGTGCAGGTATGTCACTACTTGTACAGTTCTGCCTTTATATTGTTAACTACTACTCACAATAACATTATAAACTTAAACCTTCTTATTATGTTGATGACATTACAGAGTTTTGGAGGTATCCAATGGCCAATCCACGACCCCCTGAACAGCGAAGTCAACACCATTCTGAGACGCCAACTTTACAACAGAGAATGGCTGTTGGAGAAAGCCTCCAGAGCCCCCCTAGCAGTGGCAGTAGTCTGAGCAGCCTTGGTAGTGGTATGTTACATTTTGTTAAGCTTCACAGTTGCATCTCCCACTCATAAAACTACCTGATGCTTTCAAGAGTTCAGTAGAGTATGTTGAGAATAATTCATCAACATGTATATTTCTGCAGTGCAGGTGTGATATGTCCAGGCAGTATGACACATCTGTCAGTTGGATGGGATTAAAAATTTCCAAAATATATTCCATGACATATATCAGGCAGGCAATAACTGTGGTGGATTCCAATCTTTTGGCTATGTTTTTGTTATTTTGTGAACTATGTAATTTTTGGTAATATTTTCAGCACTCTGGCATGCAACTGAAATTCATATACATTTTTTTCTATTTTTCTGATAATTGTGTAGCAGAGGCACATGACATTTGAATTTTGACTAGTAAATAAATTTTGTTGCAAACTGTGAGAAGCACCATTAATATAGTTGTAACATTAACTTCAGATGATAAGGTATTAATTTTTGTATACTACTGAACCCAAAGCAGGAGTGGTTTTAGTCTAGTCAGAAACCTCATTGTGCAAGTCAACTTTTAATATCACATGTGATGATCAGGCAACCTTCTATTTTTGGGTAATTAATTAGGAAATAATTTTTCTTTTCTTATATCTGGGTATATATAGTATTATTGTTAGCTGTGCGGACTGTCTCTGAAGGGTATTTTACTTTTAGTGGAAGTTAATATGGAAACATAAATATTTGGTAAGTAATAGTAATAGATTTATGAAAGAAAAGGCTTTTTGCTGTACATAATGTGGAGGGTTTTGTTGATACTGGTAATATTGGAATTAGAATAATGAAAAGTCACATTTCTTTTACGAACTTTTCAGCAGAGTTCTGTGCATCTGATTGGAGAGTCTGTTTGTTAGATGTGAGATTCTCAGAGCAGCATTGAAGATCCAAGTCTTCTGAGGTGTTATGCCATGTTGACTGTTAAATGGCTACAAACATCTTCAGGGTCAAGTAGTCCATCTCTCATCTTTGACAGCTTGGCCCTGAAGATGAAGACAGTATACACCTTCAGAGTGTAGGTAACTCTTTAGCAACTTACACAACATAGGATTCCAAAATATTTGAGTCTTTATCCGTGTTCATACAGTTTGTTATAGCTGCATCTTTTTGTGTCGGCCCAATAGTCAATTTATTGCCGCACCGAATCTACCTCTTATTTCAGGCAGTTCCCTTATAACCTCACAAGGTGAACATATTATTTTAAGACAGTCTGTTCATTTTGATAAAACAGGACAAACTTTGCCACCATTTGTTTCCAGTCTACCAAGTTGGTGGTGACCCTTGATGGCCTGCAACTGTATAGCTTCTCTTTATGAATTTGTTTCCATAATTTGCCAGCATGTTGCTCAGTAGTCACAGACCATGTTGTCAGTGTGTGCTGTTTGAATCACAGCAGATAGAGAGAGGAATCTAACTTCAAAACTGTCAGAACTGGTAGGTGGGAGAGAAGTGTGCTGTCTACCACCATGTAAAGCAGCTGATGTAGTAATAGTTGGCCTTCCTGTTTCCCTTGCCCATATAGCCCATGTGCTGGTTATAGTGTTCTACTGTGTATGACTTATGGCTTGCTTGAACTGGAATATCCATTTTGTTCTGCACACTTTTTGTTGTTTTCTGTGATGTTAATTGTGTTCTGACTTGTTGCTTTACTTTTGCACATTCTTTTACTTCAGGAAACAATAACCACAACAGTGTGAATGACACAGCATCAAGAACTCCAACCTCAGAGCTGGGAGGTGGTTCTAGTATTGGAGATGCCATTGTTCTGAACCTGGCACCTCTCTCTTCTGCTGAACACTTGCAGCAACCACAGAGTATCATGAGCACATTTAAAGGAAGTGTTGCCAACTCTTGTGATGTCATAGGTATGTGACCTCTGTCTGTCATGTGAGCAACATAATTGTGATATGAAAATACTTAGCATTTTTTAATTTTTTGTTGGTACTAAAAATGCATGCGACTTTCTTTTACAAAATGGGTACTCTTTTTGATAGAGCATGATTAACCATAAAAATATGACACTGAACATTTTGCGTTGTCTGTGGTATATTTAATATTCATTGGTCAATATTCTTAGAACAACTCATCCTTTATGACACACCTTCAGCGAGTCATGATTAACTGAGCATGAAGAACATGTGATCTGTTGTGTTAGCCTGCATTTCACCATCTTATTATTCCCATTTTTAAGTGGGGGGAATATTCTGTGTCAGTCCCAGTAAACTTTAACACAGAATGAAACATGAAAAGCCTAGGTATAAACACATACATGTATACAGTTATGTTCCTAAAACTTTGTAAAACTGGTTTTTATTATGTTGTATTCTGTTATGTTATTTTATGTTATGTTATGTTATATTACTTTACATTACATTATGTTGTTTTACAATACATTCTTGGTGGAATCCGTTTTTAAGCATGTTGGCGAACTTGCAAAAAGTGACTGTTAGCTTGGTCATGTCTGTCTGTCTGTCTGTCCATCCGCATGGAACAACTCATCTCCAACTGGAGGGATTTTCATGAAATTTTATATTTTTGTATTTTTTGAGTATCTGCCAAGAAAGCATTTGTAGAACATGTGAACAAAACAACAAGTTTGACTGCACAAAATCTACAAGTATATTTTTTCCGTTCTCTGGCAGTCAGTGATCAGTCATTGCATCTAGGAATGTAATTTTTTTTTCGGTGGTACTAGTAAATAGTACTAGTAAATACTAGTAAATACAAACGTGGTGCAAGAGTAAAATATGTAGGTTGTGTGTTTCAAGGATCATGTGGACAGAATCTGTAATGCTGGACATAATGCTCCATTGCTGCTTATTAATCTCTTGTTCCTGCTAGGCCTCTTTATGGATGTGTGCAAAGCAAAGCAGGAATCATTTTCAGATATTTCTGTCTAATATTCAATTTCCTTTTAATTAGAATAGATTGGATGCTGAACTATGTTGCAGGCAGCCCATCGACTCCAACTAGTGGCAGTTTGGTACAAGGAATTGGCACAGCTCTTGTAACAACTGCGAATACAACATCTAGCATCACTGCCACGACCATGGTCAGGGGTCCAAGACCCACACCTCCAAACACACTTAATCTGATGTGTTCTGCTTCATCTCATACGAATTCACTGGCAACTTCAGGTTTGCAATCCAGACACACAGTTTTCCATTTTTTTCTCAGAGTACCATAGAAGGGTGTGCAGGTGTGTGGCTGTTCCCATGGGATTTACTGCTTAGCTGAGCATCTATTAGCAGTTAAAGGACACTGCTGTGTAGTTGGCTGGTTAGTTATGGAAATATATCCTACCTGGTGAATGGATTTATGGTATGTCATTACCAGTTACAGTCTCCAAAACACTTTGCTCCAGGCTAGAAGAGTTTAATCCACTAGAAGCTAATATTTGCTCAGCTAGTCAAGAAAATCACTGCTTGTTTAGAATTATAATTTTTCATTACAATGTTTGTAAGTGCTGTTTTTCCCCTGTGATGGGCCAGATGAATCCAGTTCCCATTTTCTCACACTGTGTCTGTAAGATGCTTTTCAGTTTTATCTTCCAATCCGCACTTAGTTCTTCAAGTAGAGTCTTCCAATTAAAGTATTGTATGCATTATTCATCTCTTTCCATGCATGCTACAGCCCCATTTCACCTGATTTGATCACTGTAATAATACTTTGTGAGAGTACAAATTATGAAGTCCCTCATCATTCTGTTTTCTCCAGCTTCCTGTTCTGTTTAAATTGTAAAGTACCTGTGAAATGTGAGTTGCAATGCACAGTGACTCTGCTGTGAATGCTGGTAATCAGAATTCACAGAATTTAATTTTCTTATAGCAGTGTTGCAGAGGATTCAAGCCTTCTGGGATGTGATGCTGTGTCATTGGTGTGTTGTTTCCAATGTTTTTAAGTATTGTGATTTCTTCATTTTCAGGGGTTAAGCAGTCCAGTGTTCATGGACAGCTTAACCCATGAAGATGAAGGTATCAGTTATTCAAAATATCAGGAGCCGGTCACCCAACATCACAGCATCACACCCCTGATGAACTGAATGTGGTTCAGAACTCATTGTGCACTCTTATTTGTAGTATCACTGAGCAGCAACTAGTATTTTCATGCATGGGATTTCAAACGTGCATCTTTTTATTAATTTGTGCTTTATGTTGATCTGCTACAAATAGTGCTACATGGTTAACAGCTGATAGCTTTGGGATTTGCATTAGCTTGAGATGTATTATTTCCTTCTTTTTTTGGTAACCTTGGAACATATCAGAAGGTATTTCAAATGAAATCTGAATAGGATCTGTATTTTGTTTTGTGCCTCTCATGTGTAATGTCTTATTAATGCATGAATTTCTGTCAGTTTGATTTCAGCTTTATTTGAACCTGGTACTGTATGAATTGATACAGACTGTAATGAAATTCACCTAACTGTACTTGCATAGACCTTCATGTAACAGATGTTATCATATTTATGGAGTGATGTTGGATATAAAACATGGGTGATGAATCAGACAGACAGGCAGATGGTTGGGTGGATGGATGCTTTCTCTCAGTGCTCTTAGTGAAATGACTAATGTAACTTCATTCAGTTATGACTTCATTATTGATTGAACCAATAAAATGTCAAAAACAAATACTGTTTGGCTGCTGAAGTAAGGATATACTTTTATTTCAGGCATGCGGTCGGCCTGCAACAGTCCTGCACAGATACTGTCACCTCCCTCCACCAACCTAACTAATGGAGATGCCTCACGTGCAGGACCTCTGGTTGTGTCAGGTGGAGGAGGCAAGACTCCACCCCCTCCACCACCTCGGTGGGCCAAGCCCACATCTTTGTCATCAGTAGCTGTCCCTGGGCAAAACTTCACCGTGACAACCACAGTCACCTTCAGCATGAGCAACAACACGACACCTCCCCCTCTTGTTGAAGTCTCCTGTGTTCAGGTATATGAGCAGAATAATAGAGGGGGGGAAATATTTGTAACATGCTGATGCTGATGCATTGGATGGTTCTGTCATGTGAGCAGAAATGGGCACAGTAAATAGGACTTTGCTAATCTGAACTGTTTGAAACTGAAAAATATGAAGTTGGGGTTAAATGTATGTGAATTACGATTTTCATGACCAATTTACCAGCTGAGCTTAGGAGTTGATACTTGTGATGTTAGGATTGTGCTGGACACCAGTTTTAAAATCTAGAAAATTGTAGATTTTATTACAAATGCTTGAATTTCTCTGAATTAACATGACGACTATAACTGAAACATAAATGCAGAGCTGTCAAATTTTAATGTCACTGATTATTTGACATCACATTTGTGAAGATGTGCATCAAGTTTTCTGTGTTCAAGTCTCTGTATATTTTAGGAACAACTTGTGGAGTGAGTCTGCAGTATTTCCAACACTCTTGGAATATTTAGATGGAGTTGACAGGTATATTGAATTGTCTGCAACGGAGATAATGGTTGTGGTTTTGATAGGAATGAACTGGTGGACTGTAACCACAATTGTTTGTTTTCATGGTATCAGACTACTAGGGATCATATCAGAAAATTCATAATAGCTTTGTGCTTGCAGGTAACACCAAAACGACCCCAGGTTGAGTCAGATAATCTGCAGACAGTGTCTTCACACTGTAGTAGCACCAGCACATCAGAGCAACGTGGGGTTCGTGTTCATCAATTGATGTCCCCCACTACTCCTAGTGACATCAGTAAGCTACCTGGAAATGGACGGGGCAAGAAACATCGCTCTAGCCATGGCCGGCAAACCTCCATTAAGGAATCTCACCATTACCAAGAGTCAGACATTTTAGAATCCCCCACTGTATATTATCGCAGCTCTGTTGCAGACAAGGTCTCAGATTATGAAGATATTTGGGGTCCAGAAATGTTATCTACATTCAAACCACCCCATCCAGTGCCATGTTCTTCTCCTTTTTCATCTCCAGAAGACATCAGCTCAAGTAGTGGTGGAAACAAGAAAACACCAGATCTCTTAGAACGCATTGGTACCCCTGTTTCTAGCAGCTGTGTTTCTCTTAATTCAGTCAATGGCAACCTAAAAGACCAGCAACAGAGAAATAGGTTAGGCCTTGTTGTAAACCCTGGCAGTGGTACCAACTCTGTCACAAACTCTCCCATGTCCCCTTTGAGTACAGAACCCAAACAGCAGCAAGCTGAAGAGTGTGGGACTATGAGTCCAAACAGCACAAAGCAAGGGAGTCCGTTCTATGCAGAGCCAGCAGATGCTCTGAGGCAGGCAGCTTTGGTGCCTCGAAGACGACCACGGCCAGGTGGACAACAGATCATCCAACAGCAGGCACGAAATCATCGGCACTCGGATCCTGCCTCATTCCAGCAGTGGCCAGTTTTACCACACCATGCAGGTCACCTTGAAAGAATAGACTCAAATGATGAGCTGACAACTACACCACTGTCTTCATCAGTTGACAACCTCGCAGTGCTGAAAATGTCTCGGAATGGGAATGCCAACCAGCAGAATGTCAACAGACCTCGGGGGAAACCAGTCCAACCTCCAAGAGTTAGGCCAAAAACTGTAAGAGGAAAATGCTTCAATGATACATCTTGGACTGTGGATTCCAGTTGGGAGTTCATAGGTAAGCTTCATTTGTAATAGTACATTATATTCTGATTACCACAAAATTTTGCTATTTTTTTCCAAAGACTCTTCTGTGTTGCTGAAAGAAAAGGACATATACACTATGTTGCCTGGTGTGGGTTGTGTATGAGTTGTGTACTGTCACAGTAATGCATGAAGGAAGTGACAGTGGATGTTAATATTTGCAGACTGCTGAACCTTCCTGTCTAGTGATAGATACTATTTCACCTATTGCAGCAGACATTTTAATTGCATACATTCATTTTTGAAGCACATTTGCATGCAAAGAAGTGTCTCTTAGGTTCATCATGTTTGTCTATCTACATATCAGAGCAACCCCCACCTGGCAGATTTCCATGAAATAAAATGGACTTTCACTAAAATTTGTTGAAACATTTCTACATTGGTTAAGGTCAGACAAAAACAAGGGACACTTAACATGAGTACTTACGTGTGTTTATGATCTGTCACTATCTTTATGATTGAGAAAGACCATGTTCTGAGTGAAATACATGCTGAGGCCAAAAGAAATTCTTATAACTGAGACAGTATATCCTCTGTGACTTGTTATTCCTTAGCTGTCGGAATTAAATGCCTCGTGCAGTGGCTGCCTGCCGGAATTTTTTCTGGGGTTTTTAAATTTCAATGCATGCTCTTAGAAAAAAAAATCGTATCTCATAGACTTTTCCTTCAAATTTAATGCAATAAAATTTGGCAGTCTGCTTATGAATTGGTATATCCGGGAAAAAATGTTCACCTATTGTTATAATTAATTTAGGCCTGTGAATCGCATGAATTATATAAAATGTAGTGTAAATAGTTTATTACTCACATACTTCTGGTTGCTGCAGAAGGTCTGTGGCACCTTGGATCACTATTTTATCACATCACACACCATTAACAATTCTCAATGGTCTACAAAGTCACTTTTGTGTGATATTCCGTGAAACAAGGCACCATGCACAGGCCTGCGTCACACTTGGCGCACTTGTAGACTGTGGTCTTTCTCTGGCCACGAGATGAATAAAGACGGCAGTGGAGTTGCGTGGATTTCGCTGGCCAGTGTTGGTTATGACAGCTCTCGAGTGGCACAATATTTGCTGCTGCCACACTTGGTCTTCCAACCAAACTGGGGGTGGGGCCATCTTGGCTTTCTCCAGCTTCTTCACTCAAATTCCTCACCAGAAGAAGTCTGAAATCTCAGTGGGTATATTGAGCCCCACATGAAGATAACAGAATCCAACTGTTGAGTACTGTTAGATCCAGAAGGTGGAAAAACAGTTTTGTGGTCCACTTGAATTTATGTCGACTCATCGAATAGCTGTTGGCCATATGATCTGAAATGTCGACGCAACCCATGTGCTGGTTATACTGTTCCACGATGTGAGGCTTCACGGGGCAGTTGCTGTCGTCACAAAAATTTCCTTCTGCTGGTGGTGGGTCCATGTTAGTCAGCATGTAAACTTCTCATCTGTCCTTCCAAACTAATGCGGTCAAACCTCCCCTGGTCTTTACCCTTATGTCACCCCTTTTCAGTTTCAGTTTTTTTGGTCCAAAGTCACGGGGCATGTCTTTTCTGTTACGCCGTACTGTCCCGCATGAATTTACTTTATGTCCGTCTGAGTCATCAAAAACGTCTGACCGGCCTAGTTAGACTACTGTGTGTAACTGTGCCCAGCAGCAGACACCTAATATCATGAAAATATGGGCTACGTCTATGGTGACAGCAAAACAGATCTAAAGCCAAGTTGTGACTCCTGCACAATATTACAGCTATGCGGGGGTGCCCAAGTCGTTTTTAGTAAATTTGCGGGTGTGTGTTGCAAATTACTGCCCCACAACCCCTACAGAATGCCGGAGCTGTACTAGAACACGTCAGTGGGACCCACTGTA
>Ga0209629_10002161_pt1 | contig 13171 bp, 9 predicted proteins | sample TergutCu122P5_FD_187286 | JGI IMG/M metagenome (GOLD analysis project Ga0209629, IMG submission 187286) | Cubitermes ugandensis P5 segment gut microbial communities from Kakamega Forest, Kenya - Cu122 P5 (SPAdes) (version 2) | ecosystem: Host-associated > Arthropoda: Insects > Digestive system >... | reverse complement strand
CCCCCCCCAACACCCCCCCACCCCACCCCCTAAATAGCTATATTAGTGAAATAAGGAAAAATTTATGTATGTATCAATATTCAGTAATCTGACAGGGGTAATCCTGCACCAACTGTATGTCTGCTCATGTTTTGTTACTTCTGGGCTACATAAAAAACAAAACTGAAAACTGATATACAAAATGACTATATAACTAATCTGTTTACTGAATCATAAATCACAAATGTCACAGTTCCCACTGAAGTTTTCATGTTATGCTACCAAGTATTTTCATAGGTGGGTACCAACATTTTGGAGGAATCCGGTGCCTCTTAGACACCTAGCAGACTACATGGTGTCATAAACCACAAGATCACAACATGAATCTTAATTGCAAAGAAAATGTCATCTCTCATGTATGCCACACTTCATCCTACTCATTAAGCTTCAGACTTTCAGTTGGGAGGCACCAAGGTCAGATGGTTGGATTACTGGCACTCCTGTGTGCAGTGGCGTACCCAGGAATTTTTTTTGGTGGGGGTTCAACAAATTCAGTTGAGGACAGAGGACAGAGAGGACGGGGATCTGGGGGCGGTAGCCCCTTAGTCAGGGGTTCTGGAGGCAGCTGTAATTTGGTACAAGAAATTTCATTTCATATAGTAAAATGTTCTTAATTTTTGGTACTTCAGAATATTTATGATGACAACCAATTTATTTGTCATTGTTAATGTAAAACAATTGTGAACCGGCGGTAGTTTTAGAATTTTACTGCCTTTTTTCTGAACATCTTGGGGTGTTGGTGTCCTAAATTCAGCAGTTTTTAAACTAATTAGGATTTTGGAATAGGAACACTAAACATTTTCCACTCAATTTGCAATCTTTGTCAAACTTCTGGGATGCCAGGGTGGGTTTGAACTCCGAAACCAGATACGCCACTGCAAGACAGTTTGTATTAAAAGAAACCTTTACTTAATAAATTACATCCGTATGAGAACACAGTGAACTACAAAAGGAAATCAAGACGCCGGTTCTTCTTGCTTATGCGATCGAGGACTCCACCGATATCTTCAGAATTTCAGGGGGGGGGGTTTGAACACCCCAAACCCCCCCCTCAGTACGCCACTGCCTGTGTGAGATATCATGTGGTTTCCCTCATTCTCCCCAGTATATAATGTACTGGAATAACTGCTTGAATCAGATGATGACAACTTCCTGCTTGCTAGTGCAGGAAGCAGGCAAGCAGACACCTATATTCCAGCCGTGAATATGTAAGTGATTGGACCCAAAATATACATTGTTATTTGCACAGTTGGGATTTATCTTTGTTCATCCTGGAGGTATTTATTCTTACTGGTATTGTCCTGTTCTTCATGACCGGATGTCAACTCAACAGTGGTACTGTCTATCTGCAGACACTGCTTCAGCTCTTCATCCCAAATATGGAACCTGGTACAATTTACATTCTGTTTAGTATTTTTCACACACAGTTAATGATATTTTGACAAAGTGTGGCTCAGTGTTGAAAATTCACGTGTTTGTTCCATATTAGCCAATACCATGCAGTCACTTTACTAACAACATGCTTTTGGTCTTTTAACTTATTGTCTGGGGGTTGTAGATGTCATGCAGCATATGCCATGCTATCTTGATTCACTTACATCTATTCCATACTGCTGAATTTATATTTTTTTGACAATCATTTTAATATTATTTTCACACATAAGTAAAAATGCTCAGGGTTATGGGAATCATGTACAATAATACTCTGCCACTGTTACAAGTTTTGGGGGATATTTACTGAAAATTTTTAATCCACTGATTTCTTCTTGTTCACCTGATTAGTGAATAATCTTTGCCTCATGTTTCATTTTTACCATCTTGACTGAATTTTCCTAAAAGTAATTAGTAATATTAAAAAATCTTGGAAAACATTTTCTGCTTTCATTAAATTGTACACTTGAGTCTTAAAGATTTTAAAGATATTTTTCAAGAACTTTCCATTTTTATGGAATCTGAAGGATCAAGACTTATCACTGGACCCATCCTGAGCCATATCCCCACAATCTGTTTTTCTCTTGATTTTTCCTAATACATTAGGGTATTAAGATTACTGTCATCTGGGATATTACACCATAGAGTCTGGTACATCTGTACCAAGCTTTTGGTGGAAACTGCTGTTGCCTCCATTACAGTTCTCATAACTTAAAAATGAAGGCAGTATGTTCCTCCCAAACACTGGTACTTACCTACCTAATGAAATCATGTCATATCTCAGAAGACTGTAATTTTAAAATTCATCACCCTCAGAACCTCTAATCACATTTTAGTACTACTTGCCCAAGAAACCTCTTCCTTATAGAAATGCATACAAGGCTTCAGTGAAAACCTGAAGGAAAAAGACCACTTGTGAGACCTAGATGTAGATTACAATGGATCTTAAAAACTAGGATGGGAAGGCACAGGCTCTATTCTTCTGTCTCAGGATAGGGCAAGTGGTGGGCATATGTGAACACAGTAATGAATGTTCCAGTTCCATAAAATGCAGTGAATTTGACTACCTGAGGTCCTTTTAGCTTCTCAAGAAGGATACTGTTCCTTGGAGTTAGTTGGTTGGTTAGTTAGTGAGTCAGCCAATCAATGTATAATATTAAAAGTTAGCCAATTTCTGTGCTTTTTCAGAAATGTGAACATATATTTTCTTTTTTCATCTTTTTTGTTTATTTCTACATTAATGTCTTTAATGTTGTTTAAAGTAACGTGTGCAGTTCTTTTATACTGTATTTTGTGTTCATGTACTAATGTAATTTAATCAACAGACACATTATGTCAATTATGAGACACTGGCACTCTTACTCAGTTGTTAAATGTAACATTTCTTCCCTGCACGATTCTTACGAACATAAATAATTATTTAGCCTTATGAACTGTCTGCTGCAGAATCTCTTAGCTGCATATTATATCAAAGACACTCACTTTAAACACCTTACCTGTTACAGTAGCAACGCTTAACACTGCTATCGGTTATATTGGCTATACACAACATGTGACGACCCACACATTCAATGTCAGAGAAACAAGTCTCACCATAGTTCCTTGCTGAAACAGAAAACATCATATTATAGGTGAAGAGGATCAAAGGTCCTGAAATTTTGAGAGGAAAACTGCAGTTACAAGAGTTATTTGAGATTTAAGGTTCACATGGTAGTGAACATTTATATTATGGGCTGCTTCCTTCTTCACTGTGAAAGTGGAAACTGCACTGTATATTGAAATATATGATGAACTTTAAAACATGATGCAGGTAAACACTGAACTCTGAAATCATTCATGAGCTACAGACAACAATAACTTTTACAGCCATGAGCCTTGGCTTCCTTATGCAGTAGTCATGTAGCTACAGCCTTTCTTAATCTTTGGTATAAGATGGAGATTAGTTGTTAGTATCATGTCCCATCGCCATTAACTCCATGGACAGGGGCACCAGTTGTAACATACTCAGATCCAGTCTGGCTGCTGGATCTGCAAAATCTCTACCCTGCCAGGAATCAAACCGAAATTTTCCTGTTGTTCAGCCCATAGGTACACAGAGCATTAAGAATCATAGTACAAGTGTGAAAATCCTATCATATCATGTGCAACAAATTACTGTGTGTGTGAATGTTACATACTCGTATGTCATACATATATTCAGTATCTCATGTTAGAACTGCAACTGCATAACTAAATTTTGAGAAAAAGCAGAAACACCCTAATAAACTAAGTACCAGAAACATTTTTGTAACATCATTGTAAGTTGAAATTGATGTGGTAAGCCTTCCATGCATAAGAGTTCTATATGTATCATCTGCTAATATTTAAAGAAATCTACATTTCTTCCACAAGGTCTACTTATACGTTTTGTACTGATGTCAGAACATGTCGTTTCCCTAAACAATATTAAGTGTTAGTCTTTGGAATGGAGGTACAGTGTGTTTTCTGTGAGCTAGAAACTGCATTCTTAAATATCATTTAGATGAACTTCAAGTTTGGAAGGGAGTAGATAATAATATGCCTATAATATGTCTATGCTATGGACAGAGAGGTATAGCGATATTATTGCTAAAGGTAGAGTAAACTCACCTTGCTGTGCTCCAGATGGCAGCAGAAGCAGCAGAATTATTGCACCAGATGCACTAGTGTGCCACACTCCAGTCACAAACTGTCTCATTGCTAGTGACAGTCAAATTCACACTGAATGTATTTACTTTGTTTGGAAACATGCCATTGTGGTTGTTTACAGTTCAGAAAATCACATTTTCTCTGAAGTGTACATTAATTTACACACACAAGAACATCTACGTTAGCATCACTATGTGTTTCAAAATTCCTGCACGTCACACTCTTTCTTGTGGAGTTTTGATCTTCTGCCAGCTCCAAGATTAACAGGCTTTCCAACTAGGTCACAGATAAAAAGGATGTTTATGAACCTCTGGGTTATGAAGTGTGAAGAATTTCATGATTAGCTGAGTAACTGTTAACATCTCAAGGACTTCACAGGGCATAGATAGTTATCCAGTCAGTTATTTAGCAACTAATGCAGAGGACTGAATGCATTTCCACTTATGCTTAAATATGGGTGATATATAAGATTAAAACCATATAGAATTGATTCAGTACATAAAGCAACAGCAAAACCAATTGAGCTACTGAATTTCCTACAGATTTTCTGTCTTACAGAGGCTTTAGTGTGCGATGTGAAACACAAACGAGGATAGAAAAATGATTAACATTTCTCTGTGCATTTTCGGTCATCTGTACAAAAAGAAGGGTGCTGGTAAGATGGTGGAAGGTTAGTGATGTGATAAGACACATATGTATGTAAATGTAAGTAAAATGGTAGTATCACCTTTTAACACCCAGAGTTGTAGGGGTGTTAAATATCTTACTCTCTTCAGTAAAACAATGTACCTGTTCACAAATTTCAAATAACTTTGGACTAGCTTAACGCCAGGGACTGACATGGATGAAGGGGCTGCACAGTCACAAATAGGGCCTACAGGGCACTTTGAATTGTACAAGTGCTTCTCGGAAAATACAGGAGCCGAAACCGTAAGTGCTATTTGGGACATACACCACAATCGTAAGACCAATTATTACCTACACTGCCATGGTGTGGTGGCCTAGGGTCAACACAAAACCGACAGTCCCAACATCACAAACTGCAACAATAGAGGATGGCTCCTACGTTGGAACTTGACGTCTTCTGGAGACCTGTCACTGCACTGAAAGTAGCCAGTGATCCCCAGGTAATAATTTACATTCAGTTGCCATGAGCAGTAGAGGCCCAAATTCATATGATGTTGGTTATGTACATATCTTGGGACAAGAAGGAATAACCTATCCCATACATGGGAACTCAAAAAAATTCTACCCACCCAATAATAAACAGACTTCATGACAGGAGGATTGGGAAAGTGGGTTTCAGTCAAACAAAACTGGGAAACTTGGCTGATATACATATGGGTCAATTACTCAAGAAGATACATGGCACAAGAAAGGACCTTGATTTCAGCCTTGTAAAATAAACCACACTACCCCAGGCCTAAGTATATGCCATTAAGGCTTCTGCAATAGACAACAGGACTGGAGAAAGATGAGGAGAAACATCTACAGACAGTAAATCTGTGACCAAAGTACTTGACAATAACCATGTAGTTCTACTTTGGTCTGGGATTGCCATTATTCCCTGATCAAACTGTGTAAATGTAGCAAGGTATAAATGATAATGGTGCCAGGGCATAGTCAAAATTAAGGGAAAAGGATAGCCAATCACTAGGTAAGAACTGGATCTGAGGGACCTTAACTAGTCTGTACCACCCTAAAATGAATTTCTAAGTGTACCTTCAAGGACTGGATGAAAAAAGGCCATCAATAATACTGGAAGATCACAACTGGATAGACACTTGTGAAGGGTTCCTCTGGAGAATCTTCAGCCAAAGAACTCAGTAACTATTATGGCTACATAAGAAGCAGCAAGTGACAGAACTAGAGATGGGGCAATGTCACCCATTTGAAGTGGCACTATTGAACAGTCCCATTAGTGAAAGGTGCCACAACACAGATGAAACAATCTTAAATGTTGTATGCAACTGGGAGATTTTATCCAGTAAAGGGTTTTGTCACCTAGGATTTCATTGCATGGAACCAAGTGACATCAAAGGGCCCTGTCAAGCAAAGTACTGTGCGTTATTTATATGCCAGGACTGCCAGAAGGGATACACAAAAGATCACAAATGAATGTGGTGTAAGGTTCATTAACACCCACCAATGGTAAATCCAGAGCTGGAAATCAGGTCTAGTGGAAGGTACACAAGTACTGTACTGTTCTGCTCTTGACATCCAGATCTGGATTTCCCACTGACACCCACCCCCTCAATCTGTGGTTGAAGGTTGGCTGGCTACTTATCATCTGCTGTAGGTATGAAGATGATACTAAAATCTTGGTAAACTGACCCTTACATGTTAAATTTGTATACATGTACACACACACACACACACACACACACACAAAGATCAGTTACATTTTTCTTATCTTAGAGTGAAGTGATTATGGACGGATGAGTCAGTTTGGATTTCCATTAAGATAAACATCATTTCCACCAAGTAAAAAGTGGTGCTCAAAACATTTAGCCATGGGAACTGTGGGCCCCTTCTACAGGGCAGTTAAGCAGCCAATTTGTGAAACTTACCAATCAACTCCATCTTCATGCTAAGGTACTTAGCAAAGGGAAAGGTAAATCATACAGTCAATTATCTGGCTTTGGATAGGATTCATTGGTAAGTTCTTGTGATCATTGTAATGAATTTTCAAGTCCATCAAAGACAGGGAATATACTGGTGAGCTGAGTGACTACTAGCTTGTCAAGAAGGCCTCTGCTAGACATACTTGGTTAGTTGGTTGGTTGGTTAAGTCAGTCACCTGTAGCTAAGACAATGGTTGCTTACAGCAATATTTGCTGTAAAATTTCTGGAAGAAACCACTATTACAGTGGAAAATATGTCTAACAGACAAACTATTTCAGTAACACACAACAGCCTTTCTGTTCTGTGCATATAGTCACGGGGCTTATAGTACAGTGATTACTTTGGTCAATGAACATATTCATTAAAACACCACACTCACTCGGCTATTTATAATGCAGACACCCGCTGTTATGTCACAGCTAACTTTTACAGTCATTTTGTTATACGTTGGTGACACCCACCACCTCCAATTTCAGGGCCAACTCTGATGATGAGAGCAGTAAAATCCTCCAAAATGTTAACACTTATCTAACAAAGTACTTAGTGTTATATTTCAAAAGACTGTAAATTCTTTCCTGGGTGATGCTTTTATTATGTCCCTCACTCTAAGAAAACACTAGCTCATTACTTTAAACAGGAGAACAGTAACACTATGTGAAGAGTACTTCAGTTACATGCTGTAAAATCAGAAGAAATATGCCCCAACGGGCTGTTACTTTACTGAGACACAAACCCTTTCAGTCTGAATATGGATTATTACATGAAAACACACTGGAAGTATCTGATTTGATTATGTACCAGAATATATCTAAAATATAAATACATTACAGTTGTTCTTCTAAGGGTATTCTGAACAGAGTGCTGAGAACAATATGCCAGAAAGGTGGTGAAAACTATATACAAAGGAGCTTCAGAGTTGTACTCACATAAGAACAATATGATTTTAAAACCAATACATGATGGGCAGGACATGTAGCACTTTTTAGTAGCTGGGGAAACACATACAAAATTGTGTCAGAAAACATGAAGACCACTCAGGAGACTGTGGTATATGTTGGATCTCAAATACTGTCTGAGGATGTGGAACGAATTCATCCGTCTCAGAATACAGAACAGTGGCTGATCTTGTTAAGATAATAATGATCTTTGTGTACTATAAGGACAGGGAACCTCTTGACTAGCTTAGCACCTGTTAGGCTCCCATAAAGGGCTCTGCTCCAGGTGGTTACTTGGCATAAATAACTGAATAACTAGCATACAATGGATGAATTAAATTTTTGTATCTTACTACCTAAAATTGTGTACAAGGATTTGTAAACAATACACTGCAGTGACAAAGAAGCATTTTTAGGCTATGAGTACACAAATACCTGTTAGAAACATGGCTGCCACCTAAAATGTTGCATTACAAACTTACTAGAGGAACCACTCTTCTGAGTTTGTAACTCATCTATTCTGATTACCTTACTTCACTGTTTTAACAATCCTGCCTGTGGTGTTAGATTTGTATTGGTGGTGGTGTTGTGTGTCACTTGTAGAATAAAAATCTGCATTCCTTTTCTAAGAAGAGTTTTGCCTGCATGCAACAGTAGCTTACTGGTAATCTGCTGTTTTCTATTTGTATTATTGGCACTTCCTCTCATACAAGCCAACCAAAATCCACATCACTGTAAGACTCAAGGTTCTCACCAGGAGTAAGTATTGAGATAAGGTCTTCTGGTAAGTGATACGATGTACTTTGGTAGACTGGTTCCTCTGAAACATTGGCAAGAATCTCTTTAACCCCATGGTGTCATAGCCCAGAACACCTTAAGCTTCATCTGAATGCTGTATCATTTTTATGCACTGAAATCCAAATGTATGTTCTCCAAACTAAGTTCTGCATGAATTTACTGTCTCCCTAGCCCACCTTAAGCCTCTATATTTCACTATCCTAACAATGCCAGGTAACCTGCACATATTTCAAACTTCCACTTTATGCATCATCCTACTCAGTCACTTCATTCCTTCCTCACATGGCCTGACATTTTCCTCAGTACTTTACTTTAAAACACTTACAATTTATGTTCATGCTTCAAAGAGACCACATTCCACATTACAAAACAAAAATGACTACATACTGGTTTGTATATCACAATCTTCAGAATTTTGGCGACACTGTTACATATGTTACACTCAAATTAAAAACTAACCTTCTTGTATCTTTCAGTTCTTTGACTGTGTTCCAGTACGAAGTGTTCATGTCCCTAACCACATGTAAGTGAAAAACAAAAATTATTTCTTGGACAAATGCCTGAAAAAAATACTTATTTATCTTTCTTTAAAGTTATGAGTGAAAGTAGTGTATGGAGATTTTGTGCACTTTAAAACATAAATTTATATAATAAAACATTAAAATTTACAACTAAAAACCTGAATTTATATACATTTTTTTATGCAACACCAAATACTCAGTAACACTTCTCACTATTTAAATGTTCACAGCTGCTGCACTGTAAGTTAAAAACACTGACCTTTATACTGTGATATTCCAAGTTAGACTGAACAAAACTATTTGCCTCAGCACTGTCATTATTTGGCTTCCACGAAAACAGTACTGTCTGTAAAAATAACACAATTCTGAACCACTGCAGACATCCATTCATTGGAATGTGAAGCAACCAGACAGCAAATTAACAGAGATATACCACCTCCCCCTTCTATGTACTGTTGCCAATAGATACAAAATGACCATTTATTCTGAAAAGAGCAGTTAGACTGTACTGTAAACAGCACACTACAAAAATAGTATAATAATTTTCATTGTGACAGCAGTTTTGATGTGGACAGAAGATGAAAGAAAACTAATTACATATATCTGTGTTGATTCAATAAAATCTGCCAGGTCTACTGCATCAAGTGTGAAGGACAATATTTATTTAATATTTCAGAATGTGTATGGACCCCTCCCTCCCCCCACTAGATATGTGGTCCTACTTATCCATTGCTCAGCAGTCTGGCAGCAACATCTGGCACAAGTCCAAACAGAAAGAAAGAGAAAGATCAAAGTTGTCAGGTTTAAGCAGTAGAAACACTATTAATATTCAGTGCTTTATTCCCTTTGGTTATTATTTTCATATTAATCTGTTACAAAGGTACAGAATAAACAAATCCTTTATCTAGTTACACAACAAAACTGCTCCAAAAGTCCTCTAGAATACCATATTTTAGCTGTGTACAGATTCATATTTTTGTTTCTAAGAGTCTCTAGTACTGAGGTCAAGTGCACAGAGAATGTGCCAAAAGACAAGGGGGATTGAACTTTCAAAACAGTGGTTAATATATGTACTACTTGCCTTAATTTAAGATGTCTTACTGAAAAAAAAATGCACATGAACACTCCCTGCTAGCAATAAGGCAGATATCACCTGCTTAATTAAAAATCATGCCATGTAGATGTGTAAGAGAGTGGATGTATAGGTCCACACATTCTGGGCAGTAGCTGAAGGTGATCTGCCAGTTTTAAGCCCTAGTCTCTATCCCTGTGGACAAATCCCCCAGTACCCAGTGGATGAGAGGGTGGGTTGGCCCCAGACCTGGTATGAGTTTGATGGTATAGTAAAAAATCTATGACCCTCTTAAGAATCAAACCCTAATTCTCTGGTTGTCCATTTTGCATATTTTGAAGTTCCATTACAGAAGACATCTCTTGATCTGTCTGGCTTGGGAGATCCTACAAGTAGCAATGCCACCACCGGCTAAACCCCGCACGGTTACTGGAACTAATAAGCCCCTCCACCATGGCAATGTGGAGATATCACTGTATGGGATATATGGAGAAACTAAGGAAAACCATCATCTCAGACAAGATTCACACGGTGCTAAAACATTATACCACTTCAAACTGTCTTCCAGACAAACTTCAGACACACATATTGCTTTACTGGTTCTCAACGGCAAAACATGAAAATAAAAATTTCAAACTCAGGTGGTGGAGTGAAGGATTTGTTTACAGTTCATTTAACAATATTTCCAATAGACCAGATTCTACAGCATCAAATTAAGATAACCAGAAAGGAAGCAATGCAAATTACAAACAAAACACCCACCCTGTGGCCTACAACACGTGAACATGAGGCAAGGAGGGGAGAGGGGGAGGCTAATTATTTACTGCCTGTCTGTCTTTACAAATGTAGGCAAAGGTACTGCTTTATGATTTGTTTAACTGGACTAACTTGAGCTTTACTGCTATGGCTGGTACACTGATTTGTAAAGAATGAATGGAAAAAAATGTGGAAGGAAACAGTTTGGGCCCAATCTGAGGTACTATACTGGCATTTAACTTGACAGACTGAGAAAAACCATGGACACCCTTATCCAGGATGACTAGTCTTTGGGCTGAAATTTGAACATGGGACCTACCAAATATAAAGCAAACAGCTACCCACTCAACCATGATATTCAGCATGCACAATGACACACAACTCAAATTAGCTGTCCACTAACCAGTATTGTGACTAGACCAAGAGCTGGATGATTGGGGAATGTAATTTCATTTACTGACAGGGGCATACACCATGTTTCTCTTTACAGTGTCTAGGGCAGCTGTGAGACCCAACCAACCTCCTTCCTAACAGATGCCATGGGTAAATGACTTGAGCATAATGCTGACCAATCACTTCCATCTCATTCCAAGGTTGAAAGTATGTGGAGTTAATCCTCCACTCCCCCCATATTATTTCATGATGGAGTGCTTAATTAAGCATGGGAACATTAATTTTGCTTCTTAATAAGATGACATTCCTATATACTATCTCTAATATTACTGGTACCAATGGAAAATGGGCATTAACTGTGAAAAGGGTGAACTAATTTTGGCTGCTGGCTGTAGTTTATAATGAAATGTGACAAAGAAGAATAGTTCCACACAGAACCTGCAAGCACCATGAACAGTATACAGTATTTAAAACAGACAAACCTGCTAAAAATACCACTGTGTGGAACCATGCTGTTACTGGCAAACTTCCAGCTTCATGTGAACTAACCCACCCCCTTACAGTAGCAGATTAGCCACAAAAACTATAGAGCTTGCTGCACCTTGCACAGTCATTTAAAATACCCCAACATCCTCTACCCAGTCATTCTTCATACCTACCCACCTATGAAGCTGGAAGAGACAGTGTTCCGAAACATTGGCATATAAAATTCAGATGTGGGGAATTACCCATAAGAAAGCATACAACATTCAGAACACAGCGAAAGTTTGAAATCAAGAATGAGGTTATAATTGCCTTCACTACAAAGTCAAAAAGTATGATAAAGTTAGTTCTAAGACGTGGAAATCTATGTGAAGTTCTTCAGCAGTGCATTTCTGATGGATGGTGTAGCTGTATATGTTGTAGAGAAAACGGTTTGGCTCAAAAATAGCCTGAGCCAATTGGAAGGAGGGTGACATGGTTGGGGCGGGTCAGAGTAAAGAAACAGCCTGTGGAGGGCAACGACCCACATGGAGGCCACATACTCTACCCAGTCATTCTCCATACCTATCCACCTATGAAGATGGGACAGGGTGTTCCGAAACGCTGGCATATAAATCAGATGCCAGGGAATTACCCAGAAGAAAGCATACAACAATTGAAGCCTTAATTTACAAACTAATAATTCAGTTCATTAATACATATAAACTAACCCAAGAGTAGTTTTGTGCACGAGTACACAATGTTGTGACCTTAACCACTGCCTGTGAGAGATTTATGCTACATACCTATAACTGTGTTCACAATTTTATGTTTTGTTGACTGTGCATCCCTGCATAATCGTGTAAATAAAGCCAACTTGGTGCACAGTTTTTCTAAGTATGTTTATTTCTTTTCTCTACACATTTTGGGCGACTATGTGTCCATCATCAGGAGAAACAACTGTATTTATGCGACACTTGGTACTTGTTACTCTGTATGGATGACTGGTATGCAGAATGCACCCTACATACCAGACAGTCATCCATACAGAATAACACCACCGGTGGTGGTTGCAAGTTTGAGCAATTTTTAAAACAGTATACAATAATAAGGAGAAAACTGTAGTGCTACATTTGGACCACTCTGTATTTGTAACTTTTTCTTCTATGAATTCAGTTTTTTTTTAAATCCGATTCCATAAACAGGATATGGAAAGCATATTAGGACCACGAAGGAAAATGATACACAAAGTGCAAAGGGACAAAAACACACGAAACTACTAACCAATATGTATTTCCTTGATATACACATCTATGAAGTAAGAAAATAATGATTTTACACAGTATGCATGCTAAAGAAGTAGACTTGTTTGAGGAATGTGAAAAATACCCAAATATTATGCCTTAAACTTTTATATCGCACTTTCTAAGGAAGGCCACTTGCAACAGACTTTTCTGAAATATATCCCCCCC
>Ga0209629_10002159_pt1 | contig 13173 bp, 6 predicted proteins | sample TergutCu122P5_FD_187286 | JGI IMG/M metagenome (GOLD analysis project Ga0209629, IMG submission 187286) | Cubitermes ugandensis P5 segment gut microbial communities from Kakamega Forest, Kenya - Cu122 P5 (SPAdes) (version 2) | ecosystem: Host-associated > Arthropoda: Insects > Digestive system >... | reverse complement strand
TGGACTACCTGTGGGCCAAGCAAACGCTTGGCGCCGGCCTGCCGTTCGACGACCAAGCCGCGGCGATCTACCGGGCGATCTGCGCTGCCGTCTACGACCGGGGGCGGGCAGTCGCGCGTCGCCGGATCGATCTGATGATCGCGGCCACCGCCGTGGCCCACGGCTGCGCTTTGGCCACTCGGAATCCCGACGATTTCCGGGGTCTCGACCAGGTCCTCCGGGTGATTGCGCTGTGACGAGCGCCGGGCCCTGGTCGCCTCGGCCGGTGGGACAAGTGAAGGGCTCCTGACTCGCCTTTCGGCTTGTCAGGAGCCCTTGTCTCGTAGCGGGGACAGGATTTGAACCTGTGACCTCTGGGTTATGAGCCCAGCGAGCTGCCGAACTGCTCCACCCCGCGGTGGTTCGCCACAGTGTAGTCGGTTCGTCGCGGTCTCCTCAAGTCGCCGTCGCCGGCCCGTGTTCGCCGCGCGGATCGCCCGATCTCTTAACGCTGCCGGATCACGCGGCTGGCCGGTTGTCGTCGCCGGCCTGCGTCCGCGCGGCGAATTGTCGACAGGCGTTGGCCTGAAGGCCGTCGGGCCGCGCCGGCCCGCCTTCACGCGGGCGAATTACCTTCGGCAACGCGGTTACACTGTCTCAGCCGCATCGCCGGCGCCCGGTTCAGCCCGACCGGTGAGATCAGGAAACGAAAGGATTCGACCATGACCAAAGGCGGGACCTTCGCCCGCCGCCTCATCAGAGGCGGGCTCGCCGCCGGCCTGGTCGCCCTCGTGGCCTTTGGCCTGGGCGCCTGCACCACTACCCCGCCGGGACCGGGACCGAGCGACTCCGCAGCCGCCACCAGCCGCCTCGTGGTCGGCGCCACCTTGGAGCCGCCGACGCTGGACTTCAGCCAGTCCGACGCGGCCGCCATCCCCCAACTGCTGTTGTACAACGTCTACGAGACGCTCGTGAAGCAGGATGACACCGGCGCCATCCGGCCGCTCCTGGCGACCAGCTACCAGCTGTCGGACGACCGGTTGGCCTACACCTTCACGCTCGACCCGAAAGCCACGTTCGCCTCGGGCGCGCCGGTCGACGCGGCCGCGGTCGTGGCCTCGATCGAACGCTTCAAGTCCGCGCCCAACAGCACCGTGGCCGGCCCGCTCGGCCTGGTCCAGCAGGCCGTCGCGCTGGACCCTGGGACGGTCGCCGTGACGTTGACCAGGCCGTCGAACTCGTGGCTGTACGACATGACCTCGACGGCCGGCATCGTGGCCGACCCGGCTGTCACCGACCTGGCCAACGGCACCGCCGGATCGGGCCCCTACCAGTTCTCCGACTGGGTCAAGGGCGACAGAATCAACCTAACCGCCAACGCCTCCTACTGGGGCCAGCGGGCGGCCTTCGCCGGCGTCGAGTTCCGCTACTTCGCCGACCCCAACGCGATGGATTCCGCTCTGCTGTCCGGCGACATCGACGTCATCTCCGACCTGACGTCGCCGAGTTCCTTGGCCGCCTTCGCCGACACGGCGAAATACCAGGTGGTCAAGGGCACGAGCACCGGTGAGGTCGTCTTGGGGTTCAACCATTCCCAGGCGCCGCTGAAGGATCTCAGGGTGCGCCAGGCCATCAACTACGCCATCGACCGGCAGGCCATCATCGACACCGCCTGGGGCGGTCAGGGCCAACTGATCGGCTCGATGGTCGACCCGACCGACCCCTACTACGAGGACCTGTCCCAAACCTACCCCTACGACCCGGAGAAGGCGCGCCAGCTCCTGGCCGACGCCGGCTTGACCGACCTGGCCCTCAGGTTGCGCGTGCCGGTCGTGCCCTACGCCACCGCGACCGCCCAGATCGTGGCCTCGCAGCTCGGCCAGGTCGGCATCACCGCCACGGTGGACGAGCTCGACTTCAGCACGTGGCTGAGCCAGGTCTTCACCAACGGCGACTACGACTTGACCATCGTCAACCACGCCGAGCCCCGCGACATCGCCAGCTTCGCCAAGCCGGACTACTACTGGCACTACGACAACCAGCAGTTCCAGGACCTGCTGGCCCAAGCCGACGCCGCCGCGCCGGACCAGTACGTCCCGCTGATGAAGCAGGCCGCCCGGCTGCTGGCCGAAGACGCCGCCGCCGACTGGCTGTTCCTGTTCCCCCACCTGGTCGTCGCCAAGGCGGGGTTGACGGGTATCCCGCCCAACTCCGCCACGGTCAGCTTCGACGTCACGACCATCGCCGCTTCGGGCTGACCGGGCGGCGACATGGCCGCGCCGTGACCTCAGTGGGGCCGACCGGTCGAGGGGCGTCGGGCGAGAAGTTAGGGTGGCGCTGTGACCATCGCGGCCAGCCTCGCCCGACGCACCGGGCTGTTCGCGGCCAGCCTGCTGGGGGCGACCGCGGTCATCTTCCTCATCGTCCAAGCCTTGCCGGGCGACGTCGCCTCGGCCACGCTGGGGTTGGGCGCCAGTCCCCAGGCGGTGGCCGACCTGCGCCAGCAGTGGGGCTTGGACCGGCCCCTGGCGACTCGTTACGTGGCCTGGCTGGCGGGGCTCCTCCACGGGGACTTGGGCTCGTCCTTCCCGTCCGGCCAGTCCGTCGCGTCGCAGATCCAACCCCGCCTGGCCGTGACCTGCTGGCTGGTCGGGCTGGCGCTGCCCCTGGCGCTCCTGCTGGCCGTTCCCGCCGGCGTCGTCTCGGCGTTGTTCCGGCGGCGCTGGCCGGGGGCGGTCGCCTCCACGCTGTCGCAGGTCGGCCTGGCCGTGCCGGTTTTCTTCACCGGGCTGGTCCTCGTCGTGGTCTTCGCGGTCCGCGGGGGTTGGCTGCCGGCCAACGGCTACACGCCCCTGACCGGCCCGCGCGGCGACGCCGCCGGCTGGGCCAGCCACCTCGTGTTGCCCGTGGCCACGCTGGTCATCGCCCAGGCCAGCCTGCTGACCCGCTATGTCCGTTCCGGGTTCGTCGACGTCCTGGAGGAGGACTACCTGCGGACGGCCCGGGCCATCGGTTGGACGCGGTGGGGCGCGCTGCTGCGCCACGGCACGCGGAACGCCGCCCTGTCCGTCGTCACCGTCCTCGGCCTCCAGGCCGGCGCCATGCTCGTCGGCGCGATCATCGTCGAGCAGGTGTTCCAGCTGCCGGGGTTGGGCTCGCTGCTGCTGCAAGCGGTCAGCCAGCGCGACTTACCGGTCGTCCAGGGCATCGCCGTGCTGCTGGTCTTCGTCGTCTTGGTGCTATCGCTGGTGGTCGACGTGCTCTACCTGGCGATCGACCCCAGGCTGCGCGGCCGGGGGACGCTGTGAAGCGGTTCGGCCTCGCCGCCGGCCTCGTCATCACGGGGCTGCTGGTCCTAGCCGCCCTGCTCTCGCTGGTCTGGACGCCGGCCGACGCCTTGGCGGTGCGACCGGGCGACCGGCTCTTGGCCCCGAGCTGGGCGCACTGGCTGGGGACGGACCGGATGGGGATCGACATCGTCTCGCGGCTGATGGTCGGCGCCCGCACCACGCTGATGGTCGGTGTGCTGGCGGTGCTCGGCGCGATCGTGGTGGGAGTGCCGTTGGGCGTCTGGGCGGGCCAGCGCCGCGGGCTGGGGGCCGACATCGTGCTCCGGGCCAGCGACATCCTCTTCGCCCTGCCGGCGCTCCTGCTGGCCATCCTGTTGGTGGCGGCCCGGGGAGCCTCTGTCGGCGCGGCCACGGTCGCCATCGGCATCGCCACCATCCCGGTCTTCGTCCGCATGGCCCGCGCCGCCACGTTGTCCGTCACGGCGCTCGACTACATCGACGCCGCCCGCGTTGCCGGCACGAGCGAGCCGGCCATCGCCGTCCGCCACGTCCTGCCCAACATCGCGCCCACCATCGGCGTCCAGGCCTCGGCTTCCTTCTCGACCGCCATCCTGGCCGAGGCCGGACTGTCCTACCTGGGGCTGTCGGCGCCGGCCGGGGTGCCGACGTGGGGCCGGATGATGCGGGACGGCCAGGCCGACCTGTTCCTCAATCCCTGGCCCGCCCTCGTCCCCGGTTTCGCCATCGCGCTCGCCGTGCTCGGCTTCAACCTGCTGGGCGACGGCTTGCGCGACCTGCTCGACCCCCGGCTGAAGGAGTGGCGATGACGGCGTCGGAGGCGAGCGTGACGCCGCTGCTGGAGGTCGACGACCTCACCGTCCGGTTCGGGCGGTCGGGCCGTCACGCCGTCGGCGGCGTCTCTTTCCGGGTTGCCCCCGGCGAGCGGCTAGGCCTGATCGGCGAGTCCGGCTGCGGCAAGTCGGCGACCGCCCTGGCCATCATGGGCCTGCTGGCCGAGACCGCCACCGTGACCGGGCGGATCACGTTCCTCGGGCGCGACCTGTTGGGTCTGCGCGACGCCGACCTGGCGGCCCTGCGCGGCCGTGACCTGACCATGGTTTTCCAGGAGCCGATGACCGCGCTCGACCCGACGATGAAAGTCGGCCGCCAGGTGGCCGAGGTCATCCGTCTCCACGAGGCCGGCTCGGGCGCGCGGACCCGCGCCCGCGTGATCGAACGGCTGGGCCAGGTCGGCCTGCCCGATCCGGTCGGTCTGGCGGAGGCTTTCCCCCACGAGCTGTCCGGCGGTCAGCGCCAACGGGTCGTCGTGGCCATGGCCCTGGCCAACCGGCCCCGCCTGGTCCTCTGCGACGAGCCGACCACCGCTCTGGACGTCACCGTTCAAGCCCAGGTCCTGGCCCTGCTGGACCGGGAACTGGCGGCCACGGGGGCGGCCTGTCTGTTCATCTCCCACGACCTGGCCGTGGTGGCCCGGGTCTGCCGTCGTGTCATGGTCATGCTGGATGGAGAGATCGTCGAGGCCGGTCCGGTCTCGACCGTCCTGCGGCAGCCGGCCCACCCTTATACCCGGGGGCTGATCGCGGCGGCCCAGCTCGACCAGGCCGCCCCGGGCACCCGCCTCAAGACCGTGGAGGATTTCTACCGGCGGAGCGTCTCCTCGCCGGACGCGCCCAAGCGGCGCGGCGGCCAAGGGGCCCGGCGATGAGCTCCCGCGTGGAACCCGCGGGGCGCGGGCCGGAGGCCGGGACGGACGGGGCTGAGGGGCTCGGAGTCGTGCAACCCCCTGGGCGCGGGCAGGAGGGGGGGGCGACTGACGCAGTCCTTGACCCCGCCACGTCCGTCTACGAGGTGGACCACGTCTGCCGCACCTTCGGCCGCCGTAAGTCGGCCGCCCGGGTCCAGGCCCTCGACGACGTCAGCCTGACCATCCGGCGGGGCGACCGTCTCGGGGTGGTGGGGGAGTCCGGCTCGGGCAAGACGACGCTGCTCCGACTTCTGGCCGGCCTCGACTCGCCGACCCGAGGCGAGATCCGGTTCGCTGGGCAACCCCTCGACCGGCGCGACCCGACCTCGTTGGCCGCGCTGCGCGCCCGCGCCCAGGTGGTCTTCCAGGACCCGCGCAGCTCGCTCGACCCGAGAATGACGGTCGCCGACATCGTGACCGAGCCGCTGCGGTCGCGCCTGGCCCGCCAGTCGGGCGCCGTCTCGGCCGACCGCCGGGCCCGCCTGGCCGAGGTCCTGGCGGCGGTCGGCCTGCAGGCCGAGGCGGCCTCCCGCTATCCCCACGAGTTTTCCGGAGGCCAGCGCCAGCGCATCGCCGTCGCCCGGGCGCTGGCCCCGCGCCCGGACATCCTCCTGGCCGACGAGCCGGTCTCGGCCCTCGACGTCAGCGTCCGGGCCCACGTGCTCAACCTCATCATCGACCTGGTGCTGGACATGGGGCTGACGCTCGTCCTCGTCAGCCACGACTTGGCGGTCGTCCGCCACGTCTGCGACCGCGTGGCCGTTCTTCGGCGCGGCCAGGTGATCGAGGCTGGCCCCGTCGAGCGCGTCTACGGGCAGCCTGCTCACCCCTACACCCAGGCCCTGCTGGCCGCCGTGCCGAGGCTGACGCCCTGACGGTCCCGGGGGCCCGACGACCGGCTCCCGGTGGCCGGCATGACCACGGGCGGGCCGGTTCGGATCGGGCGTTTGGACCTGGGGTTGACCAAAGTTTGCCTATGCTAATCTCTGTCTTGCCTAGTGGGAACCAAGGGTCTGCGAAATCACCTTAACCAGCGATCAAGAATGACTTGACCTGTATTCCTGCCTGGCCTATGTTGAAGCGAAGCCGGGGTCCGAGTGACTCCGGCGACAACTTGTACCGATCTCGTTGCCCGGCCCCGGTACGTCCTCCCCGGTGTCTAGGGTGTCTCCGTGAAAGGCCGCGTTCATGAGTCGCAATATCGACCGTATCCCCCCGGGCAGTGGCGCAGCGGGGGTGGGGCCGCGCTTGAAAAGGATCGGCGCCCTGGCGAGCGGTTTCGCCGTATCAGTGGCCGGCATCGTGGCGGCCACGACCATCGCGGCTCCGTCGGCGGTGGCGGGCCCGCCCGTGGTCCGGGGCACGACCCAGACCGAGAAATTCGTTTCCGGCCCGCCCATGGCCGACGGCACCATGGCCCAGTCGTTCCGGGACGTCCAACTGTCCACCCGGTGGCGCCCCACGGCGACTATGCCGACCGGCACCCCGCCGTCGGTCTACGCCCTGCCCGGCGACGACGTGACCTGGTGGTCGGGCGTGACTGCCTGGTCGGTCGACCACGCGACCCGCTGGGCGCCGCCGGCCGCGTCATGGATCCTGTCGCCCCCGCCCATCCCCGGGGCCAGGACCGCCCAGGGGCTCTGGCCAATCGAGGATGGCACGCCGGGCTCGTGTACCATCGGTGACTCCTACATCGAGCGCGGGCCGGTCGGCGTCGGGCAAACGCAGGACACGGTCATGAACGAGTACTGCGTCCAGGATCCGCGCGACGCCACGACGGCGGTGGGGACCTATCGGATTGATGTCACCAATGTCCCGCCGAAGAGTTGTACTGACTATCGCGACAACTACTACTGGGGCGGGGCGACCGCCTATTGGGTCGAGCAAGCGGACGGCACGGTGGTGCAGACCGTCACCAACCAACCGGGCGCGACCAACCGCTACGGCGGGCCCGACAACCGGATGCCCGGCATCAACGGCGTCGACTCGGCCAATCTGTACGTGGTCAACCCTCGCCTTGAGGTCATCAAAGAGGTCTGCTCGACGGGCACCGGCTGCGACGCCACGGCGGATCTCCCGCAGTACACCGTCCAGCCCGACTCGGCCACGGGCTGCGACGACATCGTCCAGTATCAGGACAACGGCGGGCAGTGGGTCAAGTCCCAGATGATTCCGGCCGGGAGCCCGCAGGTGCAGTGGCGCATCACGGCGGTCAACACCGGCAACGTCGCCTTGAACAACGTCCACGTGGCCACGGACGCCGTGACGGCGGCCGATCCGGCCGACAGCGGCGTCGTGCCGGCCGGGGGCAACGGCTGCCAGGCGGCCACCATTCCCGGCTCGTTGGCTCCGGGCGCCGCCGCCTCGACCACGTGCGTCACCTCGCTCAACGGCAATCTCCATGGCCCGTTGACCAACAGTGTGTCGCTCAACGCCACGTTCCCGACGTCGATGGTGACCTTCCAGTCGCAGTCCGACGAGACCGTGACGCCCAACCCGCCGCTGCTGGAGCGTTTCACGGGCAATCCGACGCCGGCCGATCCGAACGGCGAGCCGAACATGGTGCCGTCCGGCGTGGACCAGGCCCTGGTCGACGAGCAAATCCCCGCCATCGCGGTGACCAAGTGGGTCTGCGAGCCCGACGCCGGCGGTCCGGGCGACACCCCCGACACCACGCCCGACACGACCTGCGCCGACCCCGGCGCCGACCCGACGCTGATGGCCGCCCTGGCGGCTGGCACGCCGACGGGAGGCTGGGCCAAGGCGGCCAACGTGCCCTATTCGCAACAGGCCTCTTGGGCCGTGGTCGTGACCAACACGGGCGACACCTGGCTGAAGGACGTCACGCTGACCGACCAGCTCGGCCCCGGCGGCGGCCACGGCGCCTTGAGCGGGCCGTGCGTCAGCGATCCGAACGTCGGTCAGCTGGGCCCGGGGCAATCCGCCTCGCGGCTGTGCCTCACGGCCGGCGTCACCAACGGCAACCCCATCACGGCGACGGACGCGACGCCGAACGCCGCCACGCCGACCTTCGCCTGCGGCGCCCAGAACCCGTGCCCGGCCAGCGCCCAGCCGGTCATCAACCAGGTCTCGACCACGGGCCAGCCGCTGCAGACCAACCCCGCCGACGGTTCGCTGGTCCTGGTGGCCGGTCAGCCCGTGCCGATCAACGGCCTCAACAACCAGCCCTTGCCGCAGGACCAGTGGCCCAAGGCCCGTGACTGGGCCCAGGCCCACGCCCTGCCCTTCCATCCCGGCGTCGAGGTCACCAAGTACGACACGCTGGTCAACCCGGACGGGAGCACCGACGACGCGGTCTCCGGCGACCACAACCAGGCCCCCGGTCGCGGTCTGACGGAGAACTCACCGACGACGATCACGGTGACCATCCGCAACAACGGCGACGAGCCGCTCAAGCACATCGTCGTCACCGACGCCCACTGGACCGGTCCGGGCAGCCCGACCGATTTCGGCCTGACCTGCGACTTCTCGCCGTTGGGCGGGCCGGCGACGGGCACCACGTGGGATCCGCCGGGCACGCCGGCGCAGCCCTACTTCCAGCCCGGCGCCTCGTTCACCTGCACGGGCACGGTGCCCGGCCTGGCGCCAGGCGAGGCCCACTCCGACGTGGTTAACGTGACCGCTGACGGTGTTTTCTCGACCACGCCCGTGACCGACCACAACCCGTGGAACGGCTTCGCGCCGACCGCCGGCGTGCACCTGACGAAGTGGGTCTGCGACACGAGCCTGCAAGACCCCCAGTCGGCCACCAACTGCGCCGTCCCCGGCGGCGCCGTCCTAGCCTCGCTGGCCGCCGGCACGCCGGCCGGCCACTGGCACGACCAGGCGACCGTCCCCTACCAGAAGGGCGCCGTCTGGACGGTCGTGGTGACGAACACCGGCCAGACCGATCTGGCCGACGTCAAGATCATCAAGGAAGACTTGGCGGCCGGCGGCGGGGGCCACGGCAACCTGGCCGGCGACTGCCTGGCGGGCTCGAACCTGAACGTGCTCAACAACGTGCCGTCGCTGAAGCCCGGTGAGAGTCTGGCGGTGACCTGCACGACCGACAACATCACCAACGACAGCGCTTTCGGCTCGGGCCAAGACGTCGTCAACACGGCCCAGGCCAAGGCCACCCCGGTCTACCCCGTCTACGGCGATTTCGACCTGAACGGCGATGGCGTCATCACGTCCGATGAAATGGGCGTGGCGCAGTCACCGGTCGGCCAGGCCGGGGAGAAAGTCGTGGCCGGCGACTCCTATTTGCCCGATCTGACGAGCAACCAGGACACGGCCGAGGTCCGGACCGACCTGCCCAACACCGCCGTCGTCATCACGAAGTACGACACGGTGGGCAACGACGGCGTGCCGGTCAACGGGACCTACCCCGGCGACTACGACGTCGCCCCGGGCAAAGTCCTGGCTCCCGAGGTGCCGACGCCGATCGGCTTCACGGTCACCAACACCGGCGAGGAACCCCTGATCGACCTCGTCGTGGGCGACGTCACAACGGACGGGCCTTACCACGTGACCAATATCTCTTGCGATTTCTCGCCGCACGGCGGACCGTCCACGGGCACCTCGTGGGCCGGCCCACTGGCCCCCGGCGATTCCATCGACTGCACTGGCACGCTGCCGGCCATGCCCGCCGGCGCGGTCCACTCGGACACGGCCACCGTCACGGCCAGCGGCCAGCTGACCGGTCGCGAGGTGACCGACGACAACGACTGGAACGGCCACGTGCCGCAACCTGGCATCGAGTTGACCAAGTGGGTCTGCCAGACGGGCACCGGCTGCGCCGTGCCCGCCAACGACTCGGCCGTCGCCGCCTCGCTGTCCCAAGGAAGGCCGGATGGCGGCTGGGTCAAGGAGGTGACCGTGTCCTACGGCACGCCCGCCCAGTGGCTGCTGGTCGTGACCAACACCGGCAACACGGTCCTGACGGACGTCAACCTGATCCAGGAGGGCGTCACCGGCGCCACGCCGACGCGCGGCGGGGAGGCCCAGACCACGCCCGTCGCCTACACCGTGCCCGGCGGCGCGACCTACCAGTGCGCCGCCGGCTCCGACCTCGGCCGCATGGCCGTGGGGGCTGTGGCGGTCCTGAGTTGCCAGACGCTGGAAGTGACCTCGACCGAGCCGCTCGGGTCCGGCCGTGACGTCGTCAACACGGCCGCGGCCGTGGGCACACCGGCCGACAACGACGGCAACCCGATCCTGGTGCACGACGACCTGACGAACAACGACGTCGAATTGCCGCCGGTCGAGACCGGCCCCGACTCGGCCGACGCCAACACGACGGAGCCGACGACGGACGTGACCATCGACAAGCACGACACGGTGGGCGGCGACGGGACGCCGAACGCCGACGGCAACTACCCCGGGGCCTACGACGAAGCTCCCGGACGGGTGCTCCAGCCGGGCACGCCGACACCGATCACGATCACCGTGACCAACACGGGCACCGAGGACCTGGTCGATGTCGTCGTGACCGACACCACGACGGTCGGCCCGGTCATCACCGGTCTGAGCTGCGACTTCTCCGCCGCCGCGGCCGGCGCCCCGACCACGGGCACGACGTGGGCCGGCCCCTTCCATCCCGGCGCCTCCTTCGAGTGCACCGGCACCGTGCCCGCCATGGCGGCCGGTGAGGCGCACTCCGACACCGCCACCGTTGAGGGCCAGGGAGCCTGGACAGGCCGGCCAGTCGAGCACCACAACGACTGGAACGGCCGGGTGCCCAACCCCAAGCTCGATCTGGCCAAGTGGGTCTGCCAGCAGGGCACGGGCTGCGCTGTCCCGCCCACTGCCGCCGATCTGGCCGCGCTGGCCCAGGGCAGGCCGGCGGGTGGCTGGGTCAAGGCCACGAAGGTGGTTTACCGGGCGGACGCCCAGTGGCTGATCGTGGTGACGAACACCGGCGACACCGCCCTGGCCAATGTCACGCTGACCCGGGAAGATTTCGCCGCCGGGGGGGCGGGCCACGGCGCCACGGGCTCCGGCTGCGCCCTCGGCACGAATCTCGGGACCCTGGAGCCCGGGGCTTCGGCGACGGTCACGTGCACGACGGCCACCATCGTCAACGCGGCGGGCCACGGCTCCCACGACGACGTCGTCAACACCGCTCAGGCCAAGGGCAGCCCGGTCGACGCGGACGGCCAGCCGGTCGTCCTCCTCGACGCCGGTCCCGTGCCGGACGTGTCCAGCCCCGAAAGCTCGGCCGAGGTCAACACGGAGATCCCGGTGACCAAGGTGACGATCACGAAGTACGACACCCTGGACGGCGACAACGAGGTGACCGGGGACTACAACGACGCCCCCGGCAAGACCCTGAGCCCCGGCCAGCCGACGCCGATCAGCTTCACCGTGACCAACAGCGGCACCGAGGACCTGGTCGACCTGGTTGTGACCGACACGACGACCACCGGCCCGGCCATCACGGGCCTGACCTGCGACTTCTCGGCCTTGGGCGGTCCCGCCACGGGCACGACCTGGGCCGGCCCCTTCCATCCGGGAGCCAGCTTCACCTGCACCGGCACCGTCCCGGCCATGGAGCAGGGCAAGGCGCATTCCGACAAAGCCACCGTCACCGGCACGGGCGCCGTCACCGGGCAACCCGCCAGCGACGACGACACCTGGAACGGGCAGACGGCCGGCGCACCGGCCGTGTCGATCAAGAAGTTCGACACTCTCGACGGTGACGACGCGGTGACGGGCGACTACAACACGGCCCCCGGCAAACTGCTCAACCCCGGCGTGGCCACGCCGATCCAGCTGACCATCACCAACAGCGGCCAAGACGCGCTGGTCGGCGTCGTCGTCCAGGACGTCACCGACGCCGGTCCGCGGTTGACCGACTTGAGCTGCGATTTCTCGGCCCTGGGCGGCCCGGCCACGGGCACCACCTGGGACGGGCCGTTGGCCGTGGGCGCAGCGTTCACCTGCACGGCCACCCTGCCGGGTCTGGCCGCCGGCGCGGGCCACGCCGACACCGCCGTGGTCACCGCCACCGGTCAGCACTCGGGCCAAGAGGTGTCGGCTCACGATCCCTGGAACGGGCGGGCGCCCAAGGCCTCGCTCGACCTGACCAAGTGGGTGTGCCAGCTGAGCGCGGATTGCGCGGCGCCGAGCGACGCCGTCCTGGCGCAGTTGGCCAGTGGCTTCCCCGCCGGGGGCTGGGTCAAGGCCACGTCCGTCACCCACAACGGCAAGGCCCAGTGGCTGCTCATCGTGACCAACACCGGCGACACCGTCCTGACGGACGTGACGCTGACCCGTGAGGATCTCGACGCCGGGGGGGCCGGCCACGGCGCCACCACGGCCGAGTGCGCCGTCGGCAAGAACCTGGGCCGCCTAGATCCGGGCAAGTCGATCACGCTGACCTGTTCGACCGCCGACATCACGAACACGGCGGCGCTGGGATCCGGCGACGAAGTGGTCAACACGGCGCAGGCCAAGGGCACGCCGTCCGACTCGGCCGGTCAACCCTTGGTCATCGGCCACACTCGGGCCGCTGATGTCGTTTCACCCGAAGACGAGGCGGCGGCCACGACCGAACAGCCGCCCGCCCCGCCTCCGCCCCCGGCCCCGCCGACTCCGCCCAAGAAGCCCATTCCCGCTTTGGGCGCGCCGGTCACGGGGGGGCTAGTGGCCGGTGGCGTGGCCCTGGTGGCTCTCGGCGCCAGCCTGCTCGTGGCGACGGGCCGGCGGCGGCGACGCGGCGAAGCCTGACCGGCGTGGTGACTTGCGCGACACCGGCCCGACAGAAGTGGGAGACCGCCCAGACGTTGTCCGGGCGGTCTCCCGGTCTGCGGGGGCGGTGGGCTGGGTCGATGGTTCCGGGGCGTCATCCTGCCCGCTGCTATCCGGAGGTCGGGCTCGCCATCACGCGGCGGTCATGACGCCCCGGCGAGATGTCGGGTAGGGTTTAGTCGCCGATGATCGATTGTTCTGACTTCGCCGCTGCGACTGAAGCCGTCAAGGATCCCGTGACGCCCGCGGAGGTCCTGGAGGCGATCGCTCACGCCCAGCCGGGTTTGTGGGCGGAGATCGCGAGCCATGACGCGGCCACGTCGGCCCTGTTGGACTGGCTGGACGGACAAGGCGACGACTTCGTCCAGGCTGTCGTGGCGGCCC